>Ga0209131_1003190_pt1 | contig 10959 bp, 7 predicted proteins | sample GraSoi_2013_40cm_FD_185826 | JGI IMG/M metagenome (GOLD analysis project Ga0209131, IMG submission 185826) | Grasslands soil microbial communities from the Angelo Coastal Reserve, California, USA - Sample 9_17_2013_40cm (SPAdes) (version 2) | ecosystem: Environmental > Terrestrial > Soil >...
ACAGATCGCGCTGCCAGCCCGCGTTGCCGGGGTCCGACTGCGCTAGCCGGGAGATGATGGCGAGCCCGTCGCGGAACGATTTCAGCGCCTCCGGCAGATTGCCCCGCGCCTTAAGCACGTCGCCGACGCGCTCGAAAGACACCGACAGATCGCGCTGCCAGCCCGCGTTGCCGGGGTCCGACTGCGCTAGACGGGAGATGATGTCGTGTGAGGCGCGGAACGATTGCAGCGCCTCCGGCAGATTGCCCTGCACCTTAAGCACGTCGCCGATCTTGTTGTAAGACACCGACAGATCGCGCTGCCAGCCCGCGTTGCCGGGGTCAGCTTGCGCCAGACGGGAGATGATGTCTTGCCTTGCCTTGTAAGACTTCAACGCAGCGGCGAGGTCGCCTTGCGCCATCTGAACGTTGCCGATCCTTTCATTGCTGATACCAAGATCAAGCTGCCAGCCCGCGTTGCCGGGGTCGGCCTGCGCCAGACGCTCCGCAATCGCAAGCCCGTCGCGGAACGATTTCAGCGCGCCCGCAAGGTCGCCGCGCTGGACGCGGATATCGCCGAGACCGAGCTGCGCCCACAACCGGTAGAAGGACTGGCCCTCGCTTGCGAGCGACAAAAGCCGATCGAGCCGGGTCTGTGCCGCATCGAGAGTCCCGCGACCGATGAGCAGGTAGCCAGCCCACACAAGGCTGTCCAAGTCGTCCGGATCGTATTGCAACGCTCGCTCATAAGCCTCCAGCGCCTTCTTGGGATCACGCAGGCCGGCGATGGCGCCGAGGTTGCGGAAAGCGGCGGCTGCATCTGTCTTGTCCTGCATGATGCGTGACGCCTTGTCGTCGGCGACGACTTGAAACAGCGCTTCCGCTTCGGCGATCCGGTTTGCTTTCAACAGGTCGAGGGCGCGTCGCAATCGCGCATCGCCGGCCGCCGCCCCTTCCTGTGCGGCGGCGACCGCAGCGGTGATGGCCCGTTCCCGGTCCGGAGCCGCCGGGCCAGAGGAGTTCGATGCCAGTTGATGAACCAGAGCCTTGATTTCGTCGAGCGTCCGGCCCTGTGCATCAATCTTTGCGGCGGCGCGATCAACGCGGGCGTCGGTGTGCTTGCCGCGGATGAGTTTGTAAAAGGTGTATATTCCGACCAACCCGCTCGGGACCGCAATGAGCGCCACCACGGTGCGAACCAAGTTGCTGTTGGATGGATCGCTCGCCCAATCAATCCACGCGTTTATGATTTGGATAAAGTCCATCATCATGATTTGCAAAAATTCCCCCACGCTCGATCAACCAATCGACATCGCAATCAGGCGGCGGTCGAATCGCGCGCGTCTCAATTCAATCGCGTCAGGTCAATCGTCGGAATTTCGGCCGACGGCCTGCCAACATTTCGTATCAAATGCTTCGTCTACCCCTTTTACGTGCGGGCCGCCAGCCGCCTGACCGGAGCCAAAGGACGCGTGACGCGGGTTACGGTCGCGTGGGATGGGTTGAGCCGAAGCGAACCCATCCTACTCGGCCGCAGCATAATTTCCTGAAGCATAATTTCCTTGCCAAAATAGGACTATTGTGGTATGAAATAAATGATTTCTCGAACGCAAAAACCTATCGCCTTGCGAACGGTGCCATGTCCTAAACTGATCGGCGCCGATCACCTCGTTTTGGCAAAAACAAAGCCAGCGGTATTGTATTGCCAAATGCGCCAAGCGGAATTGGAGAATCCCGTGTTTGCTCAGATGAATTCCCTGTTCGATCACACGAATTCCCTGTTCCAGTGAAGAACAGGGAATCATGCGCAATGCACTGGGATTGCAGCGCAAATCGACTGGGAAGCGGACGGAACGCACTGAAATGGTCGGAAGTTTCGAAAATTGCCTGTTAATTTCCCTGTTCTCAGGGAATTGACATTCAGCACAACGGGTCGGAGTTCCACAGCACCGTCGAAACTCCGTTTTTGTCCTGACCAAGGGCGGAGGAGGATAAGCCTTCGCTTTGAGCAACATTACGACAGGATATATTCACCATCATTATGAAACACCTGCTCCCGGCCTTCCTCGTCGTTTGCTCCGCATTTTTCGTCGCCACCCTGGGCACCCAAGCCGTCGGCCAGGAATGGCCGACCCGCCCGGTCAAGCTCTACGTCCCGTTCGGCCCCGGATCGACGCCCGACATGGTCGCACGCGTGATCGCCGACCGGCTGGCGCAGAAGCTTGGCCAGCCGTTCGTGGTCGAGGACAAGCCGGGTGCGAGCGGCAACCTCGGCACCGATGCGGTTGCCAAGGCCGAGCCCGACGGCTACACGCTCGGCATCAGCATCGCGGGGCCGCTCGCCATCAATGCGCTGCTGTTCGGCAAGCTGCCCTATGATCCGGCCAAGGACTTCGCCTACGTCACCATGGTGGCGACGCAGCCGAGCGCGCTTGCGGTCAACGCCCGGCTCGGCGTCAACACGGTGGCCGAGCTCGTGGACCTGCTCAAGCGCAATCCCGGCAAATACAACTTCGGTTCGATCGGCAACGGCTCGGTGTCGCATCTCGCCATGGAAGCGATCGCGCTCAAAAGCGGCACGCAGATCGTGCACGTCCCCTACACGAGCTCGCCCCAGGCGATGACGGCGCTGCTGCGCGGCGACGTCGAGATGGCCTGCCTGCCGGCGATCGCCGTGACGCCGCAGCTTTCGTCCGGCGCGGTGAGGATTCTCGCGGTCTCGACCGCTGCGCGCTCGGCGCTGCTGCCCGGCATTCCGACGCTGCGCGAGAGCGGCATCGACGTCGAGGCCGACGCCTGGAACGGCCTCATCGCCCCGGCCGGGACGCCGGACGCCATCGTGGCGAAGATCGCGCGCGAAGTTGCGGAGGTCATCACGGCGCCGGAGGTCCGCGACAAGCTCGCCACGCAATTGATGGAGCCGATCCCCGGGACGCCGGCCGCCTTCCGTGCCCGCATCGACGCCGACCTCGCCCGCTGGACGCCAGTGATCCGGGCGGCGAACATCAGGATCAATTGAGAGGACCGGCCCGCTGCGTTCTCCACGCTACGATGCTGTCATCGCCCGCGAAAGCGGGCGATCCAGTAACCCGCAGCACCTCAATAGAAATGCGAGTCTAGGGGTTACTGGATGCCCCGCTTTCGCGGGGCATGACACCGCAATGGGAATGAACCTTCAGAGACACAACGCTATAGTGGATGTCAACCGCGTTTCGCCGCCTTCACATCCTTCACATCCGTGAACACGATGCCCGGCGCACGCTCGCGCGTATAGTCGAGATAGAACTGGCTGCGGGCAAGATAGACGAGATCGCCGTCGAGGTCGTCCGCAATGCCGGCGCGGTTCGCCTCGGCGAATTCATCGAGCCTCTTCCTGTCCGCCGCCGAGATCCAGCGCGCGAGCTGGAACTCGCTCTGGTCGAACTCCACCGGCAGGCCGTATTCGGCGGCGAGGCGGTCGCGCAGCACGTCGAGCTGCAGCGGGCCAACCACGCCGATCAGCGCCGGCGAGCCGTCGGTCGGGCGGAACACCTGGACCACGCCCTCCTCCGCCATTTCCTGCAGCGCCTGCTTGAGCTTCTTCGCCTTCATGGCGTCGGTCAGCCGCACGCGGCGGATGATTTCCGGCGCGAAGCTCGGCACGCCGACGAAATTGAGGGTCTCGCCTTCCGTGAGGGTGTCGCCGATACGCAGGCTGCCGTGGTTCGGGATGCCGACCACGTCGCCCGCGAAGGCTTCGTCCGCGATGGCGCGGTCCTGGGCGAAGAAGAAGTGGGGCGCGTGCAGGCCGATCGACTTGCCGGTGCGCACGTGCTTCGCCTTCATGCCGCGGGTGAGCCGGCCGGAGCACAGCCGCGCGAAGGCGATGCGGTCGCGATGGTTGGGGTCCATGTTGGCCTGGATCTTGAACACGAAGGCCGTCATGGCCGCCTCATCGGCCTCGACGCGACGGCTGTCGGCCTCTTGCGCGCGCGGCGGCGGCGCATAGGCGGCAAAACCATCGAGCAGGTCGCCGACGCCGAAGTTCTTCAGAGCGCTGCCAAAGAACACCGGCGTCAGGTGGCCCTCCCGGAACGAGACGAGATCGAACGGGCGGCAGGCTGCCTTGACGATAGCGAATTCCTCGGCAAGCGCGGCGGCGTCGAGATTGGGATTGAGCGCCGCGACTGCGGCGAAGTCCATGCGTCGCTCCGGGCCGACCGCGACCCCGGTTTTGGGTCCTACTGTCTTGGGCGCCCCGTCGTCCATCAGCCGCACGGCGCCGGTGACAATTTCCATGGTGCCGATAAAGTCGCGGCCGCGCCCGATCGGCCAGGTCATCGGCGTGGTGTCGAGGGCGAGCGTCTTCTCGATTTCATCGATGAGATCGAAGGGGTCGCGGCTCTCCCGATCCATCTTGTTGATGAAGGTGATGATCGGAATGTCACGCAGCCGGCAGACCTCGAACAGCTTGCGGGTGCGCGCTTCGATGCCCTTGGCGGCGTCGATGACCATCACGGCGGAATCGACGGCCGTGAGCGTGCGGTAGGTGTCCTCGGAAAAGTCCTCGTGGCCGGGCGTATCGAGCAGGTTGAAGACGGTGCCGTCATACTCGAACGTCATCACCGAAGTGACCACCGAGATGCCGCGCTCGCGCTCGATCTTCATCCAGTCGGAGCGGGTGGTGCGGCGATCGCGCTTGGCCTTGACCTGGCCGGCAAGATTGATGGCGCCGCCGAACAGCAGAAGCTTTTCGGTGAGCGTGGTCTTGCCCGCGTCGGGATGGGAAATGATGGCGAAAGTGCGCCGCCGCGCCACCTCGGCCGCGAGCGGCGAGACCGCGGCGACCGCCGGGACGGTGCGGGTGGGAGCGCTGAGGGAGTGGTCCATGGACGCGGATGTCGCAGATCGATGCCGGGAAATCAAGGCGGGCGCCGGTGCGCCACGCATTCTTCAAATCGCGAAAGACCCGCGGCATCACGACGCTCCGCCATCCTGGAACGGCGCCAACGAAGAGGGGAACGTCGGTCTTGGGCCCGGAACATTGCGAGCGGTCGCCAGTTTCCTAATCAACACCGTTGGTCCACCAAGAACGGAGTGGAATCATGACTGACCCACGCTACACCGATCCGCGCCGCAACGATCAGTGGCGGCGTTCCGACGGGTCTGGCGGCGCCGGGAACATCTGGCCGTGGATAGCCGCGGCGCTCGCCGCTCTCGGGGCTCTCGGGCTGCTCATCGGATATCAGCGGAGTGAGCACGCAAGCACGCAATCCAGCCCGCCGACGACGACCGGTTCGGCCCCATCGCAGTCGCGACCTGCGCCTCCGGCCAAGTTCGGTGATATGCCTACGACACCTGCGCCCGCCCCCAATCAGTAACTGCGGATGCTTCGAGCGGTTGATGACCAAGTGAAAACACGGGCGCCGCAGTCCCGCCGTGGCGCTCGTGCTGCTTGTTTCGCCCGCCCATGAGCTCAGATCACAACAAAGGTGCTCCGGCCGTGCCCCGCATACGGCAGCTGTCGGATTCGCCCAACTTTTCCGGAGCCATGGCAGGGCTTGTACCGGCCACGCCGAAGAGGCGGAACGTTGCTTGGCGCAGGAACATTGTGGTCCATTGGCAGTTTCCTTGAAGCACCACCACGGTTGGCACCACGAACGGAGGAGAATCATGTCTGACCCCCGCTACAACGATCCGCAACGCAACGATCAGTCGCGCCGTTTCGGCGCCCAACGGTCTAACGGAGCCGGGTTCTGGCCGTGGCTGACGGCGGCTCTCACCGCTCTCGGCACCCTAATAGGGCTGCTTATCGGATATAACTGGGCTGATCATAGGAGCGCTCAATTGAGCCCGCCTGCAACAACTGGTTCAGCCCCGTCGCAGCAGCGACCCGCGCCTCAAGTTCCGTGATAGCCTGCGCCGGCAGCACCGGCAAAGGTCGAAGAGCCAGGAACCTTGGTCGTGTGCAGGAACATTGTTGTGGGTTCGCAGTTTCCTCAGCACCACAGTTGGCCCCCCAAAAACGGAGGAGAATTATGTCTGAGCCCCGCTACACCGATTCGCGCCGCACCGATCCGTTCCGTCGATTCGATGTCCAGGGGTCCAACAGCGCGGGAACGATCTGGACGTGGTTGGCAGCAATCATCGCCGTCGTCGTGGTTCTCGGATTGATCATCGGATACAGCCGGACCGACCAGGCGAGCATCCAGTCCAACGAGCCCACGACGACTGGTGCAGCCCCATCGGCGCTGCGATTTGCCCCCAGGACCGGTGACGTCCAGACACCTCCACCTGCGGCGCCCGCACCTGCGACGCCGGCGTCGGACCCCGATCTGTAACCGCGCTGAGGCTTCAAGCGGCGGTGAAAACGCGAGTGCCCCTGTCCACCTTCGGCGCTCGTGTAGCTTATTCCCGGCTGAGCAGTTTAGATCACGACAAGGTGCTCGGGCCGCGCTCCACGTACGGCAGCCATCGGGATCGCGTGATCGAACGTCACCAGTCGTCCCCCGTGCTTCACGGCCAGCGCAAGCAGGTAGATGTCGGTGAGCTGCTTGGGGCCGAGAACGCGGGTGCGTTCGATCAATCGTTCGTCGAGGAGAGAAATGTCGTCTGGCCAGAAGGCGTGGCCTTCGGTTTCCGTGTTTCGGCGTCGGTGATCGAACGCTCGGCCAATCGGGATCGGAGACGAGTAACTCGGCTGCGATATCACTCGAACGAAGCCATTTTGCGTGAGTGGACAGGTTGCTCAACCGTGATCGCGATTCTGCGACCACCACTGGTGAATCCGCGGCTTGTGAAGATGGTCCGCATCTATGGCGGTGAAGGCGTGGGTAATCAGCGCCGTGGCCGCCTCGGTCGCGAAACCCTGCCCCTGCGAGCCTTTGTTGGATGGCCCAGAACAAGGCGAGTTCCATCGTCCTGCCCGCCTTGCTGTTCTCCCCGAATGATCGAAGACGCTGGAAGGGTTCGAAGGAGGGAACGTAGCCGACGAGCCCGATGAAATGATCATCGTCGCGGGAGACTGCGCGCTCGCCGAGGGGCGGCTGATAGAGCCGTTCGAGTTCGCAATAGCCCGCAATCGTCCAGGTCAGCCAGGACCGTCGGCGCGCGATGATTTCCTCGGCGCCAAGTTGTCGGATCACTCCAGCCAATGCTGGCGAAGAGATCGCAGCAGCTCTGCAGATCGTTTGGCTCGAGCAGGCGAATGCGCAGGCGCGGCGTTGCCAGGACGGGCATTGCGAATGGGTTTCCGGATGCGTTCAACATCTCGTCATCACTACACCGGCAAGTTATCGTGCTTCCGCGCCGGCATCTCCACCTTCTTGCCCCTGAGCATCCCCAGTGCCCGCGCCAGCCGCTTGCGCGTCGCCCGCGGCATGATCACCTCGTCGATATAGCCGCGCTCGGCGGCCACGAACGGGGACAGGAAGCGGTCCTCGTATTCCTTGGTGCGCGCCGCGATCTTTTCGGGGTCGCCGAGGTCGGAGCGGAAGATGATCTCCACCGCGCCCTTCGCTCCCATCACGGCGATCTGCGCCGACGGCCAGGCATAGTTGATGTCGCCGCCGACGTGCTTGGACGCCATCACGTCGTAAGCGCCGCCGAACGCCTTGCGGGTGATCACGGTGATCAGCGGCACCGTGGACTGGCTGTAGGCGAACAAGAGCTTGGCGCCATGCTTGATGAGACCGCCATATTCCTGCGCGGTGCCGGGCAGAAAGCCGGGCACGTCCACGAAGGTGACGATCGGGATGTCGAAGGCATCGCAAAAGCGCACGAAGCGGGCCGCCTTGCGGCTGGCGTCGGCATCGAGCACGCCTGCCAGCACCATCGGCTGGTTCGCCACGAAGCCGACCGTGCGCCCGGCGAGGCGGCCGAAGCCCGTCACCATGTTGCGCGCGAATGCCTCGCTGACCTCGAAGAAGTCGCCCTCGTCCACCACCTTGAGAATGAGCTCCTTGATATCGTAGGGCTTGTTGGGATGGTCCGGCACCAAGGTATCGAGCGAGGGGTCCTCGCGCTCGATGTCGTCGAACGACGGCCATTCCGGCGGGCCAGCGGCGGCGCTGGACGGCAGAAAGTCGATCAGCCGCCGCATCTGCAGCAGGCATTCGACGTCATTCTCATAGGCCCCGTCTGCCACCGAGGATTTGGTGGTATGGACCACGGCGCCGCCCAGCTCCTCGGCGGTGACCACCTCGTTGGTCACGGTCTTGACCACGTCGGGCCCGGTGACGAACATGTAGCTCGTATCCTTCACCATGAAGATGAAGTCCGTCATGGCGGGCGAGTAGACATCGCCGCCGGCACACGGACCCATGATGACGGAAATCTGCGGGATCACCCCTGACGCGATCACGTTGCGCTTGAACACCTCGCCATAACCGCCCAGCGCTGCCACCCCTTCCTGGATACGGGCGCCGCCGGCATCGAACAGGCCGATGATCGGGGCCCGGGCCTTCATGGCCATGTCCTGGATTTTGGTGATCTTCTGGGCGTGGGTCTCCGACAACGAGCCGCCGAACACCGTGAAGTCCTTGGCGAAGGCGAATACGGTGCGACCGTTCACGGTGCCCCAGCCGGTGACGACGCCGTCGCCCGAGATCTTCGTCTTGTCCATGCCGAAATCGGTGGCGCGGTGCTCGACGAACATGTCGAACTCCTCGAACGAGCTTTTGTCCATCAAGAGTTCGAGACGCTCGCGGGCGGTGAGCTTGCCGCGCGTGTGCTGGGCCTCGATGCGTCTTTCACCTCCGCCGGCGCGCGCGCTGGCGCGCCGGCGTTCGAGGTTTTCCCGAATGTCTTTCATGTGCGGCTCCGCCTCGTCGACAAGGCTCTACCATGGCACGCTTGGCGGCGGAACCGTGGCCTAGAGCATGATCCCGAAAAGTGGGAACCGGTTTTCGGAAAAGCTCATGCTCCAACAATACGTGCGGACCAATGATCCGGTCGGATGCCGCGGATCGTCAGGTACCTGCAACCGCCCCCTTCCCTGCTTGCGGGGTAAGGAGGGGGCGGTTTCGCAGTCGCACAGTCCGGGACTATCTGCCTAAGCGACCCGGGTTCGCGACCGCGAAGATGGCGTCGCTCCGACCGGGCTACCGCCTATTGCACGTTCTTGTTCACATAGATGGAACCGTAGATCACCACCAGCCAGACCACCGCGATCGAGACAAGCCCAACAATCAACGCCGTCATGTGTCCTCCCCGAACGCCCCTGCATCCGCTCCATCAGCCGAACAGCCCGAGGGCGGAACTGTGGCCACGCGCGATCGAAAATGTACCGGCCGAGGCGCGGACCTTCTTGGCGGCATCTTGCCGAACGAGACGCTCTAGGTGGAAAGGCTAGCGTCGAGCCGGAACATTGGTCAATGGCGCCGTCGCCCACGAGCACGGCGAACGGGATGCATGGAAGGCGTCCGGTGTCGATCGAACGCGATTATGCACCGCAGCAAAAAGATGGCATCAGTAGATCAATCATGGTGCCTGAGACGGGGGCAGCGCGGCATAAATTTTACGTAAATACTATATGTTCTTAAGCGGTTACTAGGCCTCGAATTTATGCTCCGGAGCCTTGTGCGTTGCACGAAACGTACTTACCTTTGGCGTGGAAGTATGACCTGAAGCGATCGAGTTGCCCAATGTTAGTGCTGAGGCATCTCCCGTAGAAAAATCGGCCGAAGTTTAAGCTTTCGCTTTTTCAGGATTGTTGGTGTTCGTCCGCTTTTGCTTTTCACCCACGAAGGGGTGGCGCTATGTACCGCATATACCGCCGCGATAGGGCTTGCGTTGGCGACAAGCGGATTTGTTACCGCGAATGCCAGTGTCCCGCTCCCGGTGGTCCAGCAGGCGAGTGGAATTCCCACGCTCGCTCCTGTTCTCAAGAAAATCACCCCGGCCGTGGTCGGCATCTCCATCAAGAGCCGTGCGCCAGACGGCAATGCCCCGCAACGCAAGCCACGGGATGCCAAGCCCGCGGCCGTTGACCAGCAGGTGCGGGCTGCCGGATCGGGCGTGGTCATCGACGCCAGCCAGGGTCTCATTCTCACCAACAATCACGTCATTGACCGTGCCGACGAAATTACCGTTCAACTCGCTGATGGCCGGGAACTGGCCGCCAAGCTGGTCGGCGGGGACCCGGATACCGACGTTGCGGTCATCAAGGTTCCGGCCGAAAACCTGACCGCGATTCCGATCGGCAACTCCGACCAGATCGAGGTGGGCGACTTCGTGCTGGCCATCGGCAATCCGTTCCTGATCGGCCAGACCGTGACTTCGGGAATCGTCAGCGGCTTGAACCGGACCAACGTAGGCCTCCAGCAGTACGAGAATTTCATCCAGACCGATGCGGCCATCTATCCGGGCAATTCCGGCGGTGCGCTCGTCAATCTGCGCGGCGACCTGATCGGCATCAACACCGCTTTCGTCGGCGCAACGAATTCCAATCCCGGCATGGGCTTCGCGATTCCCATCAACATGGCCCGGGTCGTGACCGATCGCATCGTGGAAACGGGTGACGTCCGCCGCGGCAAGCTCGGGATCACCTTCGAGGATCCCACTCCCGCCGTGTTGCGCGAGTTCAAATTCGCCGCCGCGCCCACCACGCCGATCATCACCAAAGTCGATCCGGGCTCTCCGGCGGACCTCGCCGGCCTCAAGGCTGGCGACGTGGTGACGGACCTCGCCGGAACGCCGGTGCGGGATACCTCCCACTTGCGCAGCCGTCTCGGTCTCTTATGGCTCGGAGATTCGGCCGAGTTGACCGTGGTCCGCAACGGCAAACAGGCCGTGATCCGCGCCACCATCGTGGAGCCGCAGCGCGGCAAGGCGAAGTAATGCGGTCGCTCTTTGCACGCGCTTCGCAACCGGCTTTGACGTGCGGCTAGTCGCCCGATTCAGTCAGATTGAAGGGTAAAGGTGCCTGAGTTTGATACGTGCATTTGGGGTTGTGAAGTGCCAATTGGCCTTTGTGTGGCTGGCATTGCGGTCGTGCTGCCAA
>Ga0209131_1003191_pt1 | contig 10956 bp, 11 predicted proteins | sample GraSoi_2013_40cm_FD_185826 | JGI IMG/M metagenome (GOLD analysis project Ga0209131, IMG submission 185826) | Grasslands soil microbial communities from the Angelo Coastal Reserve, California, USA - Sample 9_17_2013_40cm (SPAdes) (version 2) | ecosystem: Environmental > Terrestrial > Soil >...
GTCCGCTGTGCCTGGGCGTTGTCACTCTGCGCGGCGCCGACGCTCGCGAAGCGCTTCGCCTGCGCTTCGCTGCCGCGGAGATTCCCTTCCTCGGGCTCTGGCAGAACTACACCGGCTGGTCCGGGGCGAACACCGAGCCGTACTTCAACCTCGCCCTCGAGCCCTCGATCGGTGACTCGGACAGCCTCGAGGAGGCGCTCAAGCGTGGAACCGCCGCTCGCCTCGCGCCCGGCGAGCGGCGCACTTGGCGCGTCGCGCTCGAGCTCGTCACCGGGACGGCTCCGGAAGCCTCCGATAGAGAATCCAGCTGAATCCCGAGAGGCCTCCGTACGGAAAGATCCCGGTGAGGGCGTAGCGGGTGTTCGCCAGCTCGAGGAGCTGCGGGAACTGCGCGGTGCCGGGCCGCTCGACCGGGTCCTGATAGATCATCCACTCCGGGTTGTGACTCGCGAGGTTCGCGCGCTCGATGAACACGATGCGGTCCGACACCCCGAGCCTGCGAGCCTGGTCGTCGAGAACCATGCGAACGCGGAAGTCGTTCCCGGCACCGATGGTGACCGCGCGGTCCGTGCTGCGCGCGAGCATGAGCTCCACCGCGTCTCGATAGCGTCCTCGGCCGTCGCGCAGCAGCAGGGCGATCTGTATCCCGTTCCCGAGTGCGAACACCGCCAGCGCGAGCCCGGCGATCGCGACTCCCCAGCGACCCAGCCGCGCGAGTCGAGTCAGCCCGCCGGCCGCCAGAACCAGAGTGAACGGCACCAGCACGGCGAAGTGGCGCGGGAAGGCGTAGTCCGGCCGCCATGCAACGAGAGAGATCACAGGCGCGGCGAACAGGGCGCCGAAGAAGATCGCCCTGCTGTCGCCCTCGCGTGCCATGCACAGGAGCTCGTAGGCAGCCGCTCCGACGAAGCCGACCGCCAAGAGCTCCAAGGGCCCGGGCGGCAGACCGAATGTCTTGCTGAGAAGCAGCCGCAGGCTGCCCGCGAGCAGCGTCGACGGCGCGCCCCCGACCTCCAGGAAGCGGATGTCCACGAGCCACAAGAACGCGACGAGCAGCAGGGGAGCGCCGAGAAGGGCGCAGTCGGCGAGCTTCGCGTCCCTGCGCCGCGCCAGCTCGAACGCCGCCCAGGAGAAGGCGCCCGCCAGCACGAGCAGGAACGTGAGATGGGATAGGACGCCCAGTGAGGCCGTCACGGCGAACGCGACCGCCCAGCGGCGCTGGCGCGTCCGCAGGAATCGGTCGAGCGAGACGAAGCTGGCCAGGGCAAAGAACATCGCGGGGCCGTATCCGCGCGCCTCCGACCCGTAGTGCACCATGAAGCAGGACAGCGCCATCAGGACCGCTGCGACGGCGGACTCGAGGCGCCCGGGCCGGAGCGGCGCGGCGGCGGCCACCGCTACCGCGCCGAGACCCGAAGCGACGGCGAGCATCCGGTAGAGGATGGGGGGCGCGCCGCCTCCCACGACGAGCATCCAGAGCGTGTTCAGGTAGTTGTTGTTGTCGTGGTGGATGCTCCAGAGCACGTCGAAAGGCGAGCGCGCCACGCTGGCGATGTACAGCGACCAGAGCTCGTCGAGCCACAGATCGCCGCGAGCCGCGCCCAGGCGCAGGAGCAGCCCGGTCAGCACCGCGCCGGCGGCGACTGCGAGCAGGGCTCGCTCCGCGCGTGACTCGCGTCGCGCCGGCGCCCCCTTCTTCCCCGGCTGGCCCAAGCGTCGATTCTACTTCGCGTAGAATTCCCTTGGAGGTGGGCGAAATGAAGGTCGGTCTGGTCCCGGTGAACATCGGCGTCGCCAGTGTCGAGTCCATGCTGGCGCTGGCCGAGAAGGCCGAGCAGGTGGGCATCGAGTCACTCTGGACGTTCGAGCACGTCGTGGTGCCCGTCGACTACCGGTCGAAGTATCCCTACAGCCCCGACGGGAAGATGGGCGTCACGCCGGAGACGAACTTCGTCGACCCGCTCGTGGCGCTCGCCGCGATCGCGGCGCGGACGAAGCGCCTGCGGCTCGGCACCGGTGTCAACATCCTCCCGCAGACGAACCCGCTGTATCTCGCCAAGCAAGCCGCGAGCCTCGACTTCGTGTCGAACGGCCGGCTCATGCTGGGCCTGGGCATCGGCTGGCTGCGCGAGGAGTTCGATGCGCTCGGCGTCTCCTTCGAGCGCCGCGGCGAGCGCTTCGACGACTACGTGGTCGCCATGCGCAAGGCTTGGTCAGGCGGCGTCGTCGAACACGAGAGTGACTTCGTGAGCTGGAGCGGCTTCAAGACGTTCCCGATCCCGGTGCAGCGGCCGGGCGTGCCGATCGTGATCGGCGGCGCGAAGGGCAAGGCGTTCGAGCGCATCGCGAAGCACGGCGACGGCTGGTACGCGCCGACCGCGAACATCGCCCAGCTCGAGCCGATGCTGAAGGAGCTCCGCGCCTCGTGCGCGAAGGTCGGGCGCGACCCGAAGACGGTCGAGATCTCGTGCATGTGGATTCCGGCCGTCGAAGGGGTCGACACCGTAAAGCGTTACGCCGAGCTCGGCGTCTCGCGTCTGATCGTACCGGTGATGGCGCTGGGCGCGCCGCCGCTCGAAGCGGTGGAGCGCTTCGCGAACGAGTGGCTGGCGAAGCTGGGCTAGGTCGCTGGCGCGCTGCTGCGCGCGTAGTAGCGGAGAAGCAGCAGGAGCTGCCCTCCCAGACCCAGGAACCCGAGCGGAATGACTCCGGAGAGGGGCGCCCCGTGCGCGATGAGCGCCGCGGCGGCGAGACATCCGGACATGCAGCCGACGTCCCATGCCCCTTCGGCGGCGATGCTGAAGCGAAGCGCGCAGGGCGACGCCTTCGCGAGGTTGTAGACCGGAGTCATTTGCGCCGGGACCTGCAGACAAGTCGCGAGCGCACCGAGGGCGTTGGCGGTGAACGCGAGCCAGGGGGTGTCGAGACTCAGCGCGCGCAAGGTCAAGGTCACGGCGACGACGGAGAGAGCGAGGACGACGGCGCGCCGCCCGTGGCCCGCGTCGATCTGGCGCCCGAGCAGCAGGCCGCTCACCGCGCCGACGAGCGCGGCGAAGGCCATCGCGCCGCCATACGCGGACAGACTCTCGCCGAGTGAGTAGAACAGCCCGATCTGCCAGACGAGGACGTACGTCACCGCGAACCAGCCGTCGGACACGAACAGCCCGATCCCCTGAAACGAGGCGCGGAACGCGCCGAGCGCCGCGCGCTGTACCGGGACGTTCGGCGTGAACAGGAGCGGCACCGCGGCGAGCGCCTGGACGACGCCCACGGCGCCGAAAGCGAGGCGCGGACCGACCGTCAGCAACGCCCACGCGCCGATGAGCGGCGCGACGATCCCCACGACCGCCGAGAGCCCCACGCCGGCACTGATCTGATGACCCCGATGCTCGCTGTCGCCGAGCAGTGCGAAATAGGCGTGATATGTCGTCCAGTAGAACGTGTTTCCCAGGGCGGACACGAGACAGTACGCGAGGAGTGACTCATCGATCCCGTGCACCTCCGCCAGCAGCGGATACTCCAGCGCGATGACGAGGTTGCCAGCGACGACCAGCGGCTTCAGCCCCCAACGCTTCGCGCTCACGAGCACCGCGGGGCGAGTCACGAATCGCGCCGCGAGGATCAGCGCCATCGCGCACAGGGTCGCCGGGACGGACACGCCGGCGCGCAGCAGGAAGACGAGAACGAAGACCCCGCCCATGCCCTGGGCCAGAGCGTGGATGCCGGAGTGGAGATTGAGCCAATTCACCGAGCGATTGCGCAGGAATGCCATGGAGCCGCCGTGAGCATGAGGATGTGACGGGGCCCGACCGCTCACGCGGCCAGGCGGGCTTCAGCACGAGAAGGCTTCAGCTGCGGACTTTTTCCGTGCACATCATTGGCGACCCTCGATCCGTTCCCCGCCATGGTGACACGGATCCACTTGCGGTGCATCCCAGCCGCCATGGAACGCACGGAAAAGACCCTCTACCTGGACGATCTCGCGGTCGGGCAGCGCTTCGAAACCGGGAGCTACGCCGTGAGCGCCGCGCAGATAAAAGCCTTTGCCGCGCAGTTCGACCCTCAGCCCTTCCACCTGGACGACGCGGCCGCGCGCGCCACGATCTTCGCTGGGCTCGCCGCCAGCGGCTGGCACACGGCCGCGATCACGATGCGCCTGCAGGTCGAGAGCGGGCTGCCGCTCGCGAACGGCTGGCTCGGCGCGGGTGGCTCCGTCGAGTGGCCCAATCCGACGCGCCCCGGCGACGTGCTCCACGTCGCGGGCGAGATCGTCGACATCCATCCGTCGAAGTCACGGCCCGATCGCGGCATCGTCACGGTGCGCAGCGAGACACTGAACCAGGACGAGAAGATCGTGCAGATCACGACGGCGAAGCTCGTGGTGTTCCGGCGACCGGTCCCTTAGCGCGCTCAGCCCTTCACACAGACCACCTGGCGAAGCTCGTGGACGATCTCGACGAGGTCCCTCTGCGCCTCCATGACCGCGTCGATCGACTTGTAGGCGCCGGGAGTCTCGTCGATCACCTCTGCATCCTTGCGGCACTCGACCCCGGCGGTCGCGGCGGCGTGATCCGCGAGGCTGAAGCGGCGCTTCGCCTCGGCGCGCGACATCGCGCGGCCCGCGCCGTGACTGCAGCTCGTGAAGCTGTCGGGGTTTCCCTTCCCGCGCACGATGTACGAGCGCGCGCCCATGCTGCCCGGGATGATGCCGAGTTCGCCGAGCCGGGCGCGCACCGCGCCCTTGCGCGTCACGAACACGTCCTTGCCCGAGTGTCTCTCGCGCGCGACGTAGTTGTGGTGGCAGTTCACCGCCAGGTCGGTCGTCTCGAACGGGCGAATCCCGGGTGAGCGGCGCAGCGCCTCCAGAACGTGAGTCATCATGAGCCGGCGGTTGGTGAGCGCGAAGTCCTGCGCCCAGCTCACCGCATCGACGTAGTCGTCGAAATGAGCGCTGCCCTCGCGCAGATAGGCGAGGTTCGCGTCCGGGAGCGTGGCGAGCTGGTGCGCCATGTCCTTCTTGGCGAGCTCGATGAAGTGGCGTCCGATCTTGTTGCCGACGCCGCGCGAGCCGGAGTGCAGCATCACCCATAGGCGGCCTTCCTCGTCGAGACAGATCTCGATGAAGTGATTCCCCGTGCCCAGCGTTCCGAGATGCACGCGTTGATTCGACTTCCGGAGCGAGCGGTGCTTTGCGACGATTCGCTCGAAGCCCGGGGCGAGGCGTGCCCACTCCGCGTCGACGTCGGGCGGCACGTCGCCCCAAGAACCCTTGTCGCGGCCGCCGCGCGAGCGCGAGAGGCCGTGGGGGACCGCGCGCTCGATCTCGCTGCGCAGCGCGCGCAGGCTGTCCGGCAGATCACTCGCGCCGAGACTCGTGCGCACGGCCATCATGCCGCAGCCGATGTCGACCCCGACCGCCGCGGGCACGATCGCCCCATGAGTCGCGATCACGCTGCCCACGGTCGCGCCGATGCCCCAGTGGACGTCGGGCATGGCGGCGACCCAGCCGTGAATGAAGGGCAGCCGCGAGATGTTTTCGAGCTGCTTTCGCGCCGTCTCCTCGAACTGCACGCCGCGCGTCCACGCCTTCACGGGCACGCCGCCCGCGGGCTGGAACATGTCGTAGCAGCGCTCGGCGGCCATCTCGTCACTGTATCGCTAAGCCCGGCTCGGCGAATGCCTCGCCTCATTGACTTCGTTCGCCTGCGGCTCACTGCGCGCGCCTTCCGGCGCTTGCGGGCTCGGCTCGGGACGGCCCTCACACGGCCAGTATGACGACCACGGTCACGGCCACGATCACTGAGGCGACTGACTCCAACGCGTGAAGCCGAGCGCGCCCAGCGCGAGAAGCAGCAGCCCGCCGACTTCCGGCTCCGGAACGGGGTGCAGGATCCCGCGGATCTCCCCCGCGGGAAACAGACTCGTGTGAATGTTGAAGTAGGCCGTGTCGCCGTCGAGCCCGAGCAACAGCGCGTTCAGCGCGTTGCCGAGTGAGCCCGCGGCCGTGACGAACGCCGGGTTGTAGCTCGAGGCCAGAGCCAGGTCGAAGGTCTGGTCGTAGCTTCCGGCAGTCACGTCCAGCGGAAAGCCCGGGAAGCTGGGCAGCTGCGTCGCGACGCCGGCGTTGGGCGGGCCGCCGCCGACCAGGCAGCAGTGGATGTGCGCCGCCGAAGAGGGTCCGCCGAGCCCGGAGAAGCTCGCCTCGACGCGCATCGACACCACGTCGAGATCGACGGTGACGCGCACGAACCCGGTGCCGAGTGAATCGTTCGCGGGCGACTCGTTCGCACCGGAGAGCGTGGTCTCGTACACCACCTCGTGCGCGGCGGCGGGAAGAGACACCGCCGCCGCGAGCAAGGCGCCCCAGAGAGCCGCAGCGACTCTCATGCAGCAGCGCGGCGCCGCACCCCGAGCAGCACGCCCACGCCGAGCACCGCCAGTGCAAGCGCCTGCGGCTCGGGCACCGGCGTGAAGAACGCGCGGACCTCGCCGGCGGCGAAGGCCGACGTGTGGATGTTGAAGTAGGCGGTGCCGGTCGCGATTCCCGTGATCAGTGCGTTGCGCGCGGCATCGACCGTTCCAGCGCCCACGAAGGCGGGGTTGTAGGTCGAGGCGAGCGTGAGATCGAAGGTCTGGTCGTACGTACCCGCGCTCACGCCGGACGGGAAGCCGGTAAAGGTCGGCAGCATCGTGGCGACGCCCACATTCAGCGGGCCAGACGGCACCAGGCAGCAGTGAATGTGCGCGGCCGTGGTCGTACCAGTGAGGCCGAGGAAGTTCGTCTGGACCTCCATCGACAGGAGATCGGCGGAGATCGTGACGATGACTGTCCCGGTTCCGAGCGAGCCGCTGGGCGGTGACTCGTTCGCGCCGGAGAGCGTTCCGATGTAGATCGTCGCGTGCGCCGCGGGCGCCAGGGCGACCGTCAACGCGAGCATGCCCACGGCGAGAATCCAATTCCGCCTCATGATCTCTCTCCTCTGTTCCGTTTCGTGGATCTAAAGCCGACGTACGCCTACGTCACGGTAGCAGGAGGCAGATTGGAGTGCTTGAAGATTTTCAGCGTGTCGCGCATCACCGAGCCCGCAGTCGAAAGACTTGCGAAAACTTTCGGAGCGGCGGCGCACTCAGTCCCGTTCGGGTCGCTCCGGCAGCTCGCCGAGCCAGCCGTTCCTGCGGAAGTAGAACAGCAAGCCACCGACGACGCCGAGCATGATCGCCCAGGTCAGCAGATAGCCGTAGCGCCAGTGCAGCTCCGGCATGTGCTCGAAGTTCATGCCGTACACGCCGACGATGAACGTCAGCGGGATGAAGATGCTCGACAGAATCGTGAGCACCTTGATGATCTCGTTCGTGCGGTGCGAGAGGCTCGAGTGGTAGACCTCCATCAGGCCGAGCGCCAGCTCGTGGTACGTGTCGAGCACGTCGCTGATCTGCAGCGCGTGGTCCAGTGAGTCGCGCAGATAGACGCGCACCGCGTCGCCGATCAGCGGGTGGTCCGCGCGCATCATCGCGCCCACGGCGTCGCGTTGCTGGTGCACGACGCGCACGAACGTCAAGAGGTCCCGGCGCACGCGATGGGTCTCGGCGAGCAGCCTCTGCGTCGGTCGCGCGATCAGGCGCTCCTCGAGTGACTCGAGCCTGTCGCCCAGCGCGTCGACCACCGGGTAGTAGCCGTCGACCAGCACGTCGACGAGCGCGTAGGCGAGATAGTCCGCGCCCATCGTGCGCACCATGCCGCCGCGCCGGATCCGCTCGCGCAGCGGCTCGAACACGTCGCGTTCGCCCTCGTGAAACGAGACGACGGTCCCGCGCCCGAGCACCAGGCTCACCTGCTCGAGGTCGTACTCGTTCGCGGCGCGCGGGCAGGCCACGCGGCAGATCACCAGCTCGAACTCGGGGTAGGCCTCCGCCTTCGGGCGCTGGCCGACGTTGACGATGTCGGCGAGCGCGAGCGGGTGAAGCTTGACCAGCTCCGCGATGCGCCGCAGCGCCGCCTCGTCGCCGAGTCCCTCGACCTCGATCCAGGTCACGTGGCCCGGCAGGATCAGCGCCGGCAGCTCGTCGATCCGGACGCCGCTGCGCTCGAACAGCTGCTCCTTGTCGTAGCGGATCATGTTGAGGCGGGTCGTCCCCGGCGGGAAGACGGTCGTCCCCGGCGCGGCGCCGATGGGCGGCCGACGCCGGCGTGAACCCTCTGTGCGCCTTCGCTCTCGCTGCTTGGCCGAGGTCCCACCTCCGCTCGCGCAGCCTACCACTCGCGCCCCTCGACCGCCGAGCGCGGCGTGTGGTAGAGACCAGTCATGAAGCGAGCGATCGCCGTCGCAATCTTGTCGTCTGCGCTCGCGCTCGAAGCGCGCGCGGGGGACCCGCTCCAGGACTTCATGCGCCACGTCGACGCGCAGGCCAAGTCCGACATGAGTCGCTTCCACGCGACGGTGGCCGCGCAGTTCGGGGTGCCGGAGGTGCAGGTGCGCGCCGTCCTAGGCAGGGTTCACGATCCGGGCGAGGCCTTCATGGTCTTCCAAGTGAGTCAGATGAGCCACCAGCCGCTCGACCGGGTGCTGCCCGTCTACGAGTCACACAAGGGCAAGGGCTGGGGGGCGATGGCCAAGGAGCTCGGCATCAAGCCGGGCTCGGCCGAGTTCCACGCGCTGAAGAACGGCGACCTGCAGTACGGCCCCGGCGACGGCCACGGAAAGGGCAAGGACAAGGGCCACGGAAAAGGGAAGGACAAGGACAAAGGCAAGGGGAAGGACAAGTGACTCCCGACGAAGTTCAGAGTCACCTGAAGCGCATCGAGGCGGACGGCTACACGATCATCGAGGAGGCCTTCCCGGCGAGCGAGGCCGGCGCGCTGCTCGCCGAGCTCGCGCGCCTGGAGGGGGAGCTGGCGATCGAATTCGCCAGCAACACCTTCGAGGGCCAGCGCACCAAGCGCGTCTACAACCTGCTGGCGCACGGGCCGCGCTTCGAGGCGATTCCGGTGCACCCGAACGTGCTGCCGGTCGTCGAGGGCGTGCTCGACTCGGGCTGTCTCGTCTCGTCGCTCTCGTCGATCGCGATTCACCCGGGCGAGACCGCGCAGCCGATTCACGCCGACGACCAGCTGCTGCCGCTGGCGAAGCCGCACGTCGCGACGGTGTGCAACTCGATGTGGGCGCTCACCGACTTCAGCGAGGAGAACGGCGCGACCCGCATCATCCCCGGCTCGCACGCGCGCGATCACAGTCCGGTGTACGGCTCGGAGCACGCCTCGATCCCCGCCGTGATGCGCCGCGGCAGCGTGCTCGTCTGGCACGGCAGTCTCTGGCACGGCGGCGGCGCGAACCGCAGCCGTGGAATTCGCGTCGGCATCGCCATGAACTACTGCGCCGGCTGGATCCGCCAGCAGGAGAACCAGCAGCTCGGCATCTCTCTCGAGACCGCGCGCGGCTTCTCGCCCCGCCTGCGCGAGCTCGTCGGCTACGGCGTCTACCGCGGCCTGATCGGCCACATCGACAAGCACAGCCCGGTCGAGCTGCTCGGTGAGTCGAGCGACAAGAGAGTGTTCGACTCGTAACTCACTCCGAGGGCGGCACCTCGCGCGGCGCGAGCTCGGTGAGCGCGGTGCCGCCGACGGCGGATTCCTCGGCGATCTTCTCGAGCAGCGCGTCGCCGCCGGCGTCCTTGAACAGCTGCTTCATCACCGCGGGCACGTTGTAGTCCGCGGGCATCCTCGGCACGTTGCGCTGCTTGCGGGCGAGCGCGGCATCGACGACCGGTGCCAGGCGCGCGGCTTTCTCGTCGCGTTGCTTCTGATCGCGGTCCTTGAACTCGGGGAGGATCTCGCGGCCGAAGAGCTCGAGCGCCTCCATGATGTGCTCGTGCCGGTTCTTGCCGGCCTGCAGCACGAAGATGAGCTGGTCGACGCCGGCCGACTCGAAGCGGCGCAGGTAGCCGCGCAGCTGCTCGGGCGTGCCGACGGCGCCGCGCAGCGCCGAGGACTTCCCCTCGGCGACCTTCGCGCCCAGCTCCTGTCGCTCGGCGATCGCGAGCTCGGAGTTGTAGCCGCGCTCGTGGCGCTTGGCCTGGAAGTCCTTCCACAGGTCGGTCGTACCGGGGACGTGATTGCCAAACGCAGCGTAGAAGGCCAGCGAGTAGCCGAAGAAGTTCCCGCCCTCGAGCCCGCGGCGAATCGCTTCCTTCTCGTCGCGGTGCACCATCATGGGAGTCACGCAGGCGACGTCCGTATTCACGAGCTCGCCGATCGGCGTGCACTTCGCGAGCCGCTTCTCGTGCGCCTCGGTCCAACCGCGCGCCTCCTCGGGATCGATGAACGCGAACGTGAGTGACCCGAGGCCGAGCTCTGCGGCCATCATGATCGTGTCGCGGCGCGAGCACGCGACCCAGAGCGGCGGGTGCGGGCGCTGGAAGGGCTTCGGCACGACGTTGCGCGGCGGCATCTTGACCCACTTGCCGTCGACGCCGCCGAACGGTGTCTCCGTGAGACAGCGCACCGCGACCTCGAGCCCCTCGCGCCACTGCTCGCGCTTCAGGAACGGGTCGACGTTGAAGCCGCCCATCTCGCCGGTGGTCGCCGACTCACCCGAGCCGAATTCGACCCGCCCGCCCGAGACCAGGTCGAGCGTCGCGACGCGCTCCGCCGTGCGCGCGGGGTGGTTGTAGAGCGGGGACGTTTGGATGATGCCGTGGCCGAGGCGGATGTTCTTCGTGCGCTGACTCGCCGCGGCGAGAAACACCTCGGGCGCGCTCGAGTGCGAGTACTCCTCGAGGAAGTGGTGCTCGACCTCCCACACGTACTCGATGCCCAGCTTGTCCGCGAGCTCGACCTGCTCGAGCGCGTTCTGCATGAGGCGGAACTCGTCGTCCTCGGCCCACGGCCGCGGCAGCTGGTGCTCGTAGAAGATTCCGAAGCGCATCCCGGCTCTCCCTGGCGACTTCCGCGCGCGGCCA
>Ga0209131_1003192_pt1 | contig 10955 bp, 9 predicted proteins | sample GraSoi_2013_40cm_FD_185826 | JGI IMG/M metagenome (GOLD analysis project Ga0209131, IMG submission 185826) | Grasslands soil microbial communities from the Angelo Coastal Reserve, California, USA - Sample 9_17_2013_40cm (SPAdes) (version 2) | ecosystem: Environmental > Terrestrial > Soil >...
GAACGGCATCATCATCCCGCCGGATGGATATATGCAGGGCGTCCGCACCTTGTGTGACAAATACGGCATCGTGATGATTGCTGACGAAGTGATGAGCGGATTTGGTCGCACAGGCAAATGGTTTGCGATCGAACATTGGAATGTGGTACCAGACATCATCACTATGGCAAAAGGACTTACCTCCGCGTATGCTCCGTTGGGGGCTGTAGCAATGAAGCCTGAGATCGCAGAAGCATTCAATGAACATGCTTTTGAAAGTGGACTGACCTACACATCGCATCCCATCTCACTCGCGGCGGCAGTTGCGAATATCAACGTCATGAAAGAGGATAAGCTTGTTGAACACGCAGCAGCTATGGGTCCGGTATTGAAGCGGATGTTGACTGACCTCGGCGAAGCACACCCCTCGATCGGTGAAGTCCGCAGTATTGGGTTGTTTGGAATTCTGGAATTGGTCAAAGACCGCAAAACGAAAGAACCCATGGCACCGTGGAATGGGTCGTCACCTGAGATGACTGCTTTGAAAAAATATTGTTTGGATAATGGCTTGTTCCTGTATACGCATTGGCATACCGTGTTGATTATCCCGCCACTGATTATTACCGAAGCACAATTGAAAGAGGGAATGTATATTCTGGATAAGGCTCTAGAGATTACGGATAAAGCAGTGAATTAAAAAGTGACAGTCACCTTCAAGGTGACTGTCACTTCGTTTTTATTTCCAATCTATATCTGGCGACTTGAAAAAGTTAATATTCAACGCTTCCATGTGCTTGCCATGCTTGGCAAGCCGTTGTTTATATTCATCCCAACCTTGAACTTTGGGCGACCATGCTAATTCTGCAAGACCGGGCAGACGCGGGAAAGCCAGAAACTCAATATCTCTTATCGTGAGTAATGTCTCAGCCCAGAGCGGGGCTTCGATGCCGAGAATATCTTGCTCAGTGAGTTTGTCCATGTAGCTACCGGGTTCCCAATCATAAGCATCTTTAACGCTGATGAGCCCAGCCCAATCCAACCCAAGGGGGGATGATGCATCGTATTTCATATCCAAATATGTTTTGTTGGCAGGGGAAAGAATGATCTTGCATCCCTGTATTTTGGCTTCTTGATATGCTGCGCCAAACCAATGTTGTGCGATGGTACGGGGATCTAATTCTGCTTCGCCGATTTCTGCCCAGCCAATGGGAATTTTGTTATGTGAAAAGACGATCTGTTGAAAAAGCTTGATGAACTTTTTATAGTCTTCTATTGGTGTTGATCTGGCTTCATCGCCGCCTATATGGATATAAGGGGCAGGCGAAATTTCAGCGAGTTCGCAAATGACATCGTCAAGGAATTTGTAGGTTACCTGCATGTTGATGCCTAGAGAACTAAAGCCAACTTCAGTGCCCTCATACAAATTGGTTGCTTCCTCTGAAACATTCAATTCTGGATAGGAAGCAAGCGCAGCATTGGTATGACCAGGCGTATCGATCTCTGGAATGATCATTACGAAGTGGCTTTATATTGTTCCTGAGTGTAAAAACCACCGCCGTTACCATTGACTTGGGTCTGTGCGCCGACCTCAGTTAATTTGGGCCATGCTTTTATTTCAATGCGCCAGCCTTGGTCGTCCGTGAGATGTAGGTGCAGGCGGTTTATTTTGTAATGTGAGATCAAGTCGATATAACGTTTCACGTCCTCCACGCGGAAGAAATGACGGGCTACATCAAGCATCGCCCCACGCCAACTGAAGTGGGGCGAATCCTGTATGGATACAGCGGGCAGCTTCAAGCTTGTGCTGAGCCGTGTCGAAGTAGTCGAATGATGCGCAGAGATGAGCTGACGTAGAGTCTGAATCCCGTAAAACAATCCAGCAGGCTGATTCGCAGTTACGTAGATCGAGTCTGTTTGGATAACTAATTCGTAGCCTTCTTCGCCCAGGTTTGGATCGCTGATTAATTTGAGATGGATGTTCCCTTGGCTTTGATCGTCAACAACCACTGCTGGTTGTAGTTGCGTATGCTGTTCAATGTAACTTGCCAAAAGTTTGCCGATTGCCAGTGTCTTACCATCTGTCGCAAAGATCTTGGTTGTGCGTGAAAGTGTAAATTCGCCCGCTGATGGGTTGATCGAGGCAGGCATAGGGATAAGATTGAGCATGATGTGTGGTATCCTTTTATTTGATGACGAACGGAGCTATCATATACCATAACCTTCTGAATTTTGCATATGGACAACAAAACTTCCCTTGACCGTTCTCTACTCATCCCGATCTTCATTGGCTTTTTCTCTGTGTTGGGCATTTGCCTGGTTTTATTTGCCGCCCGTTTGAGTGCTGCCCGCGGGAATATTCAAAATAGCGCCACCGCTACGCCGCTAAAATATCAATATCTCGCGACCGAGCCGGGCATTGTTCTTCCGACCGAAATTGCCTCTCCTACTGAAGAGCTGTCAACAGCCAGCCCAACACTTACACATGGTTTACCAACCTCAACTCAATTTACCAATATTTCGACGGTTCCATCTACTCCTTTAATTCTGTCAACTTCCATCTCGACCCGGACTCCTACTTCAATCGTTCTGGCTGCTGCAACCAATACGCCCACGCCCAGCGCGACCGCCCAATTTTTAAATGTGACTTATGATGATACCGATTTTAAATTTTTATACACTGGCAATTGGGTCAGTCAAAGCGGGGTAAGCGACACATATCAAAACACTCTGCATATTTCAAGCGCTATCGGCGATGCGGTGCAGTTAAGTTTTGTTGGTCAAAAGATTCATATTGCGTATCAAGCGGGACCCAGCTTGGGGGCAATCGCCATCAAAATCGACGGTGTGGATTTTGCACTTGACGAATCGGCAAACACTACGGTAATTAGTGGTTGGGAATCGCCGGTGTTGGTGTTATCTTCTCATACAGTCACGATCACACACATTAGCGGTGGTTCTATTAATCTTGATTCGATTGCCGTCCTTGATATCTCCACTCCAACGCCTACTATCACTCCTACCCAATAATAGATTCAATATTGGCGTGCACGAAATATTCGCGATAGGCAGCCGTCTCTTCCAGGATACCCTTTACTGCTGTGAACAACTCCTTCTGGAGATATTGATTCGTCTCGCCATTTCCTTCGGATAAGACCAACGCATCCGCTCCCGCGTCGCCGGTAACTGTTATATGACCTCCAGCTGCCAGCCACTCCAAGCCGATTCGAACCGCGCTTTCGCGCACTGCTAGGGCAGAGGCAAGTTCTTTAATTGAAACTTTTCCATTTCGATTGTTGATTGCGAACTTTGTCATACCAGCTAGTTGTGAAAGGAACTCGTCAGCTTTTTGCGGAGTAGGCGATACACCAAACACATAGATCTTTTTCGGCTTCACAATCTCAAGCACAGCTCGCAGATCTACCAGTGATGGAGGCGTTGTGTAAATTGCGAAATCATCGGCTGGATGTAACGCGAAGCGACTCTTTCCTTTTGTTTTGTCATTGCCCTCTGCCCATATAAGAGTTTCAGCATCCAAACTTTTAAACCTTTGAATCTGCAAACGACAATCAATAACTTCCGCTTTTGCAGCGCGGACCTCAACCAGCTTTTCCTCAACAACTCTGAATTCCTCGAATTGCAATGTGACTTGCTTCTCGCCACGGAATGTTGATGCACGCAGAGAATATGCAATATCAAATTTACTTCCTGTTTCTGGAAGTTCCTCGCCTGCGCCGCTCCACCATAAAATATTCTGGGTATTTCCGCTTTCATCCTCAACAGTTAATCGTAAATGTTCTTTGGCTTTCCCAATCGTCGAAACGGACTTCATCTTTACACCGCGGGTCGCCAGCTTAAGCGCTGGATTGCCTGCACCGAAAGGCGCGAGTGTTTCGAGTGCATGGGCGAGTTCGAGGTTGAGTTCATCCAATTCAAGCCACGCATCAAGTTGAAGAGTGGGCTCCTCAAGGATTATCTCGCCCAGTTGTTTTTCAATGGCTTTGCCAAGTCCCTTGCGGAAAGCGGCTAAATTATCTTTTTGCATGGATAATCCCGCCGCCATCGGGTGACCGCCGAAGCCGAGCAGCAGATCCTTGTTGGCTGTGATCGCTTCAGTAATATGGAGTCCCTCTACTGAACGTGCGGAGCCGCGCAGAATCCCTTCTTCAGATTCTGTGAGCAGGAGCGCGGGCTTGTGATAACGATTAACAAGTCTGTTTGCGACAATGCCCACTACACCGCCGGGCCAGTTGGGATGTGACAACACGATCACAGGCTCGGTCAATAATTCCGGGTGTTCGCGCAATTGTGCCTCTGCCGCATTTGCAACTTGACTTGTCAATAATCTGCGTTGTGCGTTCAGACCTTCAATTTGTGCGGCTAAGACTCTGGCTCTGGCTGAGTCTTGTGTGAGCAATAATTCAACAGCAGGGTTGGCATCACTTAATCTGCCCAATGCATTCAAGCGTGGCGCGAATGTAAAGCCAATGGATTCTTCTGTGAGGGTTTCAAGATTTGTCCCTGAAAGTTCAGCCATTACTTTCAAGCCAAGCCGTTTTGTATTTCGTAGAGCTTTAATTCCTTTTTGGGCAAGCGCACGGGTTTCGCCTTTGAGCAAGGCTACATCAGCGATGAGACCGAGGGCGACGAGGTCTAGGAAATCATTGGGCGTAATACTTGACTCGTAATTCGCAAGCAGAGCTTCGGCAAGTTTATAAGCAACACCGACACCTGCTAAATTTTTTAGTGTGTGATCTTCAGGGAGTAGTTTGGGATTAATGATCGCTTTTGCATTGGGAAGCGTCTCGCTGAGATCGTGATGATCTGTAATAACCACATCGACGCCGCGTGAATTGGCGTAATCGGTGGCTTCGTGAGCGGTGATGCCTGTATCGCAGGTGACGATCAGCTTCACGCCACCTTCAATGATTGGCTTGAGCGATTCAATGTGAACGCCATGACTCTCTTTTCCGCGAATGGGAATGTAATAGGTGACGTTAGCGCCTAATGCTCGTAATGTTTGTACCAATAAGGTCGTGGATGTTTGCCCATCTACATCAAAGTCACCCCAAACGCAGATCATCTCATTGTTGCGGATAGCCTCGTTGATGATTATTACTGCAAGTTCAATATTTGGAAATGGCGCAGATGGCATTTCATCGGGATGCAAAAAGGCGCGAGCTGAATCTAAAGTCAGAATCCCACGTCGTATAAGAGTCTGCTCAACGAGGGGATGCAGGTTCAGGTCCGCGAAAGAGGCGGGAACGTTTACAGGATGAGGGTCAAGCCAGCGAGTCATGTTCAGGAATTCTAATCCAGTTTATTGTCATTGTAACTTTTTGGGCTTGAACGGATAATGTAAATAGTCGCATGATTACGTTTCATGAAATATATGAGCGCTACGCAAAAGATGTTTTTCATTATGCCTGCTGGCTTTCGGGCAGCGCCGACGAGGCGGATGACATCACCTCTGAAACTTTTACGCGTGCCTGGGCAGGCAGGGCTGCAATTCGGACAGAGACTGTGAAAGCGTATTTATTTGCGATTGCGCGAAATTATTATTTGCAGGACAACAGAAAAGCCAAACGTATGGCGGGATTAGATTCTGCTCTTGCCGACCCGCAACCTGGCCCTGACCAATTGACCGAATCTCGACTTGAACTTGTTCGTGCCATGGATGCTGTGCAAAAGTTATCTGAAACAGATCGAACCGCATTTTTATTGCGAGTTCAACATGATTTACCTTATGAAGAGATCGCTCGTGTTTTACAACTTCCACTGACCACGATCAAAGTGAAGATCCATCGTGCTCGTCTGAAGCTTGCCGCAATGGAGTTTGGAGAAAACGAATGAATGAAAAAATTCCACGACATGTAATTCTGGACTTGTTACCGTTGTATCTGGCAAATGAAGTCAGCGAAGAGACTCGCAACTTGATCGAAGGATATTTAAATAACGACCATCAACTGGCAACTCTCGCCGAACAGGCGAAACGGGCAACATCTTTGCAGGAGATCCCTGCGCCACTCAAAAAGGAGACTGAAATGGAATCGCTAAAGAAGGCTAAAAGACAGATGGTCTTGAGAAATATTTATATGACGTTGGCATTGCTGTTCACATTTGATATTGGAATATTGCTGATCTTTCACATCATGCCAATTGCCATCTATATATTTATCTGGATGGCAGGTTTGCTCTGGTATGCTTATTATCGAGTCAATAAAAAGATAGGCGATTAGAAGATGGAAAACGGGCGATGTAAATAAAGGCATCGTCCGTTTTATTTGCCTTTATAATCTTGCACATGGAAGCTATTGGTTATTCAGGAACACCACTCGCAAAGAAATTGGGAATCAAATCCCCGTTGAAATTGCTGACAATCAACGCGCCAAAGGAATATAAATCATGGCTGGGAGATTTACCTGAAGGCGTTACATTGGTAGCCAAAGCAAAGAAGCCCATCGAAGCCGCGCATGTATTCACTACTGAGAGCGCGTTTCTTGATGCGATACTTTCCAAACTGCGAAACGAATTGAAACAGGATGGGTTTATATGGGTCTCGTGGCCCAAGAAATCGTCGAAGGTTCCCACCGATATAACCGACAATATTATCCGTGAAATCGCGTTGCCGTTAGGCTTTGTGGATATTAAAGTCTGTGCGGTGAGCGAAGTGTGGTCGGGGTTGAAGTTGGTGATTCGAAGGTCGGAAAGAAAATAAGATTTTCACATTTTATAAAAGGAGATTTACCAGAGGATGAGAAAAGTTTTTAAGTGGATCGGGATCGCGCTTGGTTCGCTGATTGGTTTAGTTTTGATCGCAGTTCTTGTGCTGTATTTGATGGGCAATGCACGTTTCAATAAGGTCTATGCGGTCGAACCGACCAATCTTACACTTCCCACAGACGCGGCAGGCATTACATATGGCAAACATCGCGTTGAAACCCTCTGTCAGGGTTGTCATGGACCCGATTTGAGCGGTGAAGAGAATTGGTTCAACGCGCCGCCCATCGGTCATATTGACTCGGCAAATCTCACGTCAGGCGAGGGTGGTCTCGGCGCAGACTTCACTACAGAAGATTATGTCCGTGCGATTCGCCATGGTATTGATCAGGAAGGGAAACCCATCTTTATGGTGGCTGTTCCCTCCACAGCGCATCTTAGCGATGGGGACCTGGCATCCATCATTGCATACATCAAAACCGTCCCGCCTGTGGATCATAAGGTGAGGAAAAAATATTTCACACCACTGGCGAGGATTTTGCTCGCGATCGGCATGCTGGGTAAATTGCCAGCCGAAGTAGTCAGCCACGATACCCACGTGACTGCGCCCGAACGTGGCGTAAGCGCGGAATATGGCGAATACATCGTGAACACAAACGATTGCCGTGCTTGTCATGGTCAGAAACTCAACGGTAACAAATCTCCCGACCCGACGCAAACGTGGATCTCGCCGAATCTGACTCCTGGCGGCGAACTAGGCTTTTGGTCAGAGGAAGAATTCATAAATGCGCTCCAAATGGGTGTTACACCGGGCGGACATCAATTGAGTGAGAATATGCCGTGGAAGGTTTATCGCAATTTCTACGATGATGAATTAAAGGCGATCTGGCTCTACCTGCAATCGCTGCCGAAGTTGAAACAATATACAAAGTAAGAGCATGACCATCCTTTAAAATAAAAACGGACATTATTTTGCGTCTGTTCATGTTATGTGGTTGCGAGGGCGGTGTTTTTCGCCCGAAGCAATCCCACAAGGGGATAGTATCTCCAAATTAACGAGGGGATTGCTTCGTCGGGCTTCGCCCTCCTCGCAACGACATGATTTTATTTTTTATTCTCTTTCAACTTCTCTTCAATTTCCGTCAGTGTTTCCTGCGTTGATTGCAAATTATCTTGCTGACGCAGGCGTGTGTAAATCTCAACGGCGCGGCGGGACATGGATAAAGCTTCTTCGAGATTTTTGTTTTGTTTGAGCAGGGCTTGGGCGAGGCCGTGACAATCAACGGCAATCAACTCCTGCCGCCCGACTTTTTCTCCCAGCGCGAGAGTTTCGCGGGCAAGGGTCTCGGCTTCCGACCACCGCTCGCGGTCGAGGGCGAGCGCTGCCAGGTTGCCTGTGTAAATGGCTGTGCCTTCATCGTCTTTGATTATCTTCGCAATACGCAGGGCTTCGCGAAAGTCGCGCTCGGCGGCGGGGTAGTCTTTGTTTGCGCGTTCCGCGCCCCCCAGAGAATTCAGTACGAGAGCGATATCGTCGCTTTCGGGAGATATGGAGTGGAAGATTTCAAATGCTTCGCGGTAGGCAGCGATGGCGGCGGGGTAGTCTTCCATCAGTTCGTGACCAAGTCCACGCAAGCGGATGGCGAAAGCTTTATTGCGCGGGGTACTGTTTTGCCAGTATTCAGCGGCGCGGGCGGCACACGCTAATACTTCGACAGGTTGATTGCGGGAGGAATAGGTCATCCCGGAGTAGTATGCCCGTGCGCCTGCGTCTATTTTGTCATCGGCGGCGACTGCGCGCGCTTCGGCTTGTTCGGAGAGCCATAGCCAGTCATCCCATCTGCCCGTGAAGTTGAGAAAAAAAATGAGTTGAGCGCAAACGCTTTGTAGGCGGTCGTTGTCGTCTGTTAGCAGGCGAGGCAGGGCGGCGGAGACGAAATCCCATTCGGCGTCCAGCACGGGAAATTTTTCGTAGGCTTTGTCTATGCTTCTGCCGCCGTATTGCAGGGCGAGGGCATAAGCGCGGTCTGTGAGAACGTCGCCTGTTTGGGTCACTGCTTCAGGACGGCGGGTTTTAATAAACTTTGCGGTAAGTGGCGGTAAATAAAAAGTCCGAGATTCGATATTCGATACTAGGATCGAGCGATCAGTTAAATCTTCTAGCGCGGTTTCTGTAGCTCGTTCGGGTAAGCCAGTCATTTCAGCCAACCATTTTAATTTAGCGGGTTGGGTGAAGTGTGTTAAAGCGGCGAGCACTTTGGTTTCACTTTCATTGAAGGATTCCAATAGATCGCCGAAAATGTATTCTAGTGGATCATTATTTTTGGGAGCCTTATCAATAAAAGCGACAGCTTCGCTAATGGTGCGAAGCTGTGAACCTTCACGACCCAACTGTCCCGCGATCCAGCGGATGAAGAGCGGATTGCCCTGCGTGATAGCATAGAGATCTTCGTACTCTTTTGGTGTGGCGCGTTTCAAGCGAGGATATTTTTTGGCAAGTTCATCAATCAACTGCATGGCTTCTTCGTGTGAGAGACGGTCAAGGCGCACGATGCGTGCATCCACATCCGAGCGGCGACGCGAGGTGACGATGGCTTTGTTCCCTTCGGGCAGGCGCGAGAGAAATTGAAAAAGGCGTACGCGTTCTTCCTCAGGTAAGGTTTCTAAATTATCGAAAATGATCAACGCTTTTTTACCTGCCAATGCAAGGCGCAAAGCATCAGTGCGGTCATCAGGTGGAAGTTTTTCAAGACCGTCTGCGCCTAATTCTTTGCCCAATTCATCGAGCATCGCGAGATAGGTGGGGCGTGTGAAGTCAGTTAGTTTTGTTTCGCCTTCGGGAGTCAAGTCACGTACTTTGGCGGTGATAAAGATTTTGTGCTCGAAAAGATTTTGTGGTGCAAGATGCGCTGCGCGAATCGCAAGAGCAGTTTTACCAATGCCACCAGGTCCGTCAATGAGTGCGCCCCAAGTACGTGATTCTGAGGAAATAGCGTCAACGATGATGGCAAGTTCTTTTTCACGACCAAAGAAGTAGGGTTGAGAGGGGAGGGTGGAACCAGTGGGTTTATGTGGTTCGGAAATTGGAATGCGAGAATCGAAAGAGGGTTTGGGTTCTATTTTCTTTGCGAGTCTCCCAATAGAAGCAACAACTTGGGATGCAAGATTGTCAGGCGATGTGAAATAGGTAGGTGAATGTTCAGCTTTAGCTTTGGATTTAAATTTATTAATTTTAGTCAGGCTTTTGTCCATCTTTTTTGGTGACCAATCATGATCTTCATTTACCACAAAAACTAAAATTTGCATTTTCTTGGACATTGCATGAAGATATTCTTGTTCAGTAACAGATGTTTTTGAGCCTTTTGGAACTGTGCCATACCGATACGCATAAATTCCTACAAGTACGTCACACTTATCGAGTTCGTCCAGTGATGCCTTTGTTGGCTCCTCATCGCGTGCTCCAAATATTTCCATATGTTCAACTTCTTCGCCCATTGTTCGAAGCATGTTTACAACTGCTTTGCGATGTTCGATCAAGTCAAGGTAAGTGGAGCTGAGGAAGATTTTCATGAATGCCTCGTTGATGTCCGTGCTACTGTTACGAGAATTATCTATACACCAATTTTACAACTAAACAATTCTTCTTTTGCATAACAAATGTCATGGAAATGGGCGGAGTGTATTAAGTCTTGCGCCGTTGCAGTTCTGTTCGAGCCTCTTGCGCCAGCTTCTCATAGTCCGCGCGGACGAGGTCGATTTCTTCATCACTCAACTCTTCGAGGTCAAGCAGCGCATTGTGGGCATTTTCGATTGCCCTGATCAACTCATCCAGCTTGATCTGCAGCACCTCGGTGTCGCGATTTTGTGTATTCTGGATCAGGAACACCATCAAGAAAGTCACAATGGTGGTGCTGGTATTGATGACGAGTTGCCACGTATCGCTAAAATGAAAAATCGGACCCGTCAATGCCCACACGACGATAATGATTACCGCGGTTATGAACGTTATCGGTTGACCCGTAGCATGCGAAGCTAATTTTGCGAAGTGTGTGAATCTGGAATTGGATTTGGGACGTCTCATAACGATCTTCCTTTCTTCAATTTGCTACAACAGTATTGACCTTTAGCTTTGCGATTGAGTTTGTTTCCAATTCTTGTACTTGGAGAGATCCTGTTCCACCAGCATTAAGCAGGCGGCTATCACTGCAGCGTCATCCACTTCACCGATGATGGGTAGGACATCTGGAACTAAGTCCAGT
>Ga0209131_1003194_pt1 | contig 10950 bp, 10 predicted proteins | sample GraSoi_2013_40cm_FD_185826 | JGI IMG/M metagenome (GOLD analysis project Ga0209131, IMG submission 185826) | Grasslands soil microbial communities from the Angelo Coastal Reserve, California, USA - Sample 9_17_2013_40cm (SPAdes) (version 2) | ecosystem: Environmental > Terrestrial > Soil >...
TATTCGGATCGCGCGAGAGCACCGGCCAGGCGTAAGGCGCCACGAAACAGATGTGGGCCTTGCGCTTCGCAGTAACACGCTCCGGGCGACCCTGCGCTGGGACCCCAGCCTGCCGCAGGGTGGCAAACGCCATCTTTAGGTCGTCGGCCTCCGGGCGAGCTGCCCGTACATCATGCCGATCGCGATCCACAGAAAGGCGAACTCCGGCGTCGGACGCAGACTCGAGCCGGCAATACCCGTGACTATGAAGCACATCAGGCCGGCGACCGTTCCCTGGTAGAAACCGCGCATGGTCGGGCTGAGATACGCGTTGCTGCCGAGATCGCGCGCGCATCGGTACACGTGCCAGTAGAAGGCGAGCAGCAGCCCCAGGCCGACCAGGCCCATGTCGAGGATCGCCTGCAGATACGCGTTGTGCGGATGCGTTACGGGGAGCATCTGCTCCGACCAGAGGGCCTTTGCCCACATCGTCGAGTCGAGGCCGCTGCCCCAGATCGGGCTCTTGAAGAGCTCGGGCAAGAGCGGCAGCCAGATCTCATCCATCCGCCCGGCGCTGAACTCGTTGACGTCGCCGCCGCCGATCAGGCCCAGGCTCATGCGGCTCACCACCGCCCCTGGCATGACGAGCAGCGCGGCACCGGCGGCCAGCAGGCCGATGCCGATGGTTTTCGCGTTGAACTTCCATACCAGGAACAGCGCGTTCACCAGCACCCAGCCCATCATCGCCCCGCGCGAGAAGGTGAGCACGAGCGAGATCGTCAGGATGCCCATCGTGAAGACGAGCACGGTCTTCAGCCGCAGGTCCTTGGTTTCGCCCCAGGTGAACAGGAGCAGCGCGTAGGCCACCGCGTAGAGCCGGCCCAGGTCGTTCGCGTGCATGCCGAGGGCGGAGAAAAAGTGCCGCGAGCTGGTGAGCGCGAGCTCGCCCAGGCTCACGCCCGCCGCGATCACATAGCCTATCCCCATCAGGCTCATCAGCCAGACGGCGGCGATGATCGGCACCAGGAAGCTTTCCACCTTCTTCGCCCGTGCCACCGCGGTACCGATGAGCAGCGCGCCGATCACGACGAACAGCGGCTTCACCAGCGCATCGCGCAGGTAGCCCAGCGCGTCGGTGTAGTGCAGCACCTCCTCCTCGTAGAACACGGGGTGGATTTCATTGACGTGCCGCATGCCGATCAGGCCGGCGATGACGATCGGCAGCACGAACAGCCAGATCAGCGGCTTGGGGAGAAAGCGCTTCACGTCGTAGCCGCGCAACAGGTAGGAGATCAGCGCGGCCGCGAGCACCAGGTTCAGGGGATTGAGGCCGGTCACGCCGAACACGCTGTGCGGAAAGAGGTGGCTGCCTTCGACCGGCTGCATCACGATGAGCAGCACGGCGCCGATGCGATAGTCGACCAGGACGGCAATGAAGCCGAGCACGGTGAGGCTCGCGATCAGCGCCTGGAGCTCGCCGATCGCAATGCCGATGCCGCAAAGGACGCCGAAGAGCCCGAGGCCAACGATGGCCGCGGCCAGTCCCGGGGCGCCCTTGTCGGGCAGCCGTGCGCTGATCACGCTCATGTCAGGACCTTCCGAAGAATTTGGCGATAAGCGCCGTCGGCGAGCCGCGATCGGTGCCGACGGCAGGTCGGGACAGGACCATGCCGGCCGCCACGAGCAAAATCGTGGCAGCCAGCATCGTTTTCCTGTCCGGCGGCCGCTTCACTTCCTTAGTACGCGTTCATGAGCGTGCCGACGATGCGCGCGCTCGCGTCCGAGAGATCCTTCACGGCGCGCTCGGTTTCCTCGACGCGCGTCTGATCGCGGCGCGACACCAGCAGCACGTCGCCGGCGCGGAACGCGATGCTCTGCGCATCGGCGTAGTCGGCGGCGGGCGGCGTGTCGATCAGCACCACGTCGTACTCCGATTGCGCCTTGCCGAGCAGGGCGGCGAAGCTCCCGCGCGACAGCAGCTCGAGCGGATTCGGCGGCACCGGACCCGCGGGCAGCACGGCGAGGCCGGTGATGCCGGCGACCGGAGCGGCGACCGACAGATCCGCCCTGCCACTCAATACCGAGGAAAGGCCGAAGCGATCGGCAATGTTGAAGATGCCCTGCTGGCGCGGCGCCCGGAAGTCGGCGTCGATCAGCAGCGTGCGCTGGCCCAATTGGGAGAACGACACCGCCAGGTTGGCAGCGATGAAGCTGCGGCCTTCGCGCGCGCCCGGGCTCGCGATGACGAGCGTACGGCGTCCCGCCGCCGGGTTGAACCAGCGGATGAGGAGCTGCGTGCGTACGCCGCGCAGCTCTTCGACCACCGGGTGGAACGGATCCCAGGCGGCGACCAGCTCCTTGCTGACGCCATCGGGTCCCGCGACCAGGTAGGGAAACTCGTATTGCTTGGCGAGCGCTTCGCGAAGATCCGTATCGGTGATCAGGTTCAGCTCGATCGCCGCTTCGCCGAAGCGCCAGCCGAGCTCGCGCTGGCGCTTGAGGACCTGCTCGGCGTCGGAGGGCGTGATCTTGCCCTCGTCCATCAGGATGGCGCCGATGTGGCGGCCGGTGAGGCGCGAGCTGCCTTCGATCGGCAGTACGTTGTCAGTCGATTTTGCAAGCATGGCGTTTCCTCTTACCAGGGACGCGGAAGGGCGTGCGCGTTACGCACGATGGAATTCGGGGACGGCAGCAGGCGCCCGCCGGCCGGGGTCCAGCGCGAAAGCAGGCCGAGCGACGGCACGGCAAGACGCGACTCGAGGTCGGTGCGCGAGCGCACGCGGCGATCCATCGTCTCGAGCACATAGACGATGCCCGCGGCGAGCAGCAGGCCGATCAGCACCGAGAGGGCCGAGATCAGCCCCACCTTCGGCACCGCTGGCTTCAGCGGCTCCACCGCCGGCGTCAGCATCGCGAGGTTGGTCTGGCGCACCTTGCTGTCGACCTTGACGGCGATGGCGCGCGCGAGCGCGCCGTCGTAGGCGCGTTGCGCGCTGTCCAGATCGCGCGTAAGCACCGCAAGGTCGAGGCGGCTGTCGCGCAGCTTCATGATGCGCTCCTGCTGCGTGGTGAGCGCGGCTTGCAGCTCCTCGACGCGCTTCTGGCTCTGCTGCACGGCATTGCCGAGCCCGGTCACGACCTTGTGCGCCTCCGCCTGCAGCCGCTCTCGCAGGCTTTGCACCTCGGCGGCGCTGCGCTGGTAGGCCGGATGGTTCGGCCCGTAGACTTCCGAGGCCTCCGTGAGGCGCGCCTCGGCGGCCTGCAGCGCCGCCTTGACGGTGATGATGTAGCCGTTCGCGAGCACCTCGGGGAAGGCTTCGAGCGACACGCCGCCGGCGATGAGATCCTGCGACTGCTTGTAGCGTGTCTGCGCGTCGATCGTGGCCGCCCTCTGCCGGCCGAGCTCTGCGTTGATCTCGGCGAGGCGCGCGTTGTCCACTTCCATGCGCTCGTCGCCTGCGACGACGCCTTTCTCCTTCTGATAGGCAACCAGCTTGGTCTGCGCGCTGGTGACGTCGGCGCGCAGCGCCTTCACCTGCTCGTCGAACCACTGCCCAGCCTCGCGCGAGGGCTCGGTGCGCAGCTCGAGCGCCACGTCGAGGTAGGCCTTGGCGAAGGCATTGGCGATGTCGGCCGCCTTCTTGGCGTCGTTCGCCGAGTACTTGACGATCAGGATGTTGCTCGCGCCGCTGTCCACCTTCAGTTTTTCCAGGAGGTTGGCCGCGAGCCATTCTTCGATCGTACCGACGCCGCCGGTGTCGCGCTCCCAGTCCTCGCGCACGCCCGGCTGGCTGGCGAGCTTGAGATCGCGCACTACCTTATGGGCGACCTTGCCGCTCGCGATCAGCTCCATCTGCGTGAAAATGTAGCCGGCGCGCTCGCGCGGCGACATGTGCGCGGGAGCCATGGTCTGCTCGTCGCGCGCGTCGATCAGGATGGTGGCGGTGGCGTCGTAACGCTTCGGGATCACCAGCGCGACGACGATCGCGGTGAACACGGTCACGGCAAGCACCGTGACGAAGGCCTTGCGGCGCGCCTTGAGGGCGAGGATGTATTGGTTCAGATCCATGAATCGGACTCCCTAGAAAAGCGATTCTTTGACGAAGATCACGTCGTCCGCCTTGATCTGGTCGATCAGGGTGGCGTCGTATTCGCGCGTCTTGCCGTCGGGCGAGACGCGGCGCAGCTTCACGCGGTTCTCGCTGCCGCGCGGCGTGATGCCGCCGCCGATCGAGATCGCCTGCATGATGGTCATGCCGGCCTTCACCGGGTAGGCGCCCGAGTGCATCACCTCGCCGTAGATGTAGAACACCGGCGCGCGGTCGACATAGACGGTGTCGCCGCCCTTGAGCTCGAAGTCCTTGGCGAGCGCGCTCACCTTCTCGGACTTGCCGTCGCGGATCACGGTGATGTCCTCGGAGCCGCCGGCCGCGATGCCGCCCGCGGCGGCGACCAGATCCGGCAGCTTGGTATGCGCTTCCTCGAGCGGATAGCGTCCCGGGCGCACGATCAGGCCGAGCATCGACACCTGGCGGCTGCGCACGGTGGTCAGCGCCACCGCGACCTGCGGCTGCTTCAGGTACTGGCCGTCCTTCAGCGCGTCGCTGATCGTTTTCGCCGCCTCGGTGGTCGAGAGCCCGGCGACCTTGATCCCGCCCACCAGCGGCATCTCGATCGAGCCGCGCTCGTTGATGCGTGCGTCGGTGGTGAGATCGGGCTGCTGGAACACGGTGACATGCACCGTGTCGCCCGGTCCGAGCTTGTCCGGGTTCTGCGCCAGGCCCGGTAGGGCAAGCGCGGAGAGTAGGAGAACCATCACTATGCGAATCATCGTCACCTCGTCGACTGTCGTGGGCCTGTGTGGGTTACCGCTTGAATTGAGCTACGTATTCGATCCGTGCACCTTCGCGCAGCCGCTTCACCTCGGCTTGCGCGATCTCCAGGCGCCTGCGCCCGGCGAGAAACTGCTCGATCAGCGCGGTGGCCTGCTCGATGCCGAGCGGCGCTTGCTCGGCGTGAATCAGCTGGATTACCGACGCGCCCAGCGGCGTGGCAAACACCGCGATGTCGCCGCTCTTCATGCGCGCGAGCTGCGGCAGGAAGGCGAGCGGCAGCTGCTCGGCCGGCTGGGTCTCGGTGGCGACGCTGAAGCGCGCGTTGCGGCTCTTCAGCCAGGTCGCAAGTTCGTCGAGCTCGGTGGCGCGCGCCGCCTGCGCGCGCAGCACGTCGGTCATTTCCGCCGGCGCCGACACCACCAGCTCGCGCATGCGGTAGATACGCCGCTCGGCGAACAGGGCCGGGTTGTCGTTGTAGAAGGCGCGCACTTCGTCGCGCGAGGGCTTGGCGGCGCCGCCCTCATTGGTCCTAGCGACGCGCTCGATGTAGGCCTGCGCCAGCACCTGGCGGCGCGCATTGTCGATCGTGTCCTTCACCAGCGGATCGCGCTCGAGGCCCGCCTCGAGCGCCTTCTGCACCAGCAGCTCGCGGTCGATGATCTTTTCCACCGCCTGTGCCACGCTGGGCGCACCGCCGCTGCGCACCTGGCGCGCCGAGATCTCGATGCCGTTGACGCGCGCCACGAGCTGCGCGTCGGCGCGATCGGCAGCGACGCGCTCGCAGCCCGCGAGGGCACTTACAAAAACGATGAGCGAAAGCGCGCGCATCAGTAGGCGCTCGTCAATCGGCGGTGGGCCACCCAGGCCGCGGCGGCGAGCCCGGCGAGAAGCAGCATCCAGCCCTTGGGGCCGGGGACCTGGGAAACGGTGAAGCGCGGCTCGGCGGCCAGCGCGTCCTGCAGCGCGGCGACACGCACCTGCGGCTCGGCGGCCGGCGCTGCGAGATTAATATTAATTTCTGGCGCAACGCCGTTCACCGTCAGGCGATAGACATCGGCGAAGGAATAGAGCGCGGGCTGCGCCTCGTCCGCGATGGCGGTTGAGCAGCCAACGGCAAAGCAGGCGAATACCAGGCGGCGAAGAATCTTCATTAGCGGGCTCTCGGCATCGTAGGTCTCGTCTGTTACGGCACTGCCCCCCAGCACGGCGTCCCCGATGCCCCGGACGGACTAGTCCCTGCGGCAGGCCCCCGGAAATACCTTCAAATAAAAAACGGGGCCTGGGCCCCGTTTTTTTTGCGTAATGAAGCTGCGTCTACGGATTGAGGATGCGCAGCTCGAGCGACTTGCCGATCGCCTGGGTGCGGTTCACCACGTTCAGCTTGCGCAGGATCTTCTGCACATGGTTCTTCACGGTGAGCGGGCTGATCTTGAGGATGGCGCCGATCTCGAAGTTCGACTTGCCGAGATAGATCCACTTCAGGATGTCGAGCTCGCGCACGGTGAGGATGCTGCCGCCGGCGGCCTTGTCGCCGGTGGTTTCGGCGCGCTTGGTGAGCTGCGTGCGAATCCACGCCGCGTGCAGCGAGGGCGCGAGCAGCTGCACGAGGTACGCCTGGCGCTGGCTCGCGCTGCCGGGACGGCAGGCGAAGGTAAAGAGGCTGATGGCGCGGCCCTCGGCGTCATGGATGCCGTGCACCAGGAGTTGCGTCGCGCCGAGGCGCTCGAGCTCGCGGGCGAAGCCGCCACTACCCAAAGGAGGATTAGCCGGCCCGACGTCCAGGATGACCGGCTGGTAGCGCCGCTCTTCCCAGGCCTTGAGGAGCGTCGGCGCCACTGCGGTGTCGCGCAGGAACATGTCGCTGAAGAGATTCGGCTCCGGCGTGGTCATCGAGAAGCCATCGGCACGGAACGCCGGCGGCTTGCCGAGGCACAGCGTGCAGATCAGCAGCTCGTGCCGGATCAGGCTTTGCAGCAGGCCTTGCGTCCAGCTGAAGAAGTGCGCTCGCGCGTGCACGCGGAGCGACGCATCGAGGTTGAGGACGATCGATTCGATCTGCAGGAAGTCGGTCGCCGCAGAGCGGGCATCGGAGGTTTTCGCCTCCGCACTGCCCGGCAGCATGGGCGCCTGCGCGGTATCGGACGAGGTGATAGCGGATGTGAGGGCAGTGGTCATGGGCGGCAATATAGTCCTGGCTTATTAGATGTAGTTCGAACGGCGGGGGGGCAAAAAGCTAGTCCGCTGAGGCTACAAAGCCGCCCCTTGCGCAACATCATGGTTGAACGGTGGTGGCCTAACCTGCATTGGCTTTGCCAGCCACCCGCGAAAACAGTCTCAGGGCCCAGTCGCGCCTGTTGCACAGCCAGCCCGGCACCGGCGCTCTGGTGCAGGCCGCGGTGGATCCGGTCGTGTCGATCGGCACGCTCGCCGCGGCGGTTTCGTTTTTCGGCGGCCGCTTCGACGGCGCCTGCCTGATCCTCGCGCTGCTGGTCTTCGCCATGACCTTCCCGGGCAGCTTCGCGCGCGAGACTGCCAGCGCCGGCGAGCTGATGCTCGACATCGTCACCGGCTGGCTCGCGACGGTTTCGCTGCTCCTGCTGCTGGGCTGGGCCTCGCGCACGCTCGGCGTGTTCGACCAGCGCATGCTCCTCGCCTGGGCGCTCGGCACCCCGCTCGCGCTCTTTGCCGCGCACGCGCTGGTGCCGCGCCTGCTGCCGCGGCTGCTCGCCGCCGAAGGCCTGCAGAAGACCGCGGTCATCGCCGGCGCCAACGATCTCGGCCGCGGCCTGGCCGCGCGGCTGCGCGCCAATCCGCTGCACGGGGTGCGCTTCGCCGGCTATTTCGACGACCGCGCGGCGGGCCGCATCAACGAAAAGGTCCTGGGACCGATCGGCGCGCTCGGCGATTACGTGCGCACCAACAACATCGAGATCATCTACATCGCGCTGCCGATGGCCTCGCAGCCGCGCATCCTCAAGGTGCTGGAAGAGCTGCGCGACACCACCGCCTCGATCTACTTCGTTCCGGACATCTTCGTCTTCGACCTGATCCAGGCGCGGGTCGACTCGATCGGCGACCTGCCGGTGGTCGCGGTGTGCGAGACGCCGTTCTACGGCTTCAACGGCATGGTGAAGCGCGTAGCCGACTACGTCATCGCCAGCGTGATCCTGGTATTGATTGCGCCGCTGCTGGTGGCGATCGGCATCGGCGTCAAGCTGTCCTCGCCCGGCCCGGTGCTCTTCAAGCAGCGCCGCTACGGCGTGGATGGCCGCAAGATCGTGGTCTACAAGTTCCGCACCATGACGGTCGCCGAGGACGGCAACGTCGTGCGCCAGGCGACCAAGAACGACTCGCGCATCACGCGCTTCGGCGCCTTCCTGCGCCGCACCTCGCTGGACGAGCTGCCGCAGTTCATCAATGTGCTGCAGGGCCGCATGAGCGTGGTCGGCCCGCGGCCGCACGCCGTGGCGCACAACGAGCTCTACCGCAAGCTGATCCGCGGCTACATGATCCGCCACAAGGTGCGCCCGGGGATTACCGGCCTGGCCCAGGTGAACGGCTACCGCGGCGAGACCGAGACGGTCGAGAAGATGAAGGCGCGCATCGAGTTCGATCTCGCGTACCTGCGCAGCTGGTCGGTGCTGCTCGACCTGCAGATCATCCTGAAGACCGTGGTCGTGGTGCTGCGCAAGCAAAATGCCTATTGACCGCTTCATCTGCCTCGCCACCGGCGGCGGCATCATGCTGGCGCTGCTGTTCGTCGGTTCCCACCCCGTGCCGCAGGGCTGGGACAAGCTGGCGCACTTCGCCTGCTTCAGCGTCATCACGGCGCTCCTGTGGCGCGGCACCTGCGGGCGTGCGCCGCTCGCCGTGCTTGCCTGCGTAGTCACCTTTGCCGCGCTCGACGAGCTGCACCAGATGTTCGTACCGACGCGCAGCGCCGAGTGGCTCGATTTCGTCGCCGACGCGGCCGCCGCGGTGGCCGTGTGCGGCGTGCTTTTCATCCGAAGGAAGACCCTATGTGTGGAATCGTCGCAGCCATAGCCGAGCGTAACGTCGTGCCGATCCTGCTCGAGGGGCTGAAGCGCCTCGAGTACCGCGGCTACGACTCCGCCGGCGTGGCGGTGATCAACGGCAGCCTGCAGCGCCTGCGCAGCTGCGGGCGCGTCGCCACGCTGGAGAAGCTCGCCACCGAGCAGGGCCTGCACGGCAACATCGGCATCGGCCACACGCGCTGGGCGACGCACGGCGTGCCCTCCGAGCGCAACGCCCACCCGCACATCAGCGGCGGGGTCTCGGTGGTGCACAACGGCATCATCGAGAACCACGACGCGATGCGCGCGCGGCTGAAGGGGCTGGGCTACGAGTTCAGCTCGGACACCGACACCGAGGTCATCGCGCACCTGGTCCATTCGTTTTTGGTTTCCGGTGCCAACCTGTTCCAGGCGGTGCGGGCGGCAACCCACGAGCTGGTCGGCGCCTACGCCATCGCGGTGATCGCGATGGACGACCCGAGCCGGATGGTGGTGTCGCGCATGGGCGCGCCGCTGCTGCTCGGGCTGGGCGACGGCGAGAACTTCGCCGCTTCCGATACCGCGGCCCTCCTCCAGGTGACGCGCCGCATGATCTACCTCGAGGAAGGCGACTGCGCCGAGGTGCGGCTCGAGAGCGTGCACATCGTCGACGTGCGCGGCCATGGGGTCGAGCGGCCGCTGCACGTCAGCCAGCTCGCCGCTGACGCGATCGAGCTCGGCACGTACCGCCATTACATGCAGAAGGAGATCTTCGAGCAGCCGGCGGCGATCGCCGCCACCCTGGAGACCGTTACGCACGCCACGAGCATCGCGCCCCAGGTGTTCGGCGCCGAGGCCGAGCAGGTGTTCGCCGGCAGCGACTCGGTGCTGATCCTCGCCTGCGGCACCAGCTTCCACGCCGGCACGGTGGCGCGCTACTGGATCGAGAGCCTCGCCGGCATCCCGTGCAACGTCGAGATCGCGAGCGAGTACCGCTACCGCGAGTCGGTGCCGAACGGCCGCTCGCTGGTCGTGGTGATCTCGCAGTCCGGCGAGACCGCCGACACCATTGCCGCCCTGCACCACGCGCGCGCGCTCGGCCAGCCGAACGCGCTCGCCATCTGCAATGTGCCCGAGTCGGCGCTCATCAGAGCCTGCAAGCTGCGATTCCTCACGCGGGCAGGACCGGAGATCGGCGTCGCCTCGACCAAGGCCTTCACCGCGCAGCTCGCCGCGCTCTTCGTGCTGGCGATGGTCCTGGCGAAACAAAGAAATCGGTTGACCAGGGAAAAAGAGGTCGAGCTGCTCGAAGCACTGCGCCGCCTGCCGGCATGGATCGCCAACGCCCTGCGCGTCGAGCCCGAGATGGCCGCCTGGGCGGCGAAATTCGCGCGCTGCGAGCACGCCCTGTTCCTCGGCCGGGGCGTGCATTACCCGATCGCGATGGAGGGAGCGCTGAAGCTGAAGGAGATCTCTTACATTCATGCCGAGGCGTATGCCGCAGGCGAGTTAAAGCACGGCCCGCTCGCGCTTGTCGACCGCAACATGCCGGTGGTGGCGATCGCGCCGCGTGACCTGCTCCTCGACAAGCTCAAGTCGAACCTCCAGGAAGTGCGCGCGCGAGGCGGCGAACTTTATGTCCTCGCGAACGGAGAGACGGCATTGACTACGGGACTAGCTGAGGGCGACGGCGTGCACATCGTGCACTTACATGACGATCCGGGCGTGCTCTCGCCGATCGTGAGCACGGTGCCGCTACAGCTTCTGGCTTACCACGCCGCCCTTCTCCGAGGGAACGACGTGGATAAGCCGCGTAACCTGGCTAAGTCGGTTACGGTGGAGTAACTAGGCCGCGATATTCGCGGTCTGCAGATCCGGCTTGAAGCGATAGCCGGTACCGCGCACCGTCTCGATCAGCTTGTCGTGCCCGGTCGGCGCGAGCGCCTGGCGCAGGCGGCGGATATGGACGTCGACCGTTCGCTCTTCCACGAACACATGCTCGCCCCACACCTCATCCAATAGGCGCGCCCGGGAGAAGACCCGGCCGGGGTGCGTCATGAAGAAATGCAGCAGGCGCAGCTCGGTGGTCCACAGGTCGATCGGCTTGTCCTGCGCCGTCACCT
>Ga0209131_1003197_pt1 | contig 10946 bp, 6 predicted proteins | sample GraSoi_2013_40cm_FD_185826 | JGI IMG/M metagenome (GOLD analysis project Ga0209131, IMG submission 185826) | Grasslands soil microbial communities from the Angelo Coastal Reserve, California, USA - Sample 9_17_2013_40cm (SPAdes) (version 2) | ecosystem: Environmental > Terrestrial > Soil >...
TTTCGTCGTTATTGCCTGTTTCTTCGTTTTCTTCTTCGTCTTTCTCCGCCGCGCCGGCTGCCGACCTGGCTGCCCGGGGGACGCTTTCGACTACGAAAGGCGGCTCGAGATACTGCTCGATCTGCTTGAACTTGGTGAGGAGCTGGCGGCATTCAGGGGTTGAGGCTAGTTCCCAGTTGATGAGGTGCTCGGCGCCCTGCGCGTTCACGAAGTGCACTTCCCAGAGATTATGTTCTTCGTCGAAGCGGGTTTCTACACTCTTCAAGTTCAGGTCTTTCTGCCGGCGCTTGAGTTCTTTTTCAAGTTTCTCGATTTTCTTTGGCGGCGTCTTTTTGTCGCCTTCGAAATCGGCGCGTTTTGCCAGGTCGAGTTTGGGCAACAGACTGGTAATTTCCTCGGCGCGGATGCGCTTGTTTAATTTGTCGAGGAATCCCAGGTACTCGTTCAGCACGGTGATGAACTTGGTCAGGGCTGCGCCTTCCAGCTTGGCAGCGCCTTCACCGTAGCGAACGATGAGGCCTTCGGAGGCGCGCTTCACCATTACTTTGACGAACTCGTGCTCGTTTTTTATGTACTGGTGGCTCTTGCCTTTTTTGATGCCGAATAGCGGAGGCTGCGCGATGTAGACGTTGTTGCGCTTGATCAGCTCCTGCATATGGCGGAAGAAGAAGGTCAGCAGCAGGGTGCGGATGTGCGAGCCGTCCACGTCGGCGTCAGTCATCAGAATGATTTTGCCGTAGCGGACTTTGGTGGGATCGAAATCTTCTTTGGAGATGCCGGTGCCTAGCGCGGTGATCATGGCGCGAATTTCTTCGTGGGCCAGCATTTTGTCGTAGCGCGCTTTTTCCACGTTCAGAATTTTTCCCTTGAGCGGGAGGATGGCCTGGAAGCGGCGGTCGCGGCCTTGTTTGGCGGTGCCGCCTGCGGATTCTCCTTCGACCAGGAAGAGCTCGCAGCGGTTGGGATCGCGCTCGCTGCAGTCGGCTAGCTTGCCGGGGAGTCCTCCACCATCGAGCGCGCCTTTGCGGCGGGTCAGGTCGCGGGCCTTGCGGGCGGCTTCGCGGGCGCGGGCGGCGTCGATCGCTTTGTTGATAATCTTGCGGGCTACGGCGGTGTTTTGCTCGAAGAATGCGCCCAGCCTTTCGTTGACTACCGCTTGCACTATGCCGGCTATGTCGGAATTTAATTTTCCCTTGGTCTGGCCTTCGAACTGAGGCTGCGGCAGCTTAACGCTGATGACTGCAACCAAGCCTTCGCGGACGTCGTCTCCGGTTAGGTTTTCTTTTACATCTTTGAACAGGCCCATCTGCTGTCCGGCGTAATTGATGGTGCGGGTCAGCGAGGTGCGGAAGCCGGAGAGATGCGTTCCTCCGTCGACGGTGTTGATGTTGTTGGCAAAACTGAAAACGGATTCAGAGTAGGCATCGTTGTACTGGAGGCCGATTTCGATGTGCACGTCTTCCTTGTCGGCTTCCATGTAGATCGGCTTGTCGTGGAGCGTCTGCTTGCCGCGGTTGAGGTGCTTGATGAACTCCGCAATGCCGCCGTTGTACTTGAATTCGGTGCGCTTGGCTTCGCCGGTCTTGGAATCGGTCTGGCGCTCGTCGGTTAGCGTGATAACCAGGCCCTTGTTCAGGAACGCCAGTTCGCGCAGGCGTTGCGAGAGCGTGTCGAAGTTGTATTCGATGGTGGTGGTGAAGATGGTTTTGTCGGGAACAAAGTGAACTTTCGTGCCTGTCTTTACCTTGGCGGCGCCGGTTTTCTTTAGTTTGCTGGTGGGCTCGCCTTTCGAGTAGGTCTGCTCCCAAGTGAAACCGTCGCGCCAGATTTCGAGATCGAGCTCTTCACTTAGCGCGTTGACGCAGCTTACGCCTACGCCGTGCAGGCCTCCGGATACTTTGTAGGAGTTGCTGTCGAACTTGCCGCCGGCGTGGAGGGTGGTCATCACAACTTGCGCCGCGGGAATTTTTTCGCCGTCGATGTCCATGTTGTCGACGGGAATGCCGCGGCCGTTGTCGATTACGGTGATGGAGTTGTCGAGGTGGATGGTGACTTCGATCTTATCGGCGTGGCCGGCTAGTGCTTCGTCGACGGAGTTGTCGACTACTTCATAGACGAGGTGATGCAGACCCAGTTCGCCGGTCGAGCCGATGTACATCGCGGGACGTTTACGCACGGCTTCCATGCCGCCGAGGACTTTGATGGAGTCGGCGGTGTAGTCTCCGTTAGTGACTTTGCCGTTCTTGTTCGTGGCGTCGGCGCTCTTCGCGTCGACGACTTCGGCTTGCAATTCTTTGGTGGCCATTCTGCTCCGTGGAGAACGCCGGATCGGGCACCTGACTGGAGGGACGATTCCGGGACTGCTCGGGTGACCTCAACTTATTGAATTTTCTGCTATTTAGCTGTCACCGGAGCTGGGTTTATTTTAGCACAAAAATCGCTTGTTTTGGGGCTGGAATCGAGACGATAAACTGCGTTTTTTGTTGTTCTTAGGGACGTGGTTTCGGGTGGCGCTGGCCAGACGCGGCAAGCCGCGTCTCTACGGGAATTTCAGGGTGATTTTGCGGCGACGAAATGGAGGCCGTCCATCAGATCGTCCAGTTCATCTTCGCTGCCGGCGATGAAGGTGAATGAGACGATATGGCCTTTCGCTAACAGGACTAGAGTGCACTGGCGCATGGTGAGTTTATCGTTGGTTGTCTTGACGCTGGTTGTCTTGATGCTCAGCAACTTGGTGAAATCAGCGCGCAGCAGGTGCCGCGACTCCACTTCCAGCGGATATGGTTCGCCTTCGGGCTTGAGGCCTTTGGATGTTGCCAGCTCGGTGAGGGGGGCGAGGTAATCCTCGGCTTTGGTGAGCCCGGGGTAGGCTGCTGTGCTTTCGTGTCTCCGGTGGCCTCGGGGGGACGCTCGAAAGTTGCCAGCAGGACTTCTGCTTTGCCGGTCTCACTTCCTTCTTGCATCTGTTGGGTGCGATCTACCCAGCCGTAGGGAATCTGATAGCGGAATCCGAATGTCGGGTTCTGGTAAAGCTGCGGGTCTTCGGTGTGCGTGGCGGTGTGCGTGGCCGGGGGGTTGGCGGGTGGCGTGGGGGTAGTCTTGCGTCGGGTCTGTGCTGTGAGGCTCAAGCCCAGGGCAATGATTGCGATTATCGTCAGGCGGCAGTTTGTGCGGAGAGGGAGCAACGTATAACAAGTTTACATAGGTTTCAGATGGCCGGGATTGAGTGACGATTCATATCGGCCGTGTATGGGGTGGCCGGGCGGGGACGCCCGGCGCTCCACGTCGCGATGCTACTCAATGAACATGCAATCTCCATACGAATAGAAGCGATACCCTGCTTCGACGGCGTGCCGGTAGGCGCCCATCACGAACTCCTTGCCCCCCAGCGCGCACACCAGCATCAGCAATGTGGATTGGGGCAGATGAAAGTTCGTCAGCAGCGCATCTACGATTTGAAACTGGTAGCCCGGATAGATAAATGCGTCGGCCTCACCGCGTCCGCTTTCGACCCGATTTCCGCCGGGCTGCTTTGCGGCGCAGCCGGCTGCATACTCTAATGTTCGGACGGTGGTGGTGCCGACGGCGACTACGCGCCGGTTGTCAGCTTTCGCCTGGTTGATGGCTCGCGCTGCTGCCGCTGGAATCTCGTACCACTCCCGGTGCAGCTTGTGGTCTTCCACTTTTTCTACTCTTACCGGCTGGAACGTGCCCAGGCCTACGTGCAATGTGATCTCGGCAATTTCAATCCCGCGGGAACGTATTCGAGCGAGGATTTCGGGCGTGAAGTGCAAGCCGGCGGTCGGCGCTGCTACCGATCCCCGCGTCTGGGCGTAGACGGTCTGGTAGCGCTCCCGGTCCGACGCGCGGTCTTCACGGTCGCTCCCGCGGTGAATGTAGGGCGGAAGGGGGACGTGTCCAATGCGCTCGACTCGGGCAAAGAAATCGGGGACTGGGGAGAATCGGATGCGCCGCTCGCCAAAACTGCCGCGGTCCATAACTTCCGCTTCCAGTGCGGGTGGAGAACCGGATGGTCCGTCAAAGTAGAATTTTTCTCCGATCCCGATCTTCCGGCCGGGTCGTACCAGGCACTCCCACTCATTCGGATTCTCGGTCACCTGGCGTGTCAGCAGAACTTCGATCCGTCCGCGGAGGAAATCTCTTGCTGCGGGGTTGTTCGGGCTTATCGGCTGGGCGAGTTGTCCGCTGCGGTGGCCGTAGAGCCGGGCCGGGAAGACCCGTGTATTGTTTACCACCAGCAGGTCATCCGATCGCAGCAAGTCGGGGAAGTCGCGGAAACTCCGATCCTGCCAACTACTACGCCGATTCAGGTGCAGCAGGCGCGATCCGGCGCGGTCTGCCAACGGCTCCTGCGCAATGCGATCGGGCGGCAGATCGTACTGGAAGTCCGAGACTAGCATCGAGGAGATTATAGGGTTTGAGGGTCGCTCCAATATCCAGGGTGAGGAGCGACGGGCGCCTCGCCCGTCCGGCAGTCAGGTGGCCGGGCGGGGACGCCCGGCTCTCCACAGGCTTTACCGGCTCTCCATAGGCTTTACATATTTTGACGTTCTAGTGGTTGTAAGGTTTCCAAGGCGTGCTGTAACATAGCGGCGCGAGGATTTCCCGATAGCCAGCGACCGCCAGTATCGCGCAGGGATTGTGCAGTTCGGCCGCCTGCTGCACGAAAACGGCTTCGTTGCGGCCACTGACGGGAATCTATCGGTCCGTCTCGACGAGGCACGTCTGCTGGTGACGCCCACCTGCATCAGCAAGGGCAGGATGCGGGCTTCCGACATGGTGATTGTGGACATGGACGGAAGACGCCTCGCCGGCAAGCGCAGAGTTTCGAGCGAGATCGGCATGCATCTGCTGATCTACCGGCTGCGCCCCGACGTGCATGGCATCGTCCACGCGCACCCGCCGACCGCCACCGGGTTTGCCGCTTCCGGTTACGATCTGAACCGTCCGCTGGTGTGCGAGGTTGTCGTGGGATTGGGTTCGATCCCGCTCGCCCGCTACGGCACTCCGGGGACGCCGGAGCTGACCGATGCCCTTGAGCCGCTGATTCCGCACCATGACGCCATCCTGATGGCCAATCACGGGGTCGTGACCTTCGGGTCTTCGCTCGAGAGTGCCTACATGAAAATGGAAACGGTGGAGCACTTCGCGAAGATCGCGCTGGTCACGCACCTGCTCGGCAACGAGCAACCGCTTAGTGAAAAAGAAGTGGAAAAACTCCACGAAGTACGACATCGGTACAACGGCGGAGGAACGCCGGCCCCGCCACGCATGCCGGCGGCAGTAGATGATCTTCAATCCGACGGCGAGCCGAAAGAGCCAGCCGGCAGCCGACGGTAGACTTATTCTCCTCCGATCCGAAACCTTACGCCTGCTCGGAAGTTTGCTGTCAGCGCCGGATATCCCACCACCTCGTTGTAGTGATCGTTGAGCGCGTTCTCGACATTCGCGTAGGCCGTAATGCGCGAATTGATCGCATACCACCCGCCGAGATCGACGCGGGCGTAGCCTGCGGCGTGGTCGACGTTGAATCCGAGAAAGTCGGAATCTGGACGTCGCCCCACAAAGCTTCCACCCAGATTTGCTCCCCAGCGCGACCCCAGATACGTCAGCAACACGTTTCCCGAATGCTTGGGGCGACGCAGGAGCGGTTGTCCCGGCTGATGCAGGGAATCAAACGCGAACGGCTGCACGAGAATCTGTGACGAGGTGTAGACGTAGGCGCCTGTCATCGAGAGCCGCGCACAAAGCGTTCCCGTAAGCTGCACTTCCGCACCGTGGGCCATGGACTCGTCGATATTCTGATATTGCCCGGCGAATGCGTTTGGATCGGTGATCGCGAAATCGATCTGGTCACGGAACAGGTTATTGAAGTAAACGCCTGATAGTTGGTACTTGCCCCCGAAGAATGCCTGCTCGACTCCCGCCTCGAATGCCCGGTTCTTCTCCGGCTTGAGATTCGGATTTGCCATGACGAATGGCGGGTCGGAAACAAACAGTTCTTCAAAACGCGCGTCCTTAATGCCGGACGCATACGAAAAGCGGAGCCGCGTTCCTGAAAAAATGTCACCGCCCTTTATTGCCAGCAGGGTTAGGGCCACGCGCGGCACGGCCTTGTTTGTTATTCCAGCGCCAAGTGTGGCTGTGCTCGACGTTTTGCTGTGGACGTAACGCACACCCGCAATCGCCGAGAGTCGCTTCCAGGTCAAGCGCTGTTGCACGAAGGCCGCGTGGTTAAGCCGCACACCCGTGACGTATTGACTAAAAGGAAAAGGCGGCCCGGAAGAGGTGAGGAACTTTCCATTTTCGTCCTCGAACTCGTAACCGACGGTCGTCTGAGCCCAACTGCGCGGCGTGTAGTTGCCCTGATACAGGAAGCCGGCCCGATTAATATGAGCAGTGGCGAGGAACGGGCAGTCAAAGGGCGGAGCGAAACAGCTGCGGTCTGGGACATCGTCCTCATTGAGGCGCCGCGTGTTGTATTCGTAGCCCGTGAGACTATGCTGCCACCGGGCAGGAGCTGAGATCAGCAGTTCTCCGCTGGCTAAGAAATTGTTGGCGCGCGCCCGCTGGTCCATGTCCGGCGCCAGAAGACGCTGCCCGTTGAAGTCCCATTCTCCGGGAACTCCGGAGCGGCTGTTCGAATGGCGGGCGCGCAGCCGGAACTGCATGCGCTGGTTCAGTTGCACGCCGGCGTTGCCGCCTTGCAAGGCATTGGTGTAATCCGCGTTCGGACCTTGGCCGTTGGTCTGGAACTGGTCGGCGAAGGCGTTGTAATCGAAGCGCGACCGAGCTCCTGCCAGCGAGGCAAAGCCGTGTGCTGTTCCGAAAGTGCCACCGTCGGCGCCGAAGCGCAGCTCGGGGGTTGTGGTCGTTCCGGTCCGCGTGAAGACCTGTACCACGCTCGTCATGGCGTCGGAGCCGTAGAGGGTGCTCTGCGCGCCGCGCAAGAACTCCAAGCGGTCGGTCTCCGCAAGGGGCACAGTAGAAGCATTAACGGTGCCGCCGGGATCGGTTACGGGGACACCATCGATCAGCACCTTGTTGTAGCGGGAGTCTCCGCCGCGGACGAAGAGCGAGCCGAGCCCGCCGCGCTGGCCGGCGACGTTGACTACGGCTCCGGGCAGGAAGCGCAGAGCGTCGGCGCCGGACGTCGGCTGCATGGTTTCGATGGCCGTGCCAGTCAGAAGCGAGATGCTGCTGGCCGTCTCCTGCTCGGGGGTCGGAGTGCGGGTCGCAGTCACCACGACGGTTTCCGCGGCTGTGGCTACGCGAAGTTTGATGGTGACGGTTGCAGAAGTCGCGGAAAGGTCCGTGGCCTCCGGGGCGAATCCCGGAGCGAGCACGATTACGCGATATGCGCTCGACGGCGGCTCGCGAAAAAACACCGTCCCTTCGGCGGATGTGCTGAGCACCGCGGCAGGGGCGGGCTTTCCCACCTGCAGCAATTGAACCTGCGCGCCGGCGACGGCGGCGTCCTGCGGATCGACAACCTTAATTTTGATTTCGGCCGACGCTACGGCCAAGAGAAAGAAAATACCGGCAACAACACGAGAAAAACGCATGCACGTCTCCTTTATCACGCGAAAGGGTTGTGTGGATGGTTCACGCCGGTCTCCTGGCTTGCGAGTGAGGATGTGAGCTTTTCGCTCGAATGAGCTTTGGCCCAGCATCCGGCTACTACAACCGGCCTTCCCGGGTTTTCCTTTTCAGGTAGCCCCAGTGACCGGTTGCGATGTCCTCGCTTACAGTTGCGCGGCAGCGCGGGATTTGCACCCGCTTCCCATAGGCCAGCGTGTTGCCAGCCTACGATCATGCGCGAACCTAATTTTGAGAAAGAGCAAAAACAGCGGTGCGGTAAATCTACCGGGCACTGCGATACAAAGTCAAACGACGCTCCAGAGTTATGTGGAGGGATGAGCGTCTCGCACCGTCCAGTCGGGTGGCCGTGCGGGGACGCCCGGCGCTCCACCGGCTAGTTCTTGATTACAGGGAACTCCGGCGTGCCTACTTTTGCAACGTGCTCCTCGGCGAACCGGGTGACTCTTTCGAGTGCGGCCTGCAACTGCGTGTGATACTCAGCCATCTGCGGCTCGCCGGCTTCGGCGGGAACTCGCACCTTGGCGCTGACGCGCGCCAGCGCCTTCGAGAATGGTTTCGGAATCATCAGCGCATCCCAGGTGTTCAGCACCCAGGCATCGCTGAGCGCCACATAGAATGCTGCCATCGGCAACGCGGTGGCTCGCGAAAGCAGGACCGGGCCGGGCTTGGCCACGTATTTCGGGCCACGCGGACCGTCAATCGTAAAGGCCACCGGAGCGCCCTGTTCCAACTGGCTTTTCAAGCCGAGCAGGGCGCTCGCGCCGCCTCGGCTGCTCGATCCGCGCACTGCGATGAAGCCAAGTTTTTCAATGATCCGCGCGATATATTCGCCGTCGAAGCTGCGGCTTACCATCACCGCGATCCCGGCCTTTCGCCATAACCACGCGCCGGCGAAGACTGCCCGATGCCAGAAAGAGTAGATCACCGGTTTTTCGAGCGTCGCGTCCGGCGGTGAAGGCGGTTCTTCCCACGATATTGAATAGCGAAGAGTCGGGCCGATGAGTGCGATGGCCAGATAGCCCGCCCAGCTGATAAGCGATAAGAGAATTCTTTGCCGCAGCGAGAATCGACGCGTTTCCGAAACGAAGGGCTGCTCAGGTTCGACAGCGGTGGAGGAAGAACTCACGCGGATATTGTAGCCGGGTCAGAGGTCTAACTGACGGCTGACGGCTGAAAGCGGCTTGCCTACGCTTCCAGATATGACACGATCCATTGTTTCAGGCGATACCGGCGTTCATCGGTCGAGTCAAAGCGAATCCCGAAACTCTTATTGGGTTTCTTCCACGTGACGTGCCCGCGCACCCAGACGCGCGGCAGCGTCAGCAAAGAAAACGACACTTCCACCAGACTCTGGAGTTCGGGCACGTGATGGCCCTTGAGAGACATTCCACCGGAACTGATCTCCTGGCTGGTGGCGACTACGCGTCCACCGTCGGCCATCACGACACCAACCTCGGTCATGACCGGGACACGCACGTAGCGGCGGAATTCGTGGAGCACCAACATCCGCGTCGAACGGACCAGCTTCATCGCGGCGGACCGCTCCAATGGTTCGTGAAATACCGCGTTGAGGCACAACTTCGAATAACGCATGGCGTCCTGCGCGCTGCCGCCGAGCCCGTAAATGATGATTCGGGCGTTGGAAGCCGATGCTCGCGCCAGCTCGATGATGCTGCCAGCCTGTTGTCCCAGCGGCAAAACACAGGCTTCGAATTTTTCGCGCCGCAGCCGATCCGCGTGTTCACGCGCGATCACAACGGTTTCGATTCCGGATTGACGGAAACATTCCGTCACCAGTTGCGCGGACGCCTCGGACAAGTCAAACAGGGCGACGCGCGCGGCAGACTTTCGATGGACGGGAATGGGTGCGAGAGCGGTACCAGTCGAAGTAGACATGAGTCCCAGGGGTGAACTCCTCTAAAAGCCCATTCTGACGGGTTGTTTGACGGTTGCATAGGTTTCGAAAGGGCTTAGCCCCTGTCCTAAAGGGCCATTACGGAAGGTGTACCTGGACCGGTTACCATTGCTCCCTTTCGTTTCTTTCGCTGTAGAGACGAGAGTTGCACCGTCTCTTCGGACGAGCAGCATGCGGGTTCAGGTAAGATGTTGCATCCTTGCATTTGTAGCCGCAGCGAAAAATGATTACTCTCAATGACATCCAGTCGGCCTTGCGCCGCATTCGCAGCTCCATCTATCTGTCGCCCTGCGCGCGTTCGGAGACATTTTCCGAGTCCACCGGCAACCAGGTCTATTTGAAGCTGGACAACCTGCAGCGGACCGGCTCGTTCAAAGAGCGCGGCGCGCTGAACAAGTTGCTCTTGCTCAGCCCCGAAGAGCGCGGCCAGGGGGTGATTGCGGCCTCGGCGGGAAATCACGCGCAGGGTGTGGCTTACCACGCCGGCAAGCTCGGCATCCGGGCTCAGATTTGCATGCCGCTGACCACGCCTCTGATTAAGGTCTCGGCGACGCGGGGCTACGGCGCGGATGTGATTTTGCACGGCGCCAACTACGACGAAGCTTACGAAGAGTCGGTCCGCCGGAGTCAGGCGGAGCACCTCGCTTTTGTGCATGCCTTCGATGACGATGCGGTCATCGCCGGACAGGGCACGATTGGCCTGGAACTCATCGAGCAGCACCCCGACCTTGAGGCCGTCGTGGTCCCAATCGGCGGTGGAGGCCTGATTGGCGGTATTGCCTGCGCGCTGAAAGAGTCGAATCCGAAGATCCAAGTTTTCGGAGTTCAGCCCTCGCGCCTGCCATCCATGAAAGTTGCGGTCGCGGAAGGCAAGCCGGTGACGCTCAAGGCGTCTTCCACCATTGCCGATGGCATCGCTGTCCGACGCGCCGGCGATCGGACCTTGCCGCTGGTTCAGAAGTACGTGGATGACGTCGTTACAGTCGAAGAAGAAGAAATTGCCAACGCCATTCTTCTGCTGCTCGAGCGCGAAAAAACTTTGGCCGAAGGAGCAGGGGCAGCGGCGCTCGCGGCCCTGGTCAATCGCAGAGTGCCGTTGGTGGGGAAGAAGGTTGCGGTGCTCGTGTGTGGAGGAAACATTGACGTCACGCTGCTTTCACGCATCATCGAGCGCGGCCTCGTAAAGGACGGACGCCTGGTGCGTCTGCGCGTCCACCTGCCGGACTATCCTGGTGCGCTCAATCGCCTTACGTCGATCCTGGCCGAGCATCGTGCCAATATTGTCGAGACGGACTACGACCGCGCCTACCACGGTGTAGGCTTGGGTGAGACCGCCATCGAAATCACCATGGAAACGCGCGGGCCGGATCATATCGCGGAAATTATTTCGGCCTTGGGAGCGGCGGGG
>Ga0209131_1003198_pt1 | contig 10946 bp, 16 predicted proteins | sample GraSoi_2013_40cm_FD_185826 | JGI IMG/M metagenome (GOLD analysis project Ga0209131, IMG submission 185826) | Grasslands soil microbial communities from the Angelo Coastal Reserve, California, USA - Sample 9_17_2013_40cm (SPAdes) (version 2) | ecosystem: Environmental > Terrestrial > Soil >...
AGTTGAACTGCGTGCAGCTTTGGAGAGTTGGCTTGCGGGTGCCTTCGCTGCGCGGTGTGACTTCGAATTCAAATCTATGGAGTCCGGCGAGGAGGGTCTTATCTGGCTTCGCCACATCGACGGTAGCTGGCGCATCGGCTCGATCCATCAGGAGTTCCTGGCCATGACGGAGCTGACGGACGAGGAGGTTGCTGCGCTCGCACGCAAGTTCATTGAAGAAGTCGATCAGTGGGTGCTCGAAAACTGCGGCATTCGTGTCCCATCCCTCTTGTGAGTCTTTGCCGCAGAAGACGCGCCGGAGACCTTCTTCCGGACGATGAGCAAGGCTAACTTCGCCCAGCTGAATGCGACGGCCCGGGTTCCGGCTACATCGGAGACGTTCATCTCGCCTTCACAAGCGTATGCGCAGCGTTACGCCGGCATTACTGTTAGGTTCTCGGTCCGAGGCGGAACGCAGGACGCACTTGCGGGCATTGGCATTCGAGACTCGTCGGCTGTGGCGTCCGCCGCGTATCCCGGCATGCCAAGTCCGCTGAATTTCTCCGGGTGGACGCGGACATCTGCCTACTTCAAGGGCGAGCGCGGCATCCTGAACATCGGCCTTGGCCGCGGCCCGGGACTCGATATCTTCAACGACGCGATCCTTGGCTTCGAGGTGGTGCCGTAATGTCCCCGGAGGAGCGCTCGCTTGTCATGGCGCTGTTCGTAGTTCCTGGTCGCCAGCCGATGTCGAATGAGCAGTTCCTGCGCGACTTTGGTGCGCAGGACGGGGTGGCTCTGGGCCTGAATCTCCTCGTCGACGCGGTCGACCGGCGAGATCCCCTGGATGTGGAGCTGGCCCTCGTCGTCTGCTTCAGATTCGGTTTCACGGACGGTCATCTTCAGCCGCTGCTTGCCCTAGCGTTCGCGGACTGGCATCAGCGCCACGAGGATGTGGCGTCGGCGCTAGGGGACCTGCGGTCGCCTGCGTCGGTTGATGCTCTCGTGCATCTGGCCCAGTGGGTCCCTGCCTACCTGGAGTTCGACGAAGCGCGGGCGCTGGCGGTCAAGGCGATCTGGGCGCTGGGCGGGATCGGCGGTGAGGCAGCCCGCATTGCCCTGACATCCATTGCGGACTCTCCGTGCAGCATCCTGGTGGAAGCCGCCGTCGCCCAGCTTCAGCGGTAGCTGCTCATCGTCGCTCAGGCGCCGGGTCAGGCTGGTCTATTCCAATGCCTGCTCCGACGCTCGCGGTCAGCGGATAGGTCCGCTCAACCGGGAGCCTGATGCTGGCCGCGGCGTAGTCGCCGACCGTGACGAGATCGTGGACTTCGTGCACCAGGCTCGTAACGTCGGTGATAACAGTAATCCACTGGTCGAGGTAGCGGCCGATGGCCTCGCCGGAGAGGCCGACCTGGATGGCGCGGTGCGCGAGCGGGGTGAGGGTGAGCGACCGGTCGGGGTCCCACTGGACGCGGACTGGGCTGGCCTGCTTGCGCTCGGCCCACTGCTGCTGGTTGTCGTAGGTGCCGGGCTCGTAATGGCTGAGGGCGGCGTGGGCGAGCGCCCACTCGAAGCCGTCCCTGGTGATCTGGATGGCCAGGACGCGTTCCTGGCCTGGCTTGGCGGCCCACCCGGACCGGTACATCATCCACAGGAACGATGGCTTGATCCAGGTCATCCGGTCGCGCTTGAACGGCGCGACGAACGTCCCGGCCGCGAGGGCCGCGTCGGCGATCTGCGGTGTGAACGCCTGGAAGACCGTGATGTCGCGGTCGGTGAAGCTGGCCCGCACCAGTCGGCTTATCATGTCCGGCGCGCCAGCTTAGCGTGGCTGCTCCGCGCGTCGCTAACGCGCGTGCTTCCGTCCGGCGTGTTGTCGTCACGCGGGCGGGCGTGCCGCGCCGAGCTCATCCATCTGCGTTGTTCCGCTCCCGTTCTCCCCGCCCTCATGACTGTTCCGCCATCCGTCCTGCCCGTTTTCTCGTACTGCTGATCGAACAACACACCTAGGCATCAAGATGATCAAGGCGGCCCAGGGCTGGTGTCTGCGCGGGTTACTGCGCGGCTGCGTGCGGTGAGGCGGCGGGCTTCGTGGCGCAGCAGCATGGACTCGATGAGTGCGAGGACGGCGGCTTTCTCGTCGGGGTCGAGGCGGCTGATGGCTTCCAGGCGCAGGGCGAGGTCGTCGCCGGGGCCGCGCTCGCCGGGGTCGAACAGGAGCGCATCCGCGCTGACGTGCAGGGCGATGGCGAGGTTGCGCAGGATGTGCACGGTGGGCGCGGCCTTGCCGGCTTCGTAGCGGCGGATGTTGGTGACGTGCACGCCGGCGCGGTCGGCGACGACCTGCTGGGTGAGGCTCTGCTTCCTGCGGACGGAGGCGAGCCGCTGGCCGAAGCCGGCGTCGGTCACGGGCTCGCTCCCTGGCGGGTGCAGCGGGGTCGGGTTCGTCCTGACCATACGGCGGCCTCCTGGATCTGGTTGACGGTGCAGAGCGTATCAGCTATATATTAGAGGACAGTTTTGTTCTCTTGACAGGGACGGCTGATGGCGCGGGTTCCGGACGCGGAGATCGAGCGGCTGAAAGAGGCAGGTGTCGCTGGTCTCGCTGGCCGAGGCGGCCGGGGTGACATTGCGCAAGACCGGCGCGGATCTCACCGGCTGCTGCCCGTTCCACCAGGACGGCACGCCGTCGCTGGTGATCAGCCCGGCCAGGAACCTGTGGCACTGCCTGGGCGCCTGCCAGGCCGGCGGGTCGGTGATCGACTGGGTGATGCGGGCGGAGGGCGTGAGCTTCCGGCACGCGGTGGAGCTGCTGCGCGACGGCATGCCCGCCATCTCGCTGGGTGCCGGGCCGAAGCGGTCGACAGTGCGCAGGCTCACCTCGCCGCTGGAGCGGACCGCGGCCGATGATGAGCTGCTGGGCCAGGTCGCGGACTACTACCACCGGGTGCTGCAGGAATCACCAGACGCGCTGGCCTACCTGGCGGAGCGGAAAATCGGCCACCTGGAGGCCATCGAGACGTTCCGGCTCGGGTATGCCGACCGGAGCCTGGGGCTGCGGCTGCCCGACAAGCGCCGGAAGGAGGGAGCGGAGATCCGGGGCCGGCTGGAGAAGCTGGGCATCTTCCGGGCCAGCGGGCACGAGCATTTCGCCGGGTCGCTGGTCATCCCGGTCTCCGGCGAGGACGGGAACGTGACCGAGGCCTATGGCCGGAAGATCCGCGGCAATCTGCGGGCGGGCACGCCGGCGCATCTTTACCTGCCCGGCCCGCACCGGGGGGTGTGGAACCTCGCAGCGCTCGCCGCCAGCGATGAGATCATCATCTGCGAGTCGCTGGTCGACGCGCTGGGCTTCTGGTGCGCCGGGTTCCGGCACGTCACCGCGAGCTACGGGGCTGGCGGGTTCACCGCCGACCATGCGGAAGCCTTCCGCGTGCATCAGGTCCGCCGGGTGCTGATCGCCTACGACCGCGACGACGCCGGCGACAAGGCCGCCACAGAACTATCAGCATCGCTGCATCGAGTGCTTCCGCCTCCAGTTCCCCGCTGGGGCCGACGCCAATGACGTCGCGGTCGCTGCGAGGAATCCGGCGGACGCGCTGGGCCGGGCGATCCGCTCGGCCGCGTGGATGGGCAGCGGGACTGGGCCGGCCCGCCGCCGCAACGCGCCGCTCCCAGAGCCGGCGACAAAGCCCGCGATCGCCGAGGCCGGGCCGGGTTCTTTCTCAGCCGCTGGTCTGGCGCTGGCGACCGCGGCACCCGAGCCGTCCGCAACGGCGCTGGTTCCCTCGGCCGCCGGGCCGCCGCCCGCGCCAGAGCCAGATGCTGCCGTTGTCTCGCCTGCTCCCGCGGTGACTGACGTGCCAGCGGCTCAGGTCACCGGGCGGGAGGTGACGCTGGCGTTCGGGGAGCGGCGGTGGCGGGTCCGCGGCCTGGACAAGGCCAGCTCGTTCGACGTGCTGCGGGTGAACGTGATGTGCTCGGCACCGGACAGCCAGGGCGGGACCGCGTTCCATGTTGACACCCTCGACCTTTACTCGGCCCGGGCCCGCGCGGTGTTCATCGCGGCCGCGGCGGCCGAGCTGGGCCTGGACCAGGACATCATCAAGCGCGACTGGGGCGGGTGCTGCTGGCCTGCGAGCGGCTCGCCGATGAGGCGGTGACGGCGGCGCAGGCACCCGATGAGCCGGAGCCGATGAGCGACGCCGACCGGGCCGCGGCCCTGGCGCTGCTGCGCGACCCGGACCTGGCCGGCCGGGTCACCGTTGATTTCGGCCGGGCGGGGATGGCCGGCGAGGCGGTCAACTGCCTGACCGGCTACCTGGCGGCGGTGTCGCGGAAGCTGCCGAGGCCGCTGGCGGTGATCGTGCAGTCCACCTCCGCGGCCGGCAAGTCGGCGCTGATGGACGCGGTGCTGGCGTTCGTCCCTGCGGAGGACCGGGTGCGGTTCTCGGCGATGACCGGCCAGTCCCTGTTTTACATGGGCGAGTCCGACCTGGCCCACAAGGTGCTGGCTGTGGCCGAGGAGGAAGGGGCGGAGCGGGCCGCCTACGCGCTGAAGCTGCTGTCCTCCGACGGGGAGCTGTCGATCGCGAGCACGGGGAAGGACACGCTGTCGGGGCGGCTGGTCACCCACACCTGTACGGTGACCGGGCCGGCGTCGATCTTCCTGACCACCACCGCGATCGACGTGGACGAGGAGCTGCTGAACCGCTGCGTGGGTGCTGACCGTCGATGAGGGCCGGGCGCAGACCCGTGCTATTCACGGCCGGCAGCGGGCGGCGCAGACCCTGGACGGGCTGCTGGCCGGCGCGGACGCGGAGGCGACCAGGAAGCTGCACTAGGATGCTCAGCGGCTTCTGGAACCGCTGGTCGTGGTCAATCCGCATGCGAGGTCGCTGACGTTCGCCGACACCACCGTCCGCACCCGCCGCGACCACGTGAAGTACCTGACGCTGATCGCCGCGGTGACGCTGCTGCACCAGCATCAGCGCGAGATCAGGACCGTGACCCGCGGCGGCCAGGTGATCCGCTACGTCGAGACCGCCCCGGCCGATATCGCGCTGGCGGACCGGCTGGCCGCCGCGGTGCTCAGCCGTCGCTGGATGAGCTGCCGCCCGGCACCCGCCGTCTTCTCGACGCCATCGCCGGTTACGTGGCCCGGCGGTGTCAGGCCGAGGGCCTGGACGCCGGCCTGGTGCGGTTTACCCGCCGCCAGCTCCGCGAATCCCTGCCGTTCGGTGACACGCAGCTGAAGGTGCACCTGGCCCGGCTAGCCGACTACGAGCTGGTCATCACTCACCGCCTCGACTCTGGCGGGTTCTGCTACGAGCTGGCCTGGCAGCCTGTCGCGGATGGCACTGCCGGAGCGGATGCAACTGTGACTTCGGATCGGTCGGGGTCGCAGGGCTATCGGTTGGGGCCTGGTCGGGGGGTGGTCGGCCCCCGGTCGGCCCCCGGTCGGCCCGCCCCGGTGACCGTGAATGGCCAGGCCAGCGGGCGCGTGAGAGCCGCCCGGGATGGTGATCACGCGGACAGCGCTGATCCGGGCCAGGGCAATCACCGCGTCATAGCCGCATCCGGAAGTGGTGCCCGGTGAGCCGGGGCGAGTACCGGACGCCGGCCGTGATCGCGGGTGACCGGTCGGACCTGGCCGGGTTCCCGCGGCTGACCGATGAGTTCTGCGAGCACATGGCCGCCCGCGGCTACTCGCCCCGCACCATCGGCAACCGCCGGCACATGCCGTCGTTCCTGGTGGCCTGGCTGGCCGAGCGGGGCATCACCCGGCCCGCGGAGGTGACCCGCCCGGTACTGGAGTCCTACCAGCGCTGGCTCTACCACTACCGCAAGAGCAACGGTGACCCGCTGAGCTTCCGGTCCCAGAGCCAGCGGCTGCTGGCCGTCCGGGCGTTCTTCAAGTGGGCCGCGCGGCAGCGGCACGTGCTGCACAACCCCGCCTCCGAGGTCGAGCTGCCCAGAGCCGAGCGCCGGCTCCCCAGGCCCGCGCTCACCGCGGCGGAGGCCGAGCTGGTACTGGCCCGGCCCGGCCTGGACGACCTGACCGGGGTGCGGGACCGGGCCCTCCTGGAGGTGTTCTACTCCACCGGGATCCGCCGGGCCGAGCTGGCTCATCTCGCGGTCACCGACATCGACCACGAACGGCAGACTCTCCTGGTCCGCCAGGGCAAGGGAAAGAAGGACCGGCTCATCCCCATCGGCCCGCGGGCACTGGCGTGGGTCAGCCGATACCTGGCCGAGGCCCGGCCGAGGCTGGCGGTGGCTGGCGACGATGACGGGACGCTGTTCCTGACCGCCGTCGGCGAGCCGTTCGCGCTGGACGCGCTGACCCGGCTGGCGGCCGGCTACGTCAAGGCCTCCGGTGTTCCCAAGCAGGGAGCCTGTCACCTGTTCCGGCACACGATGGCCACGCTCATGCTCGAGGGCGGCGCCGACATCCGCTACATCCAGGCGATGCTCGGCCATGCCGAGCTGTCCACCAGCCAGATCTACGCCCAGGGCTCGGTCCGTGCCCTGCAGGCCGTGCACGCCGCCACCCACTCCGCCGCCGCGAACGTCCCCCGAACCCGCCGCGGCGAGGATGATGGCGCTGCTCACGCCAATTGCGGCCAGCGGAAGGTCGCGGTGTCAGAGCTGCTAACCGCATTGGATGAGGAAGATCAGGAAGAGAACTGCCCGCCCGCCGGATCGCCGGGCGGCTCGCGGTGACCGCCAAGGGCAGTCCGGCGGCACTGGCCGGGCAGGCAGCCGAGGCGGTGCGGGCGCTGAACCACGCCACCCTGCCCGGCTCCGGCGGGCTGGTGTTCCCCGCTGACGCCTACGACGTGACCGGGGCGCTGAGCGTGCTAGCGTCCCGGCTGCCGCAGGCCCTGGCCCAGCTCCTGGCGTTCCTCCGGTCCGAGGTTAAGGCGGGCCGGGTGGTGATCATCGCCGGGGACCACGCCGGCGATCCTGCTGCCGTGCTCGCCGCCGTCACCGCAAGCCTCGACTCGGCGGCGGCGTCCGCGCGGCGGCTGCACCAGGCCCTGGACGCCGCGCAGAACAATCTCACCTGGGCCGCCGCCCGCAGCGAATGATTGTCCGGTCCTGGCCGTCGTCTCGATAGGCGCCAGGTCATGCCGGGGAAGATCACACTCAAGGGTGGCGCTTGCGCCATCGCGCAAGCGACGCGAGCGCAGGGAGCGTCCTTGACTGTGATCTTGCGAGGAGTCACGATGCGCCGCGCCGGGAGGACGGCCGCCCCCGGCCCGGCAGGCGCGCGATCAGCCCTGGGCGTGACGGCGGGTCCTGACCGCGGGCCGTCAGCGGGGCAGCCGGGCTGCGGGAGCCGCCCGCGCCGTGCGCGGCAGCGCGAAGGCAGCGGGCGGGGCTGCCGCCCAGAGGATGGCGGGTGCCCCTGCCTGGCCGTGCCGCCAGCCCAGGAGCCGGGTCGCTCGCGCCGCCCGCCGCTGATCCGCCCTTCACGCCGGGAAGCCGGGGCCGGGCCGGCAGCCGCGCAGCGGACGGCCCTTGAAGACGTAAAGAAAATTGTCACACCAAACGGGCAACACCTGTTGTCAGCGTCGTGATCTTCAGCGATTCCCGCTGGTCACAGCGAGTTCCCGGCGTGCTCATGATCGCTCCCGGCAAGGACAACAACACCTGTTGCCCGGTGTCCCGCCTGATGCTTTACACCCGTCCCGGCCACGGGCGCGTCAGGCCGCGTGATCCTCGCGGGTGTCCTCGCCGCGGTGGCGGCGCTGATGCTGCTGGCGGGCCGCCTGCCTGCTCACCCCCAGGTGCCGGGCCATGTCCGGCCAGCCGATGCCCAGCGCCGCGGCGTGGTCGATCAAGACCGCCAGCTCGGCCTCGGCCTCATCCCGGGCAATGCGAGCACGGGTGATCTTCTCCAGCGCCTGCGGCGGGCTCAGCCGTCCTGCACGCTGCCCCGGCGTGGGCGGCGCTGCCGGTGCGCGGTGCCGGTAACCCGGCTGCACGTACTTGATCCGCGGGCCGTGCCTCTTCCTGCCCATGCTCCCAGGATGCTGGCCGGGTGTGACAATCGGCGTGACCGTGCCGTCAGGGCCTACCCTGGTGTCATGTCGCTGACCGTGCACCTGCCCGGCGAGCTGGCCGCCGCGCTGGAAGCCGAGGCTGCCCGCCGCGGCCAGAGCACCGACCAGGTCGCCGCCGACCTGCTCGCCGCCCAGCTCCCGCCACCCGGCCACCCGCGGCGCACGCTGGCGTTCGCCGGCGTCGGCTCGTCCACCTCGGCGCGGGATGCCGCTGATGCTGATGAGATGCTGGCCGAGGGGTTCGGGCGCGACCAGTAGTGCTGGTCGTTGACACCGGCCCGCTGGTGGCCACCGCTGACCGTGCCGACAAGGACCATGCCGCCTGCCGGGCGCTGCTGGAAGGCGACACCGGGCCGCTGGTCACCACCGCCCTGGTCATCGCCGAGGCCGCCTACCTGATCGACCGCCAGCTCGGACCGCAGGCCGAGGCCAGCTTGTATGCCTCCATCACCGGGCGGGCAGCTGGAGGTCGCCAGCCTTGACCGCGACGACTGGGAGCGCATCGCCGAGTTGGTCACCACCTACGCGGACTTGCGGCTGGGCGGCACCGACGCCTCGGTGATCACCCTTGCCGAGCGGCTCGGCGCAACCCGGAACCACCGCCACTTCACCGTCGTGCGGCCCCGCCACGCCGAGGCGTTCGAGCTGCTGCCCTGACCGGCCCGCGGTGGGATGCTGACCGCATGCACCCCGCCCGCCGCTGGCTGGTTGTTCTCTCAGCCGCTCTCGCCGCGATCGCGGCTGTCCTTGCGGTCATGCTGCCGGCCGCGAGTGTGTCGGCGTCAGCGGTCCCCGCAGCCGGGAACGGCGTCGGGGCTCACCATCCCGGAATGATCTTGCCCGTCGGGGCCTCGCATGCTGTTTCCGCTGGTGAGGGTCGGCGCACAGAGCCTCCGCAGGCCAGGTTTGCGGCGGGTGCGTGTGTTGCCGCAGAAGACGCGGGTGCTTCGATTCCGGATTCGACAATCATCGCGCACGGTGGTACGCGTGAGGTTCTTTACCGCCTGGCGAGGTGTTTTCCGGCTCGCAGGGGCAGACCGTGACGGAGGCGGGCCAAGGTGTCGTTCATGGCAAGTTCCGGTGGACCACGGCGGGCGACATTCGGACTGCGGGCGGGACGGTCGAGCCTGCTCCGGAGATGAACCCGATAGTCGGGAAGATCAACTACCAGCACGTGGACGTGTGTCTGGGTGAAGGGGCCTGCCAGTGGAGCGACTTGGTTCCGAACGTGGCTAAGAATCTCAGATTCGGCGGCAAGGACTACCCGTTCTACGAGGGCTATCTGGGGTGGGGGCCATGATGCTCAGCGAGCCGTATCTCGACGAGATCAGGACGCGCTGGGAAGCCGTCCATGATCTCGCGATCGAAATCGCGAGCAACTCTGACGGCCATGCCAAGGTTCTGGCGCGCCATGGTGCCAGCCAGGTGGAACTGCGCGTCACGCGGGACGAGGATCCGGCCAGCGATGGCGACGTCATATTCATTGGGCACGCCTTCTCGGACATCCCCCGGCTTCTTGGGGCGCTTGAATCCGGCAGTTTCCTGTCGGCCGAGGACGCCGCCGGGACCGGCTCGCGCATTGCCTCGGCGAGCCCGGGTCCTTGGACGGCCTTCATCGAGTCTGACGGGGGGATAGGCGGGTGCGACGTCATCCGCGTGAGCGAAAGCGATAGCGAAGCCGACATGTACCTGTGGATGGGCCCGGACCTCGCGCCGTCTGAGATCTTCCGCTTTGTGGCTGAGGCGCGTCAGGACGTGCCCGCGCTCCTGGCGGCCACTCGGCAGTAGCAGATCGGAGAGGGCTGGCAGGCATTAACGAGCGCGCCGCTTGCGCGTGATTCCAGCAACTTGCGCGTGATTCCAGCAATGAGAGCGACGCCGCGCGGGCACTGCGCGCCGCGCGTTCGCGTCAGCCCTTCGGCCTGTTCTGTCGTGGCTGCCTTACGTCGCTCCCGCGCCGTCGTCCCGCCACCTTGTCCTGTTGCCCGTTTTACCCGTTTCTCCGTGGTCGCCGTTTCTCCGACACACACCTAGGCATCACGATGATCAAGGCGGTCCGGGCGGCGCAGTGGCCTGGCCGGCGGGCAGCGCGTCGGGCTAGCTGATCTGGGCGGTGAGGCGCTTGAGCCGGGTCTTGGTGACCAGGGCGTCGATGAAGGACAGCACGAGGGCGCGGTCGTCGCCGTCGAGTTCGGCGACCGATGCCAGGCGGTCGCCGAGGATGTCCTCGGCGGAGCGGAAGGGCCGCCGGGGCGCGTCGTCGACCAGGAGGTAGTCGCAGGAGACTCCGAAGGTCTGGGCGAGCCGGATCACGGTGTCGGCGCTGGGGGCGGTCCGCCCGGACTCGTAGCGGCTGACCTGGGCGGGCGCGGCGCCGATCCGGGCGGCCAGGTCGGTCTGGGACCAGCCGCGCTCGGCGCGCAGCGCCTTGACGCGTTCGGCCAGCGCCATGATGACTCCTCCGTGCTCGTCCCGGCGGAGCCATTCTGCGTCCATCGCCGCCCCTCCTGCATGTCCCGGTAGTCACAAAGCGCTTGCCGTCAGTGCAGTCTAGTCATAGATTCTGTGCACGACAGATACGATAAAGGATCTTGAGGTTTCCTGGCGGAGGGCGGCGTGGCGCGCATCCCTGAGGCGGAGATCGGGCGGCTGAAGGAGCAGGTGTCGCTGGTCTCGCTGGCGGAGGCGGCCGGGGTGACGCTGCGCCAGACCGGATCGGACCTGACCGGGTGCTGCCCGTTTCATGAGGACGGCACGCCGTCGCTGGTGATCTCGCCGGAGCGGAACTTGTGGCACTGCCTGGGCGCGTGCCAGGCCGGCGGGAGCGTGATCGACTGGGTGATGCGGTCCGAGGGCGTGTCGTTCCGGCATGTGGTGGAGCTGCTGCGCGAC
>Ga0209131_1003199_pt1 | contig 10945 bp, 6 predicted proteins | sample GraSoi_2013_40cm_FD_185826 | JGI IMG/M metagenome (GOLD analysis project Ga0209131, IMG submission 185826) | Grasslands soil microbial communities from the Angelo Coastal Reserve, California, USA - Sample 9_17_2013_40cm (SPAdes) (version 2) | ecosystem: Environmental > Terrestrial > Soil >...
CAGTTCGGCATTCCGCCGACTGAAGAACTCCCGCAGCGAACTCGCCCCCAAGGCGGTATCGGTCATCGCCTGCCGGTACTCAGCGATCTCGCGAGTCACCATGGCTTTGTAATACGGCAGCCCTTCGACCGGCGGCTTGATGGCGAGACCAAGGGCATCGACCATAAACGACGCCAGCGCGTCCCTATTTCCGGTCTCGTTGAGAAACGCTTGGGCGTCCGAAGCATTCCGCATGTCCGTGACGCTTCCCTTCTGGGTCGCCGGCGCGCCGGCCAGCTCCACAATACGACTGACACCACAGAGGTATTCCTGCATCACGCTAGGAATAACGCGCCGAATGGCCTTCTCCGCCCAGCGGTCCACGGCGGCCGGCAATACCATGCGCTCAAGGAAGCGATGGTAGATATCGAAGATCTCCACCACAAACCGATCCCGCGCCCGCTGGGGCACCGGGACAAGCAAGGAGAATCCCACATGCATACGGCCGACACGGGATGAGGCCTGGATGTATTCGGCGATATCCGAAGGCAGGCCTGCGAAAAACATTGCATTAAACTCCTCCACGTCCACGCCATGCGAAACCGCCGAGGTAGCAATGATGGAGCGGAGGGTCTCGCTCAAGGAGGGGAAATCCTGCCCAGGCTTGACCCTGCGCTCAGCCTCCCCGACGACGTCCTGAATTTCGCTCGCTGACACGGCGCCGGAAACTAGCCGTGTCTTCAGTGTCTCGCCCTCGAACCCCGCCGCCTGATGAACGTCTTCGAACTCGGACCGCTCCGTATCAATGACCTGGTCTCCACCCTTCTTGTTGGTCACATACGTCAGGGCGATGCGATGCAGGTCAACCAAGGTTAGTAGCGCCTCTTTGCTCGCCGACTGGATAGCGTGGAGGTAGAAGGGGCGCAACTGGCTGTCGGAGAGCCGATCGGTGAGAACGGTCCTCGCTCGCTGCTCACCCGCATCACCACCGACGCGCAGGTCCTCGTAGAGCTGGGTGATGAGGAGATGGTACTGACCCAGGATGGAGGATACCGAGACCGTGTGCCTATGGCCGTTAGTCACGATGGCCGCATAGATGCGTGCGGCATTCGTGCGCTTCTCGATATCCAAGATTGCCGAGCGCGCCGGATCGAACTTCGGATTCGCGTAGAACGATGAATACAGGGACGGCCCTGGGTACGGGAACTGGGCCGTGGACTCACGCTGGTACAGGTTCCGCATCTGCCGCTCCGGCTCACTGACAGTTGCGGATGCCGCAATTACCTTGATCCGCCGTCGCTTCCCAGAAATGGGGTCCTGCGAGATCTCAGTGCCCAGCAGCGGCGCAAGCCGATCGAGGCCCGCGTCGAGCGCCGATTCGAAGAGCCCTGCGAATGTACCGAGCGACTCCTCTAGCAGGTGAGCTTCGTCCTGAATCAGAAGAGACGGGAACGGGTCGAAGAACGCTTTCTTCCCGGTGTTAAAGGCTGGGTACAACTGTTCCAGGTTCTCACCGGCGGCTGCCTGCCATTCCGACCTGCTGATCGGCGAATGGAGATGTCCGGTGGAGGGTGCACGGTAGGGGGCCATGCCAAACATCCCGAACACTCTGCGGATAGTCTTAAAGGACTGGCCAATCACCGCGAGTTTATCCACGGTGCCCAGAAGCACCGATGGCGCAATGGCGTAGATATCCTCGTCCACGATGTAAAAAGGCAAGGCGCACCGCTCGGCGTACTTCCGTCCCCAAGTGCACTCGTCTACCGGCGCCGTACAGTAGTGTCCTAGGATGCCTCCTTCACGCTTCGGCGCTCTGCGTAACGCTGTGGCCGAGCCGCAAAAGGGGCAGGTTTCCAGCTTGAGCCATGCACTCTTGCGCCTCGCATACGTCTCCATCCCGTCCAGCTCTGACTCGCGCTCCACTGGCAGTTTGTCGAGCGTCGGTACATCGGCTATCTCAGGGTCATTGCGCCAGTTAGGTGTATTCGAACTACCGACCCAGAATCCAAGCGACAGGGGTTCGCCCGAGTGTTTACGACTGATGCGCTGCATCTCGCCAGCCGCCAGTACGCGTGTTGTACGGCGCGCCTGCTGGAGCGTTAGCAGACGAAGGGGATAGCGCACCAGGGCGCTGATGCCCCGCTCCTTGCCACGCAGTCGATCTAGAATCAGGACAAACAGCAGCAGACCCAGGAAGGCCTCGGATTTGCCGCCGCCAGTGGCAAAGTAGAGAAGCGTCACTGCATTTGCCTGCTTCTCGGCGCCCTCCTCTTTGTAATAGTGGTGAAACCCAGGTAAACGCGTCGCGAACGTCGGGATCATGGAAATGATGAAGGCCACCTGAAACAGGTGCCAGGAGTCGTACTTTCCCTTGCCCACTTCTGCCATCGCCGCATTCATCGCCAGCCACGCTTCAAACGGCTCCCCCATGGGATCGGCCTGAATCCCGGACCCCTTCCAGTGCTCCCGGGATTCCTGCAGCAGGCGGATGCCACGGTCGATGGCCACACATTCCTCTTCCCAGAGCCGCAGGTCCTCGGAAAACTTCGCTTTCTCGCTGGCCAGCATCTCGGCTGCATCTGGCCCGCTGAGGCCAGCATCGATGGGCGTATTGGCTCGCGTCTCCTCGATCCATTTGCGGAAGGCCGGAACGAGGGGCGCAAGCTTGTCGATACCTTCCATCTCGGCAAGCTGGGCAAACTCCCGCGTCGCCGAGACGGCGCTCGGAACGATTCTGGGCAATGTATAGCGGGGGCTCCATGTTGTGGAGAGGATGTCCCGACCCGCATCCCGCCAGCTTGTCACGGCGCAGTTGAATCCGAGCGCCGGGTAGTCCAAGTATGCGTTGTAGCGATATGAGGGCCTCACGCGATCCAGAAGTAGCGGCTGCAATGCACCCGCCGGGATCTCGACAGTGACCTGCACCTGAAACAGGCACCGCTCAAGATCCTTAAGTTGCGCCCTATCCGACGGAAGCGCCGACCAGTTCTCGACGGCGACGTGCACCAGTGCCCTGCCGGACTTCAAGGGATCCGGCACCGCTGAAATGGCCCACCTGATCTCCAGCACGGGAATCGCGAAGGGCCGGGGGCTCTCGCAGGCCGCACGAAGGAAGCCTTGCCAGTCCGACAGGTGGGACGGAAGGATTTTGATTCCTGACTTGTATGCGACATGCCCGGAGTCCGGTAGCCTGCCGGAAGTCTCCAGCCACCTATTCAGTTGCTCGGCAATCGCGGCGTTGAGTGTTGTGTTGAGGTCCCCAAGCCGTCCTTCATTGCAGGCGGACAGTGAGGCCTCAAACGCCGGCAAGTCGAGATCCAGGCGCAGCCACTTTTGCGGTGGCTCAGTCGGCTGATAGAGAGTATCAGCCCCGTACCTGCGGGTACCGACACCGCCCTTTGGCGTCTTATCAATGGCCTCGTCGCCTTCCGCGCCGGATTCATTCGGGTCCTGGATTGGCGTAGTGTCACTCTTTTCCGCCTCATCGAAAGGGATGCCGATGTCGGCATGGAGCTGGCGCCTTAGCTCGATGAGCCGCTTGTCCCACTCTGGATGGGAGCGCTCCTTGAACCGTTCGACAGCGAGCTCAACGCGCAGCGCATCCATGGCGGCATAGGTCCTGGTGCGCAGTCCCTTGCCGATCTCCGGACGCGGGTGGATCACGGGCGTTAGCGGTCCGCCGGGCGCGATGTCGGCCGCAGACGGGAATACACGCACGTAAACGGAAGCGCCAAGCTTGAGCTTGATTAGATGCGAAAGACTCGTCGCGGCAACATGAAAATCCAGGCCGTGTGCGTTGATCTGAAGGGGATTGGCTTCTTCGTCGTTATCTCGCTCTTTCTCAGGAAGCGGCACAATGAAGCCACTGACTAGTAGATCGCTGGGGCGGGCGTTTGACGCGATGAAATTCCCCCTTTCCCGAAACGCGGGCTGAGAGGTTATTCAGAATCGAGTCGGCAACCGCCTCCTTGGGCGGGTCTGGAATCTCCCTGGCGCTTACCGCTTTCGTCACCATAAGCTATTCCTTCCTGGGCTCTGCCGGCGGATCGATCTTTACGACCTGTGCGACACAATCCAGCGCCTTGCTCTGGAGCATCTGGATCGTCTCAGGTTTGATGCCCCGGTAAATCTTGCTACTCTCGGGGTCCAGCAGAACTTCTGCATATAGCGACGTTAGTTGGCGGCCGCCTTGCTGATTGTCGACGCGCACCTTCCGGATAAATCCCCAGAACTGCTCAGCCATAGCTTCAGGGATATTCAGGGCTTTGCAGAACGTGTGGTACTCACCCTTGTCCCGTGCAAAGTGAGGAGCAGTCTCCTCCTCGGCCTGATTCGGCGGACTCAACCAGTACCGGAGCTTGGAAGTTGACACACTCGCGTGCGCGGAGTTGATGCTCCCCATGGCACGCTGAATTGAGGCAATCCGCTCCGCCATTAACACCCCTGGGGACTGGGCCTCGATGGCCTGCATCATGATCGCCCTGTAGCCATCCAGCGCCGAACGAAAGCTACTGAACTTGCCCCCCGAGAACTGCGTTGCTAAGACTGTTTCCACTTCATCACGAAGGTCATCCGACATCTCGAATACCGAATCGCCTTCTCTAATGTCCTTGACGGACACACGATGGAACGCGGCGTCGCCAAGGCCGGCATACCGAAAAACGCTCCCGCTGACACTGATGCGCCGACCGTCATCTAGGTCAATGCGGTATGCCGCCGGGTCCGCCACTCCGGTTCCCGAGGACTGATGTGTAGCCGCCGGCAGACGCGTGTCGTAGGCCTTGGCGATGCTTTCAATGTCCGGAAGATCGCGCAGACAGGACTCAAGGTGAGAGCGGAGCTCGACGAGCCTACCGCGGTAAGGCTTCAGCACATCCACAGAGCTCAGGAACTGAATCTGCGGAAGCATGCGAGCAGCCTGATGCGACGGAACCAACAGGTTGGTGTGCAGCGGGATCTCCTTCCGTGTCACGAGAAAGCGCAGGATCCGCGGGTTCAGGCCGACAATGATGAGCCGGTGACCGTTCTCCATGCTTGGAAGCCCGGTCGCTGCATCGGTCAGACTGAGCAGCCTCACGCGCGTCTCAGCCGCCACCCACTTCTCACCAAGGCTGCGAGCCAGGTAATGCTGAGCGATCTCTGTATCACGACGGGAGAAAATGACTATCGTAATCTCGCCCTTCTCCTTTATTACGTGGCGCTCGACCAGCGACTTCAGGTGCTCAGCGAGCGGTGTCGCGTCCGAACAGGCGGCAAGGTGCTTGCGGATAGCGTCCACGGCATCGGCTATCTGCTTGCGCTGGCTCGTTGCGCCACCTCGGGTGAGAACTTCCTGAATGAGGCTCTCTACATAATGCAGGTCCAACTGTCTGACCAGCGGACTCCAACCGCTCTGGTCGCTGGAAAGCGCATCCGAGAGCCCACCTGGCACAAGGCTCGCCCGCAGCACCAGGTGCTGAGCACGAATGAACGGCTCTTCAACTTCCGGGCCCTCGTCGTGGACAGCGTCCACGATGCGGCGGATCTGGCGCGCGAGTCGCGCAGCCTGCTCATCGGTGGCCTTGATCTTAAAGTTGACCATGGTCCGGGAATCCGGCTTCCAATCCGACGTCATGGAAATGCCGGACGCCAACCAGTCCGTACCATTGGCTTCGGCGGCCAGGATGTCACTGTCAACGGCGAAGCCCACCTTGTCCAGCGCACGACCAAGAACCCGGAATTCGGCCGGATCGTTGGTTACGATCAGCGTGCCAACGTTGTGACGACAAAACTCATAGATCGTCTCCAAGTGTTTCGGAACTGCCTTTACTGAACCCGGGTCCGCGAGGATTGTGCGGGCAGAGGCATCGATCAGCACCGCGTCGAATGCCAGCGGGGAACCACCTCGCCCACCCGCCAACGCGGATTTAAGCTCCTTCTTCTTGATTTCCCTATGCAATACCAAGAGAGACCCGGGAGCGCTTGCAGGTGAGTTCCAGTCCGTGGCAGCAATCCGCTCCCTGAGCTGCCTCTTTAGCGCCGTATTGGGGATTCCCTTTATGAGTGCATCGATAGGCGGCTCACGCACGCCGACCCAATGGTCAGTGGTGCGGTCGTAACGGAAGGCAGGGATGAGCTGGCGAATCCGCAAGGGCGGGTTGCGCTTTGCATAGTTCGCTTCGTGACATGCGTCGAGCGCGACCCTGAGCGCTTTCGAGTCCGTCTTCGGAACTTGGCCGTTGTACATTGTCTTGCATAGGCTGTCGTACTGAGCGCGATCGGTAGTAATCCGATCGAGCGTGGCCCACGTAGTATCGGTACCCGGGTAATAAAGAGTCCGCAAGCCTGAAAGGTGCGAGCCGAGAACGTTAGACAGGCTCGAAATGGCGTCGGCAGGCCAAACGAGCCGCAGGGAAATCCTTTGATCTCGAGCCCGCTCCAGTAACGTGGTGGCCAGCCTGATAGCCCACGGGGTGAGGTAAAGCTCCGTTGACCCACTAATTGTCGCCAGTCGCGGGCCGTGAAACTCGATGGGCTCCGGTGCCGATGGCGCCGGCTTTTGGTTGGCCTCACTAGAAGCTTCTGCAGATTCGGCTACGCGACGCGGCGCCTTTGCAGAAGCCTTCAGAGCGTTCTGTCGGAGTCTGGCAGCGGCCTGTGCCTTGACGCGTTCGCGCAGCTTTTTAAGCGACACTTGGCGCCCCTGCAGCCGTTCCTGAAATGTCTTTTTGAAGTTCATGTCCCAGGCGCGCCCCATTCTTCTAGTTCAAACCTTGCGCACCTATGGCCCGAGCAGGAGTTTGTCAGCGGCCCGTTCGACAGAAACCCCGCTGGAAATAAGCCGCTTCAGGTCTTGAGGATTTGGAAGCGGGAGCTGCATCAGTTCGAAAACGGAGACGTTTGCGCAACCCGAAATGCAGTTGAAGCAGCGATTTACCACCGCCGTCTTCAAGAGAGCCAACATTTCCTTCGGGGCCAACACCGACGTCGCAAAGGACTGCTCAAGGATCACGACATGATTCTCGCCAACATACCCCCGATGCTCGGAGACGAACTCATCCGAGACCGTTGCACCAACCAGCCGCCGCCCCTGATCGCTGGCCGTCACACGCTGTAGGAGCACTGCGGGCCTGGTCTTTACCATCGACCGCCCTGATTGACCGACGAAAATATACCGGTTCTGAACTCCGGAAGCTTCAAGCCGGTCGAAGCGCAGATTTCCACTTGCGTGTAGGTCGCTTGCCCACAAAAGCGGGTACGTGTAGGACCACCGTGTCTTGGGAATCTTGTCATACGTCAGGTACGTGGGCCGCGTGTCGCGGTTCCAAACGAACGCACCAATCATGGGCGTGTATCCGTAGTCCGCAATTCGAGAATTGCTCTTGGTCGCACGCCGCAGGAGAGCGATATCGGCGGGATCGCGGGCAAGTGGCCATGAGCTTCCGGAGTTTGACAAGAGGCAGCTACCTACCTTCGTGTAACGCCCACGGCGGTCAAGCACCGAGACGCCTGCGATCGCTCCCGTGTGTTGTGCCTGCTTGCCTGGCCTGATGATCGTGAGCGCCGTATCCTGCTCGACGTCCAGATACACCCGGAGTCTGTCACGGATGATCCCAATGTGTTTTACAGCAGCCTGATTCAGCAGGAACGACCTAAGCGACGAGAAGCTCTGGCCCGACAGGAAACTTGTCGGTGTCACGAGACCGACTATTCCTTTTGCCTTGGCAACCTTGGTGGACAGCTGAATGAAGAGCGCGTAAAGGTTGGGCTGCCCCTGCATTGCCTCGGTGAATGTCGCACGATGCACATCCGCCTCCTCGCGCGAGAGCTTCCGATACGGCGGGTTGCAAACTACGACATCGTAACGGTGCTCCAGGCGGCGATAATTCAATAGGGAGTCCGAATTCTCCACGTCGAACTTAGGCACCCGACTGGCCGCGCAGATTTCTGCATAGAACACCATGCACAAGAAATGGCGAGCCAACACGCATAGCGTCTCGTCGACATCGATTCCCGCGAGGTGCTTCTCCGCGTGCCGGAGGATGGCAGCCGGGGATTTTTTCTTCTTCAGTAGGGCGGAGCGCATCCGATCCGCCAATAGAGCGAGGAAGGCGGCGCCGCCGCACGCCGGATCCAAGAAGGAGTGTCGGTCGAACAGCGCACCTTCATCGGCAAGATCGTCGAGTAGTCGATTTGCGATGGGTGGTGGCGTGAAGTACATAGCCAAGCGCTTCCGGTATTCCGCAGGAGACAGCGCCGTGTAAGCGGTACTCAGCCAATACGCCGCCTCCTGAAGGGAGAGGCGCTTCAGGTACGACTCGAACGTAGTGACCGCCGGATTAACCGACAGGGTCTTGATCCAGCTCAGCCGAGCGGCCGGAAGCTTGGGGTAGGAGTCCCGACTCCATTTCCTCAGGATGGTCCCAACGATCCTTGCGGGGGTGTGCCCTTTCGTCGTGCCGAGCTTCTGAAGCGAACGTATGGAGCGGATCAATGCCAGCCGCCCAGGCCCCCTTCCGCCTTCCGACCCTAGGGTCGGCGCGCTAGCAGAACCGGGAAGCTTCAGCGTTTGATCCACAGTCGCTGAATGACTGATTGCCTTGTCCGTTCGCATCCAGTGCCTATCCCCTTCGTCGGCGTGGTCTGCTGTCGCTGCCGACGGGCAGATCAATTTCAATTCTCTTGCTTAGCAAGGCGGCGTAGTCCACGTCCTCTTGCAAAGCGAGAGCGCGATCACGGCATGGGTAGGACCTCGTAAGACAGGGCCAAAGGCTCGTAAGCTATAGACCCCGATTCTGCTTAGGCATTCTACCCGACTGGATGCCTACCGCACCGCGCACTTGTAGTCATATTGCGGCCCGCGGAGCTCCACCGGACTGCCCTGGCACCCGACCGAGAGACTCGGAGCCTCGCAGCGACGGCAATGTCCGGCGGCTTCTACATTGCCTCGGATGAAAAGAAGCGATTTCGGCGCCGGGCGGTTGAATTGATTGGCGAAGCCAGGATTTTCCGAACGGAACACTTGCTGATTGAAGCCATTCATCGCAACCTCACTACTGTTGAAGGCACGGGCGCCTCCAGAGATTTTTAGGCCGCCAACAGCTGCGCGTTGCCGTTTGCATTATTTGCCGCAGTTTTGTAACAGCCACGAATTGCCTCTGTCTCTCTGATGACAAATGCCGTATTACAGCGGCTTCGGGCCGAGCAAGTTTCAATGCGGTGCACCGGGGATCCGGTCTCTGCTTACGCGGTGCAGTTCGCCTGCGGCGATACTCGCGCAGCGCCCACAGTTCCAGCGCCCGATTCCCAGAACGTCCCGAACGATGACGGCTCCGCACGACCCGCACTTGGCCGCCTGGACCTCTTGACCCAACGCGACAGCCGTATAGAGCAAGAGCGCCTGATGGAAGTTCATGCTGCGCCCGGGCATCAGCGTTTGGTAGATCTCGAATGCTCGGCACATGCGCTCACCGCGCGTGAGCGTATGCAGTTCCCTCTTCGGGTCATCAATGGGAATGTTGGGCATGGCCTCGAGCACATAACAGAGGCCGATGAACCCTGCCGCTTCGCTTCTCCATCGTTCTGAGCTCAGGAGTTGGGTCACGCTCGTGGGTCCGGGGCCTCGAAGACGCGATGCGTCTCCTCCGACCAATTCCTTTCCGAACTGGCGATACAGAGACCGGACCTGAACCATCGAAAGTCCGGTCCAGTCACTGATCACCTGGGTGCGCGCCCTGTGCGCAATCAAGCGCTGAGCCAAGTGCAGTCGCTGAAGGTCTCGTGCGTAGCGGGGATACCAGACTCGCATGGAAGAAGTATGAGCCTGTGAATCAGACAGTTATGGTGAGTCTTTTACATAATATGGGTCAAGTTTCTAACCAAAACGACACAAAACTCGTACTTTTATTTTTGGGAGTATTTAACCAATTATACTCTAGACCAATAAGGCATGGATCACGGGGGATCCTGTGGCTACTCCGTCCACACAAGACTTCTTGGACGCCGCAAGCGCAGCGATCACTTCGCACAGGCCCCTGCTCGAGTCGCTGCGGGAGATCAACGTGAAGTTTCTGGTCGCGCTGCAGGAAGCGGCTAGAGATCCGACTTTCCGCGATGGCCCGGATCTGGGCGGCATGGGCCCGCTCTTCGAATCGCTTGATCGGGACACCATACGTCGAGTGTCCCGGTTCCCTTTCTTGCTGATGGATCTTGGACTGTCCGAATTCCATCCATCCGGATGCCCCATATCTCTCCTCGAGCGGTCCAACGAAGTGAGGGATCAGGAATCCTCGTTCCCTCCACTTCGGACGGAACACATAGCCTTGGCTCGAGCGGCGCTCGTGCTCGGCTGGCACGCTGCGCGTACCGACGTTGGTGCAACCCTCCTCCTGTTCGGGTTTGCACCCTCCATAGCGAGCGAGATGGCCGCGCTTGCGCTGCACGAGGTCGAGGCGTTAGCGCCATCCTGCGTCACGCCGCTCCGTCTTCGTTGGAAACACCAACCGCTCCTTTGGCAGCAGATTCTCACACCAGCGGCTTACAGCAGCGTCGATACGGTCCGTGGGTTTGTCATGCACGCCGTGCAGCTCACGGCGACAACCCACCTCAAGTAACGCCGCTGTCTCCTTCCCATCCACTCTGACCTCGCCGGATCTCCCCAGCAGCGCGTCAGGTGCATGCGCTTTGCCCAGGTATCTGATCATTTTTGTTCGATACCGAGCGCGCTCTTCCACTCCCGGGCAGGCACAATTCGAATCGTGACAATTTGTCTCTGAGCGACCGGAACCACACTGAGGTTTGGTCGTGGATAAGCGAGATTACCGGTTAGGAAACGACCGGCCGCGCTTGGGCAGTTCTGCCAGCGTGGCCAACGTCAATTCGAGCACTCCGCCCCTAAATCCTTCGATCCCTACCCCCTTTCGACCCCGCTTCATCCGGCTGCGGGACGCCCCGTCCTACTTCGGAATGGATAAAAACCGATTCAACC
>Ga0209131_1003200_pt1 | contig 10943 bp, 11 predicted proteins | sample GraSoi_2013_40cm_FD_185826 | JGI IMG/M metagenome (GOLD analysis project Ga0209131, IMG submission 185826) | Grasslands soil microbial communities from the Angelo Coastal Reserve, California, USA - Sample 9_17_2013_40cm (SPAdes) (version 2) | ecosystem: Environmental > Terrestrial > Soil >...
CGCTCTGAATCATCTCCTGCACCACCACGGCAAGCGCGGCTTCATTATGTGAAATGCGATTTCGCATGCGATACCCGATCGCGCGCGCTGTCCATAAACTGCTCCAGCAATCGATCACGGCTTTGAGCAATGGCTCCTCGCCGATGATATTGAGATAGGTATCCTGCTGACCCGCAAAAGATAGGTCTGGTAAATCTTCCGCAGTTGCGGACGAACGGACTGCGACTGGCCCTTGATCGAGAGCCACATATGCACTTTGAATTTCCTGATGAACGTCCATGGGCAAATCGCCCTGTGAAAATGCCGAGCGGATCGTCTCCGATGCATTCTCCAGCCCATCTGCATCCTCCGTCGTCAACTCCTGGAGTGCCAACTTGATCACGGCGTCCAGCGCATTTAATTTGACAAACGCACGATAGGCATCTGTGGAGACGATAAAGCCGTGCGGCACGTCAAAGCCGGCTCTCGTCAGACGGACGATGTTGGCGCCCTTGCCGCCGGCCTCTTCAAGAGTTGCCTCAGGAGATGTGAACAGAATGATCATTATATGAACATTATGACACAAAAAATGTGTTGGAGAAATTGAAATGACCGCCCTACCAGACCTCCAGCCGGGGCGAGGCCTTTTATGCTAGACTCTGCGTATGGAAACCCTATCCTCCGCGATAAACCCTAATTCCCCTGAATTCAAAGCCAACGCAGAACATCATCGCGCGCTAACGCGCGAATTAAAAGAACGCCTCGTGCTCGTACGGCAGGGTGGCGGTGAGAAATATCGTCAACGCCATGAGGAGCAGGGCAAGCTGTTTGTGCGCGAACGCATCGAGCGTCTGCTTGATCCCGGAGCGCCTTTCCTGGAACTATCTCCATTGGCTGCATGGAATATGTATAACGACAAGGCGAGCGCGCCATCAGGGCGCGCATCAGCCAGTGCGGGCGACGATGAGTCGCTCGCAGCCCCTAGTGCAGGAATAATTACCGGCATCGGGCGCGTTTCCAATCGCGAGGTAATGATCGTTGCCAACGACGCCACGGTCAAAGGCGGCTCGTATTTTTCGATGACCGTCAAGAAGCACTTGCGCGCACAGCAGATCGCCGAGGAGAATCACCTGCCTTGTCTGTATCTCGTCGATTCGGGCGGGGCGTTTTTGCCTCTGCAGGATGAGGTCTTCCCCGATGCGCATCACTTCGGCCGCATCTTCTACAATCAGGCGCGCATGTCTGCCAAACGCATCCCGCAGATCGCAGCGGTGATGGGTAATTGCACGGCGGGCGGCGCGTACGTCCCTGCGATGAGCGATGAAGCGATCATTGTCAAAGGCGCGGGCACAATCTTTTTGGGCGGACCTCCACTTGTTAAAGCTGCAACTGGTGAGGATGTCACAGCGGAAGAATTGGGCGGTGCAGATGTCCATACTCGGAAGAGCGGAGTCGCAGATCACTTTGCGGAAGATGACGATCACGCGATAGAAATTCTAAGAAGCATCGTGGAAACGTTACAACGTTCGAACGTTCACACGAATCTCTCCGCGCTCGAAGTTGCTCCGCCGGAAGAACCTTTATATTCACCTGACGAATTGTACGGCGTCCTGCCGCGCACCTTCAAAGAATCCTATGACGTGCGGGAGATCATCGCTCGCATCGTGGACGGCAGTAAGTTCCGCGAATTCAAGGCACGTTATGGAACTACGCTGGTCTGCGGTTTCGCACGCATTCATGGATATCCCGTTGGTATCATCGCCAATAACGGAGTGTTGTTCAGCGAGTCCGCGCTCAAAGGGACTCACTTCATCGAGCTATGTGATCAACGCGGCATTCCACTTTTATTTTTACAAAACATTACCGGCTTCATGGTTGGCAAGGAATATGAAACCGGCGGCATCGCCAAGGATGGTGCCAAGATGGTCCATGCGGTATCCACGACTCGCGTCCCAAAATTGACTCTCGTCATCGGCGGTTCATTTGGTGCAGGGAATTACGCCATGAGTGGCCGCGCCTATGGCTCACGCTTCCTGTGGATGTGGCCCAACGCGCGCATCTCGGTCATGGGCGGGGAACAAGCCGCGAACGTACTCCTGACCATCAAGCAAGATCAACTTGCACGCGAAGGCAAATCTGTGCTTACCCAAAAAGAAGCAGACGAGTTCAAGCGTCCACTTTTGGAGAAATACGAAACTGAAGGAAGTCCCTATCATTCAACCGCGCGTCTCTGGGACGATGGAGTTATTGCCCCCGATGAGACACGCCTGGTATTAGGATTGGCTTTGTCCATTATCTTGAATTCCCCGCAGGAAGAACGCGGGTTCGGGGTTTTCAGGATGTAATTCGATCGTGACACTCTCCCGAAGGACATCGGGACGATGTGAGCGCAGCGAATAGTCTTTATATGTAATGGAGAAGATCCTTCGCTATGATCAGGATGACCAAATAAACTTCACATAAACAGGATTTTCGTTATGGATTTTGAAAAATCATCAGGCAGTCCGCATCATTTTCTTGCACAGTTGGCCGGCAATTGGAAAGGTACAAGTAGACTATGGCTTGAACCCGATAAACCAGCCGATGAATCTCCCATTGTTGGGACCATTCAGCTCCTGCTTGAAGGCCGCTTTGCGCTTTATTTGTATCAAGGCTCCATCGAAGGTGAACCTCAACACGGCATGTTCACCTTTGGATTCAACACAAACCTGGATCAGTATGAGGCCAGTTGGGTGGATTCATTTCACAATAACACAGCCGTCATGTTCTGCACTGGCGATCCGAAAGGTAACGGTTTCTTCGTGCTCGGCAGTTACCCTGATCCCACCGGCGGCCCGGATTGGAGCTGGCGTACCGAGGTCCAATTGACCGATCCGGATCATTTAATCATCACAGCTTACAATATCAGTCCGGAAGGTGAAGAAGCAAAAGCCGCTGAAACGGCCCTGGTAAAGATAAAGAAATGAGAATCCTGATCATCGGTGGTACGCGTTTTCTCGGGCGTCATCTGGTCAATTCAGCTCGTGCCCGCGGACATGAAGTGACCCTCTTCAATCGCGGCAAAACGAATCCCGAACTGTTCGGACAGGTCGAGCAGATTCGCGGCGACCGTGAAAAAGATCTGGGTCGACTCTCCGGTCATCGCTGGGATGCGGTGATCGATACCTGCGGATATTTCCCGCGCATCATAAGGATGTCTGCGGAAGCTTTGAAAGATTCTGTTGAAAATTATGTTTTCATCTCCAGTATCTCCGTGTACAAAGATTTCAGCAAGATCGGCATCAATGAAGGCGACCCTGTCGGAACGATCGAGGACGAGACCATCGAAGAGATCACAGAAACCTCTTACGGTCCGTTGAAAGCTTTGTGCGAAAAGGCCGTGCAGGACGTTTTTGGGATCAGCTCCTTGATCATTCGTCCCGGCCTGATCGTGGGTCCGCATGACCCAACGGATGGTTTCACGTATTGGCCGGTACGCGTGGCACGCGGCGGAGACGTGCTGGCGCCAGATCGGCCGGATGTGCCTGTGCAGATTATCGATGCACGCGACCTCTCCGACTTCATGATTGAATTGATCCAACAGATGACCTCCGGTGTGTTCAATGTCACTGGTCCGGCTAAACCCCTGACCTTGGGGAAGATGCTTGATACTTGCAGGCAGATGAGTGTAAGCGATGCAAATTTCAAATGGGCCTCCGTGGAATTTCTCGAACAGAATCATGTCGCGCCGTGGAGCGATATGCCGGCCTGGCTGCCGGATAACGGCGAAGATGCGGGTTCTGCACGCGTCGATATTTCAAAGGCCATCAACGCAGGTTTAACATTCCGCCCGCTCGAATATACGGTGCGCGATACGCTTGAATGGGCGGCCACTTTACCGGAAGATCACGAATGGAAGGCGGGATTGAAGATGGAACGCGAAAAAGAATTGCTGGGTTTGCTTAACAAATAATGTTCAACAAGATCCTCATCGCCAACCGCGGCGAGATCGCCATCCGCATCATGCGCGCTTGCAGGGAACTTGGGATTAAAACTGTTGCAGTCTATTCTGAAGCGGATAAAAATTCCTTGCATGTTCAGTTTGCGGATGAAGCGATCTTGCTCGGCGCACCCGCTCCAAAAGATTCATATCTGCATATCGATAAGATCATTGCTGCCGCAAAAAAAACGAAGGCAGAAGCCATTCATCCGGGTTATGGGTTCCTCTCGGAGAACGCCTCATTCGCCCAGGAGGTTGAATCAGCGAAATTGATATTCATAGGTCCTTCGGCAGACTCCATCCGCGCGATGGGCGATAAGGCAGAATCAAAAGCAAGAATGAAACAGGCAGGCGTGCCGACCGTGCTTGGTTTCGAGGGATTGGAATCGGAGAAGGATTTCAAAAAAGCCGCGGAAGAGATCGGCTACCCGGTTTTGGTCAAGGCCGCAGCCGGAGGCGGTGGCAAAGGGATGCGAGTGGTCAATGCCGGGCGTGAATTAAGCGAAGCCATCGAATCTGCGCGGCGCGAGGCCCTGAATGCCTTCGGCGATGAAAGATTGTTGATCGAGAAATATCTGACGGATGCACATCATATTGAAATTCAGGTCTTTGGCGACCGACAAGGCAATTTAATCCACTTGTTTGAACGCGAATGTTCGGTCCAACGCAGGCATCAGAAGATCATCGAAGAGACTCCCTCACCGTTATTAACTCCGAAACTACGCAAAGAAATGGGGCAGGCCGCGGTGGCCGCGGCAAAGGCTGTTCATTATTTCAATGCGGGGACGGTCGAATTCATCTTCGACCCAAAGACATCCGATTATTATTTTTTGGAGATGAACACCCGCCTGCAAGTGGAACACCCCATCACTGAACTTGTTGCCGGGATCGATCTCGTCCAATGGCAGATCAGAGTTGCGGCAGGCGAGAATTTTCCGTTCAAGCAAAGTGACTTTATCCAGCGCGGGCATGCCATCGAGTGCCGCGTCTATGCCGAAGACCCCGCAAACGGATTTTTACCAAGTACCGGGAAATTACTGCAATATATCGAACCGCGCGGCCCCGGTATCCGCGTGGACTCGGGTTTTGCGGCAGGCAGTGAAGTGACACATTTCTACGACCCGTTGCTGGCGAAGCTGATCGTGCATGCAGAGAACCGCGAGGCCGCGGTTCATAAAATGCAACAGGCACTCCGCGAATTCGTTACACATGGTGTAGTGACAAATATTGATTTCATGCAGGCTGTTTTGGCCCACGATGATTTTGCAAAAGGCAAAGTTACCACGCGCTGGGTTGAAAAAGCTTTGGAGTCAAACAGCTTGCTGTTTAATATGCAGGAGCGAGCTTCTGTACTGCATGTGATCGCCGCCGCATTGGCAGATGTTGCGTTTGCTGGGACTAAATCACAACCAGCTATATCGAACGAAACCGACCCATTCAGCCCATGGAAGCAGATGAATAATTACCGAAATTAAGAAAGACGTATAAGAGATTTAATGAAAGTCACATTTGATTCACAAGCCCTAGAGATCAATCCATCGGGTGATGGTTATATAGTCATGCTTGATGATAAAACTATTTCCGTTCAGGTCGTCCGCGCGGACGCAGAGCGTGGACAGATGGACCTGCTCATCGATGGCAGGCGCGTGACTGCTTATGTTTCAACTGACATAACGAAGCGTTGGGTGACAGTGAATGGTCAGACGATGATGTTGACGAAAACATCGGACGCGAAACGCGGCGTCCGCCACGACTATGCCGGGGGATTGACCGCGCCCATGCCGGGTCAAGTACGAAGCGTTTCTGTCAGGGCAGGAGATGCAGTGAAGAAAGGTCAAACTCTTTTAACAATAGAGGCCATGAAGATGGAGATCCGCATCCAGGCGTTGAAAGATGGAAAGATCAAGGCAGTGTATGTGTCACAAGGGGAAACCGTGGAGCGCGAACAAATTTTGATCGAGGTGGAAGAGTGAACAAATTGATTTTGTTGCTCAGTTTTTTGATGATGGCCTGCGCGTCCGTGTACCCAACACCGAATGACTTCCCACCTCCGCTGTCGACTGTGATCGTGGAGTTCCCTACGCCCGGGCCTATCACTCCAGTGCAGGAACTGCGCCTTCAGCCGATCACGGAAGAAAAAATGTCTGATGCACGTGCTTTCTTTTTGATCCTGTATACGCGCGCTTTAAGTGGAGATAATTATGGGATCGCCGCAAGCGTGAGGTATCCGATCAAGGTGGATATCAATGGGTCGACCATGATTTCCACACCTGATGAGTTTGTTGCGCAGTATGACCAGATATTCAATGGCCAGATCATGGATGTGTTGACAAGTACGAACGAAGAAGATTTGATCTATTTGCCCGAAGGGATTCGCGTTGGGCATGGCGAGATCTGGTTCAACCTGTTTTGTACGGACGCAGCCTGTACTGATACGCAGTTTTTGATCACACAGATCAACAATTAGGAGTAAGCCCATGGCAGGAAAATATTTTGAAGAGTTGGAAGTGGGGATGAAGTTCAAACATTCCGCAGGGCGTACGATCACCGAGATGGACAATGTGTTGTTCTCTTCGTTGACGATGAACACGCAGCCTCTGCATATCAATGAGGAGTTTGCGGCGAATACCGAATTCGGTCAACGCATTGTGAACGGCGTGCTGACATTGGGCCTGGTGGTGGGTTTGACGGTCTCTGATATCAGTGAAGGGACGATTGTTGCGAATTTAAGTTACGACAAGGTGACCCATCCGAACCCAACCTTCCATAACGACACGATCTACGCCGAGACCGAGGTGCTGGAGAAGCGCGAGTCGAAGTCGCGCCCGAACGCCGGGATCGTCAAGTTCAGACATTGGGGGAAGAAGTCCGATGGTACAGTAGTAGTCGAATTCGAGCGCACGGCAATGTTTTATAAGAGGCAAGAGTCCGAGTCTGGTACTTGAGCTTACAGAATCCTTTCAATCACGTCAAAAATTCTTGGGAAATTTATTTGATTAAATATGCCCTCTAGTGTAACATTCGCCTAAACATGTTCTACAAATCTTCAAATAAAACGGACGGCCCCAAATAGACTCTCATTTCGGTACTCAATCTTTTACCAAATTCTGCCCGGCCTGCAAGCTGGGCAATGACGCTAATGCAGTTACTTGCAGGCATTGTGGTTCATCCCTGGATCTAGTCGCTGCCAGAAGGATCGATTCGACTGAGAAGGAGCTTCAACCGGCCGGAGGGTATCCAAATCCTTCCAATGGTTTGGCGTTCTATCTCGCGGGCAACACCACGCCCCTCGCTGTCACTGCTGACCAGGAATTTGTGCTGGGCCGAAAGGCAGAAGGTGTCACCGAGGCCCTGGTCGACCTCACGGAGCCGGATGGGTTTGCCATGGGGGTCTCAAGGCGCCATGCGATGATCCGCTCAAGTGAAAATGGATATGCCATCATCGACCTGAACAGTTCGAATGGCACCTGGCTTGACGGAAAAATATTACTGCCGACTCAATCCTACGATCTGCCCAGCGGCGGCCTGATTCAATTGGGACGTTTGAAACTGGTGGCAATTTACAAATCTCCTCGCAACGGAAAGAAATGAATTCGATATAACGACAATTGATCACCACTGCGAAAGCTTTTGCTTTCGCAGTTCTTGTTTTCTGAATGGGGGGATATGATTTGGTTGGCTTATAATTCATTCCAGACTACATGTTTTCAGGAGTATGAATGCACCCGCGCCGCGCCCTTCTTTACATGCCTGGTGATGACTGGAAGAAGATCACAAAATCCGTAACACTCGGGGTCGATTCCATTTGCATGGATATGGAAGACGGAGCCGCCCTGAATAGGAAGGTAGAGGCGCGCGCGACGATTGTAAAGGCCTTGCAGGAATTGGATTTTGGAAAAAGCGAAAAATTGGTACGTATTAATTCTGTTGGTTCTGGTTTTGAAAAGGATGACCTTGGAGCCGTATTGCCGTATCGCCCGGATGGGATCGTCATTCCCAAAGTTGAGTCGATCGATCACATCGAATGGGCAAGCAGGATGATCGAAGCCGCGGAGTTGAAGTACGGCTGGCCGATCAACTCCATCCGTATTTTGATCGGTGTGGAGACGGCCAAGGGAATCTTGAACCTGAGGGAAATCGCAGCACATCCGCGCCTGGACGCGATCATTTTTGGCGGCGAGGATTTTGCCGCGTCGGTTGGCGCGACACGAACCAAAGACGCAATTGAAATCCTTTATGCGCGACAAGCTGTGGTCGTTGCGTGCGCGGCATTTGATCTTCAAGCCATTGATATTGTCACAATAGATTACAAGAATATGGACGCGCTGATTGTGGAATCCGAATTTGGCACCCGGTTGGGCTACTCTGGAAAGCAGATCATCCACCCAGCCCAGGTAGAACCAGTCCAGGCGGCCTTTACGCCAAATGATGATGCTGTTGCTTATGCCAAACGCATTGTTGAAACCTTTGAAGCGAGTCAGAAGGAAGGCAAAGGCGCCTATTCCCTGGATGGAAAGATGATCGATATGCCGCTGTTGAAGAGTGCCCAGAAAGTTTTATCCAGGGCCGCAGCAGCTGGAAAGAATTGAAATAAGCACTGGGATTTTAAAACATATAGGAGAACAACTTGCTTTCCGTACTTTATGGTTTAGGCGCCGCGCTTAGTTGGGGTGCAGGCGATTTCACGGGTGGGCTTGCCGCGCGCAAAGCAGGCGCATATCGTTCCGTCTTCTATGGCGAAGTGATCGGCGTTGCCATTCTGATGATCATAGTATCGATCGCGGCCGAACCTCTCCCCAATTTAAAAGTCTGGCTTCTATGTATGCTGGCAGGCGCGCTTGGTTCCATTGGCCTGCTGCTTCTATATCATTCGATGACGCTTGGATTGATGAGCATTGCCGCGCCGGTCTCGGCGTTATTGACCGCAGCGCTTCCGGTTGTGGTTGGTCTCTTTACGGAGGGCCTGCCCAAATTTTTGACAATTCTCGGTTTCGGATTCGCGCTCGTCGCAGTATGGTTGATCTCTCAGGGAGCAGATGGTGTGACGGATCTCCGCGCTCACCTCTCGGACTTGAAATTGCCTCTGCTTGCAGGCATTGGGTTTGGCTTGTACTTTGTCATCACGCACGCAGCAACGCGCGAGGGTGGGATTATATGGCCGATGATCGCTTCCCGTTCCGGGGGTATGTTGCTGGTTATCCTGTATCTGCTTTTCACGCGCAGTACCTGGAAAATAGACCCTTCCGCCTGGCCGACGATCTTCCTCAACGGTACGCTTGATATTTGCGGAAACGCATTCTTTATCCTTGCAGGTCAAGCCGGCCGGCTGGACGTGGCTGCCGTATTGAGCTCGCTCTTTCCTGGTGCAACTGTGATGCTCGCTTCGATATTTCTCAAAGAGCGCCTCTCGCGCAACCAATGGATCGGCATTCTCGCGGCGTTGACCGCGATTGTGTTGATGACTTTATAAGAAACAAAAAGAGCTGATTTAATTTCAGCTCTTCTTGTCTAAGAGCCGTTACGGTTGGTAGGCGAAGACACGCCCCCAATTGATCATGTCGGCTGCGCGTGCTGAACCACCGATGATGTAGAGTACATTTTCAAAACCAATCAGAGGTACACCGTGCAATCCGCCGGGCAGATCTGGCAACGATGACCATGTTTGCCTGGCCGGGTCGAATTCCTCTGCACTTTTGACCGTTTTTCCTATCTCGATCAATTCACCGCCAGCGACATAGATCTTTCCATTCATCACGGTGGCGCCGAAACCAGCGCGTTTATCTTTCATGGGCACGCCGGGAGTCCATTGATCTTTGACCGGATCATAGATCTCAACGGTGTTAAGGGTCTCAATCCAACGTCCACTTAATGCGTAAATAAGACCATCCAAAGCCACAGCATCGACGTGTTCGCGCGGCTGTAGAAGTGGAGCAGCATCTGTCCACGTATCATTGGCTGGGTCATACCGCCATGTGGGCAGGATGACATGTGCTTGTGAAGTGATGCCACCGATCAAATAAATATGATCCCCCAGCGTGACCGCTGCGCCAGCGGTGCGTGAAGCTGGCATTGGATTTAAGATGGTCCATTGATTTGCAGCCGGGTCATAAGTCCAGACGTTCGAAAAAACCTTCCAATCCTTTGCATAACCTCCAAATACATAAATGCGACCCTGGAAGGCGGCCATCATGGAATGATCACGCGCCTCGGGAGCGGGCGCAAGCGAGGTCCATTGATCTGTTTTTGGATCATACGCTTCAAGCGTGGCGACGGAATCCTTGCCGTTTGCTGCCCCGCCGGGCACAGGGCCAAAACCGCCAAACACATAGATCAAACCATTTAATTCAACAGCATGCATTTCTGAACGCGGTGTCAGCATATCGGACAATTGTTTCCATGGATTTGAGTTTTCGGTTGGTCCCATACTTGGAATGACGGCAGTGGCTGCTTCCTGAACAGGAACTGTCCCCTGTACTGTTGTTGTACAGCCAGCCAATAAAAACAATAATGAACCAATCAAAATAACGCGTTTCATCTCGATACACTCCTTTAGCAGAGTCATTTTAGCCGAGTAGGGCTCAAAAGGCACCCAACCCAGGGATTGTTTTCGACCAAAGAGCTTCACTTTTCACCCTCCTGTCATTTAACTTGATTCTGAAAATTCTGTGGTACACTCTTGCCCGTCTTCAATGGAAGGCAATTTTTAGGAAATTGTTTTGGTCACTCTGAATGAATGCCCCGGCTTTTTGGGGTAGCCTGATGAAAGTTGATCAGGCTTTTTTGTTGGGCGAGCCGATCTGAAAAGAAAAGCTTTGTTGGCAAGAACGCAGCTGGACGGAGTCATCAGAACATTTCATATCATGTCATTGCGACCGATGCGTCTCAATGACAAAGGAAAACTGATGACAACCGATTTTAATTCTTTAGCCCTGCGCGCCGAGATCGTGCAGGCCATTACTGAGCTTGGCTATTCCGAACCAACGCC
>Ga0209131_1003201_pt1 | contig 10939 bp, 9 predicted proteins | sample GraSoi_2013_40cm_FD_185826 | JGI IMG/M metagenome (GOLD analysis project Ga0209131, IMG submission 185826) | Grasslands soil microbial communities from the Angelo Coastal Reserve, California, USA - Sample 9_17_2013_40cm (SPAdes) (version 2) | ecosystem: Environmental > Terrestrial > Soil >...
TAGATGATTTTCTTTCCTTCCTTGTCGAGGTCGTAGGCGTCGATGCCCTCGAGGAGAACTTTGTCCTCGCGCTTGGTGACATCGTAGACGTGGAGGACGTTGCGAGGCTTTTGCTGGTCATCGGTGCCGAACTGCCGGGCTTCCTGCGGCGTGGTGAGGTAAAAGAATTTATCCTTACGAGCGGCGAGGCCGCTGAGAATCGCGGCGGGAAGAGGGACGGGGGCGACGCGGGTGCCGATGCCGTCGAGATCGATTTGGATGGGCTTGACGGGCTCTTCTTTTTTCTCGTCTTTCTTTTCGTCTTTCTTGTCGCTGTCGTTCTTCTTGTCCGTTTTCTTCTCGTCCGCGGCTTTTTCTTCGTCGCTTTGCGGCTTGAAAGGAGATTCCTCGTCGGACTTCAAGGTGACGGCGAAGATGCCGTCGGTGGAATAGTAGTTGTAGCGCTGATCGAGCTGGCCGACGCTGGGATAAAAGAAGCGAGTGGATATGAAATAGAGATATTTCCCGTTTTGGTCGAAGACGGGATTGTTGTCATTGTAGAAGCCGGTGGAAACTTGCGTAGGCTTTTTGGTTTCGAGGGAATAGAGGAAGACGTCGTTGGCGCCGCGACGGTGTGGCTTGGAGTAAGTGAGCCAGCGGCTGTCCGGGGACCAGGTGGCGTCCCTGATGTCGCCATAATCGCTTTTGTCGACCAGAACGGGTTTTTTGTCGTCGACGCCAACGTACCAGAGGCGTTGTGTCTTGTCCCAGTAGAGCAGCTTCTTGCTGTCCGGCGACCATGAGGGGCCGTAGCGATAGACGCCGCCGTCGCTGGTGATGCGGGTTGCGTCGCCGCTCATCTGGGGACGGGTATACAGCTCGTACTCGCCGGTTTTGTCGGATAGGTAGGCGATGGATTTTCCATCGGGAGACCAAGCGGGGTTGATCTCATGGACGCTGGAGGTATCGGTGCTCAGGTCGCGGATGCTGCCGTGCTCGGTAGGCACGGTGAAAATGTTGCCGCGAGCTTCGAGAACGGCGCGTGCGGCGGAGGGCGATAGCGCGAAGCTGCCGATATTTTGCGTGACGATTTTGAATTCGGGCCGCGCCTCCAAGTCCTCGGCGTGCACCTGGATGGGAATGTTGCGGGTCTTTCCGCTTTGTAGATGGAACTCATAGAGCAGGCCGTCGTTTTCATAGACGATGGCGTCGGGGCCGAGGCTGGGCCACTTGATGTCGAATTCCTTGTAGTCGGTGAGTTTTTTTGTTTGCTTTGAGGCGAGATCGTAGCTGTAAAGGTTCATCACGCCATCGCGATCGCTGATGAAATAGATGGTGTTGCCATGCCACATGGGAAACATGTCCATGCCGCTGGACTTGGGCAACTCTTCGTAGGTGCTGGACTTGGGCAACTCTTCGTAGGTGTTTTTCTTCAAATCATAAATGGCGATGGGCAAATTCCAGCCGCCGCGATAGCGCTTCCAGGTGCGATTTTCCTGGGAGCTTTCGATGTAGGCGATTTTGGCGCCGTCGGGGGAGAAGCTGGTGAGATCGCCGCGGGGAACGGGCAGGACTTTTGCGGAGCCGCCTTGCGTGGAGACCAAATAAAGGCGCGTGTTGCGGTTGGGCGGCGCGACGGCGCGGTCGGAACGAAACAAAACATTTTTGCCGTCGGGAGACCAGCCGAGAACGATGTCTGCGGCGGGATGAAAGGTGAGGCGCTTGGGCTCGCCGCCTTCGGCGGGGATGATGTAGACGTCGGGATTGCCGTCGTATTCCGCGGTGAAGGCGATCCATTTGCCGTCCGGAGAAAATTTCGGGTAAAGCTTGTCGCCGGGACTAGTGGTGAGGCGGCGGGCGGCGCCGCCTTCGCGGGATGCGGTCCAGAGATCGCCGGCGTAGGAGAAGACCACTTTGTCTTTGGAAATGTCGGCGTAGCGCAGGAGGCGCGTGGGTCCGGAGGGAGGCTGGTCTGTGGACGCGGCTTGCCCGCGTGACGAAGAGTAGACACCCAGCAACACCGCCAGGCCAATTGCGGGGCCCAGGAACAGACGTGCGTGCTTCGTTCTCATTGCGCTTGCTCCAATGTCTTGAGGTGTTCGGTTCGCAGTGCCACGCGGGAAGATCGCACCCAGTGGTTGGCCATCCTATCTATGGATGCAAACTCTCGCGGAAAGTTCTACTTTGGCTTCCGAGACCAGCCTTGCCGAATAATCCCTTTCAAAGAGGAGGTATCATCGCTCTGCGAAGGAATTTTCGCCAGTAGATTTCGGCGCGCGGCTGTGTGTTGCTCGGCAGGCAACGTTTGGAACAGGGACTTTTGCGGATGCCGCTCTCAGGATATGCTTCCGTGTACAACGTGAATACTTGTTTGCAATGCGTTTGGGAGAAATGCAGCCGCTTGGCGCAGGGAGCGCGCGGATGAGCTTCCGGGCGAAGCTGTTTCTGATCTTCCTGGTTACCGTGCTGGCGTCGGTTTCTGTCGTCGCTTATGGCGTGGCGCACTACACGCGGGCGGCCTTCGAGGAGAAGGACACGGAGCTCACCGAGGCCCTGGTGGCGCAATTTAACAAGGAATTCGAACAGCGCGGCGACGAAGTGGCTCAGCAGGTCGAGAACGTGGCGAATGGAGAGATTACCCTGCGAGTGGCCATGGACCTGGCGCGGCCAAACGCGGATCAGTCGCTGTACGTGCACGACGCCATCGGCGTGTCACAAGATCACGGTATGGAGTTCGTGGAGTTTGTGAATTGGGACGGCACGATTATTTCTTCGGCGCAGTATCCTGCGCGCGTTGGTTACAAGAATGATTGGGTTACGGCGACGAAGGATTGGCGCGGCTCACACGCATTTTTGAAGCGGGAAGATTTGCCGGACGGCGTCGTGCTCTCAGTAGCCGCCGTCCGCACGGTTTCGGGCGGCAACGACAAAAATCTCTACATTATCGGCGGGCGCCGGCTGGACCAGAACTTCCTTGCGTCGCTGGTGCTGCCGTCCGGGATGCGCGCGCTGCTGTATCGCAATCTGGAGCCTAATTTTGTGGAGTCGGCGCTGACGGATGTGAATGGTAGCGCGGACAATCCGGAACGCTTTCGGCCGCTGATCGAGCAAGTGCAAAAAAGTCCGCAGCCGGCGGTGCGCACGATTAATTGGACGGCGGATGCCGCATCCGCCGAGACGTTTCATGCGATGCCTTTGCCGGGGCGGAACGATGAGCTGCTCGGAGTGCTTTTGGTGGGCAGTTCGCGGAAGGAATTGGTGCTGCTGACGAGGCGCATCGTGACGATTGCGGCGGCCGTGGGTGCGGCGGCGATTCTTGTGGGCCTGCTGGTGAGCCTGTGGGTGGCGGCGCGCATCACGCGGCCGGTGGAAGAGCTGGCCGAAGGCGCGCGTGAAGTCGCGACGGGACGGTGGGACACGCGAATTGATGTGCGCGGGACGGATGAAATCGGGCAATTGGGAACTGCGTTCAACGATATGACCCGCACGCTGGCGGTGCAGAAGGAGAAGCTGGTGCAGACCGAGCGCGTGGCGGCTTGGCGCGAATTGGCGCGCCGGCTGGCGCATGAGCTGCGGAACCCGCTCTTTCCGATGCAAATCACAGTGGAGAACATGCAGCGGGCCAAACAACTGGAGGCCAAGCAGTTCCTGGAAGTTTTCAATGAGTCCACGGCCACGCTGAAGACGGAGCTGGCGAATCTAAATACAATTGTCGGTCGCTTCAGCGATTTTTCGAAGATGCCGACGCCGCAATTTTCGAAAGTGAATGTGAACGAGATTTTGCGAGGCGCGGTGAAACTGTTTGAGGCGCAGTTCAACGCCGTGGGCAAGCCTACGATAACGACGGAATGTTTCTTGAGCGAGGCCTTGCCGGAAATTGACGCGGACGCGGACCTTTTGCACAAGGCTTTCCAGAATTTGGTGTTGAACGCACTGGATGCCATGCCCGCGGGCGGGACGCTGACGCTGCGCACGTTCGAACGCGAGCGCAACATCCGCATCGAAGTTGCGGATACGGGCAAGGGACTGACGCCGGAAGAATGCTCGCGGCTATTTACGCCGTACTACACGACGAAGCAGCAGGGAACCGGTTTGGGACTTGCCATCGTGCAATCCGTGGTGAGCGATCATCATGGAACGATCAGCGTCACCAGCGACGAAGGGCGCGGGACTTCTTTTAAAATCGAGTTGCCGCAGCGACAGGCCGGGCAACGACCGGTTCCCGCCGAAGGCGCACCCGCTGACGCAAAGAACTCGCCGAAGACTTTGGCCGCGGCAAGCGACTGACTGACTCAGCGCAAAGGACCGATGCTTGCCGCGCAAAGCTCACCTGCTACTCGTTGACGACGACCCAAACACCCTGGCTTCTCTTTCCCGTGCCTTCCGCTTGGCTGGCCATGAAGCGACCGTGTGCGACAACGCGGGGCGCGCCCTGGAGCTGCTGCGTACGGACGGCTTCGATTTGATTCTTTCGGACGTGGTGATGCCGGGAAAAAGCGGGCTCGTCGATTTGATTCTTTCCGACGTGGTGATGCCGGGAAAAAGCGGGCTCGAGCTTCTGGAGGACTTGAAGAAGGCCGGCGTGAAGACTCCTATTGTGCTGATTTCGGGGCAGGCAAATATTGAGATGGCGGTGCGCGCGACGAAGCTCGGGGCGCTGGATTTTCTGGAAAAGCCGCTTTCCACGGACAAATTGCTAGTCACGGTGGAAAATGCGCTGCGTTTGTCGCGACTGGAAGATGAAAATCGCGAGCTGCGCCAGCGGCTAGGCAAGCACGAGCTGATTGGATCGGGAGCGGCGATGACACGGTTGCTCGCGCAAATTGAACGCGTGGCGGCGAGTGAAACGCGGGTTTGCATCCTGGGCGAAACGGGGACGGGAAAAGAGTTGGTGGCGCGCGCGATTCATGAAAAATCGGGGCGGCGCGAGAACGCGTTTGTGACCCTGAACTGCGCGGCGGTGCCGGCGGAATTGATCGAGTCGGAGCTTTTTGGGCATGAGAAAGGCGCGTTCACCGGAGCGGCGGCGAAACATGCGGGAAAATTCGAGCAAGCGGACGGCGGCACGCTGTTCCTGGACGAGATTGGCGACATGCCGGTGGCCATGCAGGCGAAGTTGCTGCGTGTGCTGGAGGAAGGCGAGGTCGAGCGAGTGGGAGGAGACAAACCGATTCGCGTGAATGTGCGCGTGCTGGTGGCCACGCACCGGAATCTGGAAGAGTTGGTGAAGCAAAACGCGTTTCGGCGAGATCTGTTTCACCGCGTGTATGTCTTCCCGTTAGCTCTGCCGTCACTGCACGAGCGCCCGGAGGATTTTCCGGCGCTGGTGGAGCACTTTGCGCAGCAGGTGGCGGCGCAGAATGGGTGGAAAGAAAAGACCTTTGCTGACGATGCGATCGCGGAGCTGCGGCGCTACGGCTGGCCGGGAAATGTACGCGAGCTGCGCAATGTGGTGGAGCGACTGGTGCTCCTGGCGGGAGAAGGAGCAGTGAGTGGCTCGGATGTACGGATGATTTTGCCGAGTGCGAGCGGCGGTGTGGTGGAGAGAGTTGGCGGTGCAGCGGGCGCTGAATCCTCCGGAACGCTTGCGGAGAGGACAGAAGCGTTTGAAAGGGAAGTGCTGCTGGCAGAGATTCGGCGACACAATTTTCATATGACGAATGTGGCGCGCGCTTTGGGGTTGGAGCGGAGTCATCTGTACAAGAAATGCCAGCAGTTGGGAATCGATCTGCAGTCGCTACGCAAGCCTGAGTAAATCCAAAGACGCAAGCTAGTTTCTGTAAGTCATTGAAAACAGGGCCAATTTTTGGCTTGACAACACATTGCAATAAGCGATATATAGTTTGCATATTGCAATACGTGGGTGCCTCATGACTCTCGGCGACAAACTCCGCTCCCTGCGCTCGGTGGAAGGTTCGTTGCGCGGTTTGGGCCGCGCGATGACGCAATTCGAGCTCGCGCAGGCGATGAAGCGCGAAGTGGGGCGCGGCTTGAGCCAAGCCTATCTCTCGCAGATTGAGAGCGGGGCCAGGCCGCACTTGACGCACACGACGCGCGAGCTGCTGGCGCGATTCTTCCGCGTATACCCCGGCTTTCTGGTGGACGATCCGGAGGGGTACACCGCGACGTTGCAGTCCGAGCTACGCGTGGAAGACGCCAAGATCGACTCGTGGCTCTTTGGAGGAGCCGAGCAGTTTTCAGCTGATCCGGAGCTAAGCGATGCGCTGTTGGCGGTCGCGCAAGAGCCGGATTCGCGGCGCACGCTTTTGCTGCTGGCGGAAATTCTTCGCGCACCGGGTTTGGCGGACCGGTTAAGCGAAGTTTTGCGGCCCGGCGTGAACGAAAGTGAGCGGCCAGACGACAGCCGGCGCGGCAGCGGACATCCGCCACCGGAGGCTCCCAACTAGTTTGCAGTGCTGATGGTCTGCGTCCCGATTCCAGCTCGCGCACCGTGAGTGCGCTCGAGGTGCCGTATGACCTGGTCTGATTTTTATCTCTTCTGCTTCATCGTGGGTTTCGCACTCAGCGTGCTGTCGTTTTTCGCGGGCGCGGTCCACATCCATCTTCCCTTCAAGATGCACCTGCCGTTTCACCTGGGGCACCACGGCGGAGTTGGCGGAGGCGTGCGCGGTGGGGTGCGAGGCGGCGTGCATGTTTCGTGGTTCAACGCTTCCACCGCAATGGCTTTCCTGGCGTGGTTTGGCGGAACCGGTTACCTGCTGACGCGGCACGCGCATCTGGTCGCTCTGGCGTCGCTGGCGATTTCCACGGTCGCCGGCCTGATTGCCGGCGGGATCGTTTTCAAGTTCATGGTGAAGCTGATGCATTCCGATCCGCCATTGAAAAGCGAGGACTACCGGATCGAAGGCAGCGTCGCCATGATCAGCATGCCCATTCGTGAGAATGGCACTGGCGAAATCATTTTTTCTCTCGCCGGGGCGCGCCGCTGTGCGGGTGCGCGCTGCGAGGATGGCCAGCCGCTGGAAAAAGGCGCCGAAGTGGTGATCGAGCGTTATGAAAAAGGCATCGCCTACGTGAAGCGATGGGAAGAATTCACGAAGTGAACGATTTCGGACTGACGTTCGACGCAAACAGTCCGCGCGGATAGAAAGGGAGGTTCGTATGTTTGGGTTGCCAACGGATGTGGTTGTGGGTGCGGGGCTCCTGGTCCTTGTGCTGCTTATGGTGATGATTGTGGTCGCCAGAATGTACCGCAAGGCCGGACCCCACGAAGCGCTGATCGTGTACGGAATGGGCGGCACGCATGTCTACACCGGAAGAGGAGCCATTATTTTTCCGATGGTGCAGACGTGCAAGGACTTGTCACTGGAGTTGATGTCGTTTGACGTCGCTCCACAACAGAACCTTTATACCAACCAGGGCGTGGCGGTCACCGTGGAAGCGGTGGCGCAAATCAAGGTGAAATCGGACAAGGAGTCGATTCTCACCGCCGCCGAGCAGTTTCTTACCAAGCGGCCGGAGCAGCGCGAGGCCTTGATCCGGCTGGTGATGGAAGGGCACCTGCGCGGAATCATGGGCCAGCTTACCGTCGAGCAGATCGTCAAGGAGCCGGAGATGGTCGGCGACCGCATGCGCTCCACGTGCGCGGACGATATGAGCAAGATGGGACTTGAGGTGGTGAGTTTCACCATCAAAGAAGTCCGCGACAAGAACGAATACATCACCAACATGGGCCGGCCGGACGTGGCGCGCATCAAGCGCGATGCGGAAGTAGCCACCGCCGAAGCCGATCGCGACATCGCCATCAAGCGCGCGGAGATGTCGCGCGCCTCCGCGGTCGCCAAAGCGCAAGCGGATCAGGAGCGGGTTGCCGCGGAAACGGCATCGCTGGCGAAGCAAGCCGAAGCGCAGCGCGACCTGGACATCAAGAAAGCCGCTTACGTGGAAGCCACGAAGAAAGCCCAGGCGCAAGCGGACAAAGCCTATGAAATCGAAACCAACATCCAGCAGCAGCAGGTAATCACCGAATCAGTCCGCGTGCAGCAAGTGGAGCGCGAAGCGCAAGTAAAGGTGCAAGAAGCGGAAATCGCGCGTCGCGAACGCGAGCTGATCGCCACGGTGCTGAAGTCGGTGGACGTCGAGCGTCAGCGCATCGAGACGCTCGCGGAAGCCGAGCGCCAGCGTTTGATCAAGGAAGCGGAAGGCCGCGCCTCTTCGATCCGCGCGCAGGGCGAGGCGGAAGCGGAGATCATCTTCAAGAAGGGCGAAGCGGAAGCCAAGGCCATGAACGTCAAGGCCGAAGCCTATCAGGAATACAACCAGGCCGCGGTGTTTGACAAGCTGATCACTGGCTTGCCAGACGTGGTTCGCGCGCTTTCCGAGCCGCTCAGCAAAGTCGACAAAATCACGATCGTCTCCACTGGCAACGGCGATGCCGCCGGAGCGTACAAGCTTACGGGCGACATCACCAAAATTGCGGCGCAAGTTCCTGCGCTGTTTGAAGCGCTCTCCGGCATGCAGATGTCCGAGTTGCTCTCGAAGGTGCGCCTGATCGGCGACAACGCACCGAAGCCGGTGCCGCCGACGCTGCCAAATAAATCGGCGTAAGGGCTATTTCCGTCCGGGCGGGCGCGAAACAACCTGCCCGGATGCTGCTCGCGGGCCACGGCTGCCCTGGAGGGGGGCGCGTCATGACCATGAAAGAGAAATTGCTGTTTCTGTGGGTATTCGTGGCGGTGATCGTCGCATTCGTGCTCACTCACGTTGCGGGTCACCTGGCGTTTGTGCTGGAGAACTGCTTCGCATTGCTTCTGCCGGTACTGCGCTCGTGAAAACGGTAAGAGATGTTTGCGGTTGGAAAGGAGAATCATCATGGGCCTTCTAGAACGTGTCAGCACTTTAATGCGCGCGAATCTCAACATGGAGAACCAATACCTGCAGGTGAAAACGCAAGTGGCGGTTTCCATCGCGGACCAGCACATGCTCGAGAAAAAGCTGAAGGAAAATGAAGATACCGGGAACGACTGGATGCGCAAGGCGGAGCGCGCCGTCGACAAAGGCGAGGACGACCTGGCGCGCGCGGCGCTCGATCGCTACCAGACTTCGTTGCGGCTGGCGCAAAGCTACCGCGAACAGGTCGACGATCAGAAAGCGCAAGTGGAAACGTTGAAAGGCGCCTTGCAGAAACTGGAGCAGAAATTGGACGAAGCAAAGTCAAAGCGTGATTTGCTGCTGGCGCGGCATCGGCGGAGCATTGCGCTCGGCAAGGCGGCCCACGCGCAAACTGCCATCGGCGACCAGTCCAAGAGCGCCACGTTCGACCGGCTAAGAGATCGTGTGAATCACACCGAGGCCGTCGCCACGGCGGAGGTGGAACTGGCCGACGATGATACCGCCGAGCGACTGACGCGCATGGACCGTGACGTCGAGATCGATCGCCTATTGGCGGATTTGAAAGAGCGGCGCCGTTTGCCAGGGTGAGGCGCTTCGGACACTGCCCGGATTGACGCGACCCCCTACGGAGGTATGACACCGGCGTGTTGGCGTGCGAGAATGGCGCGGTGAATCCGTGGCTGATAGGGGTGCCGGCGGCCGCAGTTGCCGCGGCAGGGGTTGCCGCATACGGCGGCGTGTATCCGCGCGCGCAGCTTTTTGGGCCCACGATTTGCCGCACGAACTCGGCTCGCAAGCTGGCCATCACGTTTGACGACGGACCCAATCCCGCCATTACGCCAAAACTGCTCGACCTGCTTGATCGCTACAAAGCGCCGGCGACGTTTTTTCTAATTGGGCGCTACATCCGAGAGTGCCCGGAGTTAGTCGGCGAGATTTCCGCGCGCGGCCACGTCATCGGGAATCATACGGAGTCGCACCCAAATCTGTTTTGGAAGCGCTCGGCAGACATACGAGTCGAGCTGCGACTCACGCATTCGGCGATCAAGAACACGCTGGGTGCGCCGCCGAAATGGTTTCGTCCACCGTTTGGTCTGAGGAACCCCTGGCTTGCCGCGGAAGCGCGCGAGCTCAACATGCGCGTGGTGATGTGGACCTTGCTGCCCGGAGACTGGCACGCGCCTTCGGCAGAATGGCTGATTCGCCGCATGCAGCCTATTGCGTCGCGCGCCAAGCGTGCGTTAGCACAGGCGTCGGGCACCGGCGAGATCCTATGCCTGCATGACGGGGGGCACCGCGAGCAGAACGCGGATCGAACGCGCACGCTGGCGGCACTGGAGCATTGGCTGCCGCGCTGGCGTGACCTCGGACTCGAATTTGTTACAATCGATGAAGCGGTGAGTGCTCCCGCACATTGAATATGGACGAGAGAACTTTTTATACAGAGAAAGAAGAGACGCGGAAGGTCAAGCTGGTCTGCCCCAGCTGCCGCGGCGAATTTGAAGCGCCAGTGCGCTGGAAAGTGTGCAGGAAGCGGAAAGAGCTTCCACGCGGCGCGGGCGAAGAAGACCGCAGAAAATTTGCCAAAGCCGCTTCGTACATGGTGCGTCTCGATGATTTAGTGGCTTGTTATAAGTGCCGCAAACGCTTTGAGCTGACGGGACAGTCGACCGTGCTCATCTCCGATGCGCTGGGCGATCCCAATGCGGACCCGGAAAATTTCGGGAATCGTTGAAATAGTTGACAGCAGTCAGCTTTCAGCAATCAGTTCTCAGCCACATTTGGGTCGCGGATCGCTGTGATCGGGAAATCCGGGCGCTCTTGCTGAAAGCTGACGACTGATAACTGAAAGCTTCTAGATTTCCGGGTACATATCGAAGAAGGCCTCGATCGACTGACGAAATGTCGACTCGATTTCTTCCTTGCTGCCCTCAATCAAGTGCATTGTGACGCGGGCGGTTCGGCCGTTTTTCAGCACTACCGTGGCGTCCCGCACTTCGCCGAGGTCTTCCTCCGGGAGCAATCGCATTCCGTAGATGAGTGCCAGTTTCGCCATGCCGTCCTCCCTGTCGCTCCGCTCAGCGTAGACTGCGTGAATTGGGCGGTC
>Ga0209131_1003202_pt1 | contig 10937 bp, 9 predicted proteins | sample GraSoi_2013_40cm_FD_185826 | JGI IMG/M metagenome (GOLD analysis project Ga0209131, IMG submission 185826) | Grasslands soil microbial communities from the Angelo Coastal Reserve, California, USA - Sample 9_17_2013_40cm (SPAdes) (version 2) | ecosystem: Environmental > Terrestrial > Soil >...
GGCGGTGACGCGGTTCTCGAGCAGGTTCTCGTAGGCCGCGACGTAGAGCGCCGCGTCGGCGCGTTGCGAAGAGTCGCTCACCGCCGCTTCTACCCGTACACGCAGCAGCTGGGGTGTAGTGGCACTGATTTCGAGCCGGATTTGCGAGCGGGCGGGCTGTGCGTTGATGCGCGCCACGCTGCGCTCGAATTCGGAGCTCCCCCAGGCGCGGAAGTCGGCGCCCTGCACCAGGACCTGCGGCGTGTACACGAGCGCCCTGCGCTGGAGCTGCGAGAGCCGCCGCTGGCGCTGCGAGAATTCGCGCCGGGCGTAGGGGTCCTTCCAGCCGATGTAGTCCCAGTAGTCGACGTGCAGCGCTAGCGGCACTACCCGGTCGGGCGGGAAAGTCCTGCCGATGCTCGACAACCACCGGTCGGCCGGGGGACAACTGCTGCAGCCTTCGGAGGTATAGAGCTCGACCAGCGCCACGGTGCGCTCCCCGCTGCGGGCGACGCACTGAGCGGCGCTCGCGGGCGCCATGAAGGCTGCGATCAGGAGCGCAAAGGCCGCGCCTGCGCCCCGATAATAGGTCGTGCAGCACACGTCCTTTTTCCTCGCCTCCGCTGCATGGAACTTCGGTCTTGGCATGACGTGGCTCGCGGTTCCGCTATACGCCCACTCGCAGGGCCTGTCCAACGCCGAAATCGGCGCCTTGTTCGCGGCCCCGGTGCTCGCCCAGGCGCCGCTCAACCTGGTCGGCGGCGCCTATACCGACCGGATCGGCGGCCGGCGCATCATGCTCGGCTCGTGCTTCGTGGTGATCGCTTCGGGCATCTGGTTCATGTTTGCTCAGGGGTTCTGGATGCTGATGGTCGGCCAGGTGGCGCTCATCCTGTCGCGCGCCGCATTCTGGCCCGCTACCTGGGCCATGGCGAGCGAATTGCCCGGGGAGCGCGGCTTGCAGCTCGGCCGCCTCAATGCGGTCACCAATTTCGGCCAGATCGTCGGCACGGTCCTGTGCGGCTTTTTGCTCGCGGCAGCGGGCTACCCGGCGACCTTTGGCGTGCTCGCAGCGACCGGCGTGATATCCCTCATCGCCGGCCTCGCCACTGCGCCGAGCCCGCCGAAGGACAGCCCGCATCATCGGCATGCGCTGGCGGGATACCTGCCGCTGCTTCGCAAGCGCATCATGCTTTACACCATGCTCTGCGCCTATCTCTCGGCGCTGCCCTTTTCGCTCACGATGTCCTTCTATCCACTGCTGCTGGCGCAATTTGGCTACGGAGAAGGCGCGTCGGGCGTGCTGCTCGGACTGCGGGCAGTCGGCTCCATCTTTGCGAGCCTGCTGGCCGCGCGTTTCGTGCGCAGTGGACCGCAGACACTGTGGCCGGTGGTTTGCGGACTGGCGGTGGCCGCGTCGGTCGGCCTGGTGCCGACCGTGAACCACGTCGCGCCGATTGCCTTCTGGATGCTCGTGGTCGGTGCCGGCACCGCAGCCATGACCCTGTATTTCCAGATCACCATCTCTGAGGTCAGCGCCCCGGCGGAACGAGGCTCTGCGCTGGCGCTGGGCGGCCTGGGTTGGAGCGTGTCGCACCTGAGCACGCCGCTCCTGATGGGATTTGTCGCCGACCGCTATGGCATCGTCGTCGGCTTCTACGTGCTCGGCGGCTTTGCGCTGGCCGGCGCCTTGATCATCGCCGTGACGCGGCGCTGGGCGTTCCAGCGCGGCTGATCACTTGTCGCGCCGGCGCAGCCGCTCCTCGCGCTCCAGGATGCCACGCTCGATGGTGCGCAGCGCCTCGAGCTGCTGGCGTAGCGCTTCCTCGCGCTTGTCGCGCTCCTTGTCGCTGCGATCCCGCTCGCGGGCGGTACGTTCGGCTTCACGGGCGAGCCGGGCATGCTCCGCCACCTGGGCGGCAAGGAAAGCGGCAAAGCGTCCATACCCGGGCTGCCTGGTGTCGGCTAACGGCTCGAGCAACTGGCCCGCACGCGCGTCGTCCCGCAGCGGTTCCGGCAATGTGGCAAGGAAGGTGGCAAGGCGCAGGCGATTCGCTGCGGAGGCGTCCGCCAGAAACGCCTGCTGCGCGCGAGCGACGGCAGCCTTCTGCTCTGTCGCCGGGGCGCGCGCCAACTGGGCGGCCTCGGCCACGATGCCGTCGATCTCGACGATCCGCGGCGTCCTGGGATCGAGCGCCGCACAGGCCGCGAGCGCGAAAAGCGCCGCGGCGACCAGGCATCGATGCTGCATGTACTTATAATTTCAGCAAAATTCTGCGCGGATGTCGAAGAAAATCGGGACCAAAATCTATCTTATCGCCGCCGTTGCCGCCAACGGCGTGATCGGCCGCGAGGGTCAGCTGCCGTGGCATCTGCCTGAGGATCTCAAGCACTTCAAGCGCCTGACGCTCGGCCATCCAATCATCATGGGACGGCGGACCTGGGAATCCCTGGGCCGCGCGCTGCCGGGCCGCGACAACATTGTCGTGACGCGTACGCCGGGCTATGACGCGCCGGACGCGGCAGTCGCGAGCTCACTCGAAGCCGCGCTCGCGCTGTGCACCGGGGAATCGGTCGCCTTCGTTATCGGCGGTCAGCAGCTCTTTGCCGAATCCCTGCCGCTCGCGGCGGGTCTTGTACTGACCGAGATCCACCGGGATTACGAGGGCGACACCCGGTTTCCGCCGTACGACCGCTCGCGCTGGCGGGAGACCCAACGCGAGCCGCACACCGCCGCCGATGGGACGAAGTTCGACTTCGTCCTGTACCAGCCTGCCTCTTAGCCTATTTGCTTAGACTCGAAGACGCGCACCTCGGGCAGCGGGAAGCCGTTGAACTGGCTCGCATAGGCCGTGGTATAGGCGCCGGCGTTGCAGATGTAGACGAAGTCGCCCTCCTGGAGGTCCGAAGGCAGCGGCTCATCACGCATCACCACGTCCACCGAGTCGCACGTCGGGCCGGCGACCGTCCACGGCACGTCCGGACCTGAGCGGTCAGTGCGGACGCGGTATTTGAGCCCCTCGCTCGCTTCGATCACGCCGCCGAACAGTCCCGCGTCCCAGTGCATCCAGCGCTTGCCGGCGCGCGTCGCAGTGCCGAGCATTCGGCACACGAAGTAACCCGCGTCGGACACCAGGTAGCGCCCGGGCTCGGCGATCACCTGCGTGTCTTCCGGGAAGGCCTTGAGCCCCTCGTTGACCACCGCACCGATCAGCTCGATCGACGGGATCGGCTTCACGTGGCGCACGGGGTAGCCGCCGCCGATGTTGAGCAGGCGTGGCCTGAGCCCGGCCTTGGTCATGTGCTCGAAGAGATTGCGCGCCTTCTCGAGCGCCACGCGCCAGTTCTCCGGGTTACGGCATTGCGAGCCGACGTGGAAGGTGACGCCGGCCAGGTCGGCACCCAGCTTCGCCGCCGCGGCTACGATCTCGCGCGCGTCGGCGGCGCCGGCGCCGAACTTGCCCGAGAGCGGCCAGTCGCTGCCGATGTTCGGGGTGGCGATGCGCAGGTACTGCTTGGCGTCGCGCTTGACCTCGAAGACGCGGCGCAGCTCGTCCACGCTGTCGACCACGAACCATTCCACGCCCTTGCCGGCGGCGTAGGCGATCGACTCGCGGGATTTCACGGGGTTGGAATAGAAGATCTCCGCCGCCGGCACGCCGAGCCCCAGGAGCAGGTCGAGCTCCGCGATCGATGCGATCTCGAAGCCACAGCCTTCCTGGATCAGGGCCTTCAGCACTCGCCGGTCCGGGTTCGCCTTGACCGCGTAATGCGGGCGCACGCGGGGCATGGCGGCGCGGAAGCGCCGCACCTTGCCGCGCACGATGGCCGTGTCGACGATCAGGAATGGTCGGTGGTACTTCTGGCTTGCCGCCTGGCGCACCAGCTCGAAGTCGAGACTGACTTCGGGGTGCGTGTCGAAGAGCTGCTCTTGCGGTTGCTGCCGTGCTACTGCGCTTTGTCTTACTCGTGCGATGCTACTAGGAGGGCGATCGCCCATATCTCCAAATCCCCCAAAAAGTCGGTCAAGCGGACCTAGGTCTCAGGAATATCCCGAACGCAAACCTCGTAAACCGGATACGAGTTCCTCTGTCTTGTCATGATGACCTCCTCTTCCTCGCGAGAAAGTGCCGGCCCAAAAACGTTGCGCCGATTATGGAGAATATTCCCCGCGAGTCAAGGGTTTTCACGGCCTTTTTACACTGCCTTTATGGTCCCTATTGCGCTCGGCGGGGGGAGCGACCACAACATCTAGTGGTCGGCAGAAACCGGCAAACTAAATGCGCGGCAGGGTCACGCCTTTTTGGCCCTGGTACTTGCCGCCGCGATCACGATAGGAGGTCTCGCAGGGCTCGTCGGACTCGAGGAAGATCACCTGCGCCACGCCTTCGTTGGCGTAGACGCGCGCCGGCAAGGGGGTGGTGTTGGAGAACTCGAGCGTCACGTGGCCCTCCCACTCGGGCTCGAGCGGCGTGACGTTGACGATGATGCCGCAGCGCGCGTAGGTCGATTTGCCGAGGCAGATGGTGAGGACGTTGCGGGGAATGCGGAAGTACTCGATCGTCCGGGCGAGGGCAAAGGAGTTCGGCGGGATGATGCAGACGTCGCCCCGGTAGTCGACGAAGTTCTTCTCGTCGAAGTGCTTGGGGTCGACGATGGTCGAGTTGATGTTGGTGAAGATCTTGAACTCGGTCGAGCAGCGGATATCGTAGCCGTAGCTCGAGGTGCCGTACGACACGATGCGGCGTCCGCCGACCTCCTTGACCTGCCCGGGCTCGAACGGCTCGATCATGCGCCCCTCGGCCGCCATACGCCGGATCCAGCGGTCGGACTTGATGCTCACGTGTTCTGCACCACGATATTGGGAAACTTCGAGGTCATGTCGCGCTGCGATTCGGCGATCTTCACTGCGCAGCGCCGGGCGATACGGCGGTAGATCTCGGCCACCGGGCCATCCGGATCGGACACCACCGTGGGCTTGCCGGAGTCGGCCTGGCTGCGAATCGCCTCGTCGAGCGGCAGCTGGCCGAGGAGCTCGCTGCCGTACTCGCGCGACATCTTTTCCGCGCCACCACGACCGAAGATGTGGCTCTCGTGGCCGCACTTGGGGCAGATGTGGAACGACATGTTCTCCACCACCCCGAGGATCGGGATACCGACCTTTTCGAACATCTTGAGGCCCTTGCGCGCGTCGATGAGCGCGATGTCCTGCGGGGTGGTGACGATCACCACCCCGGTGACCGGGACCTTCTGCGCGAGCGTCAGCTGGATGTCGCCGGTGCCGGGCGGCAGGTCGACCACCAGGTAGTCGAGCTCGCGCCAGCGGGTGTCCTTCAGGAGCTGCTCGAGCGCCTGGGTAACCATCGGGCCGCGCCACACCATCGGCGTGTCGGTGTCGATGAGAAAACCGATCGAGATCGCCTGCAGTCCATGGCCTTCCATCGGCTCGAGGCTCTTGCCGTCCTTCGATTCGGGCCGGCCGGCGATGCCGAGCATCATCGGCTGCGAAGGCCCGTAGATGTCGGCATCGAGCACGCCCACCGACGCGCCTTCGGCAGAGAGCGCGAGCGCGAGATTGACCGCGGTGGTCGACTTGCCGACCCCGCCCTTGCCGGAGGCGACGGCGATGATGTTCTTGATGCCGGGAATCAGCTTGACCCCGCGCTGCACGGCGTGCGGCACTACTTTGGAGCTGACCTTGACCGCGACCGATGCCGCGCCGGCCTGCTTAAGCGCCTGCGTCACCTGCCGGCGGATCGGCTCGTGCTGGCTTTTGCCGGGATAGCCGAGCTCGATGTCGAGCGAGACGTCGTCGCCGGAGAGCTTGAGATTGCGCGCCGAGCGCGTGGCGACGAAGTCTTTCCCCGTATTGGGGTCGACAAGGCTCCGCAGAACCGACTGGACTTGCGCTTCGCTGAGTGGCATGGCACGAGAGGAAAAGCGCTTAAGTGTACCTAATCGCCGCTAGAATTTGCGCTTTTCCCTTCGAATGCCCGCGCGCACGCTCTTCGTCACCACGGCGCTGCCTTACGCCAACGCGCCGTTTCATATCGGCCACATCATGGAGTACATCCAGGCCGATATCTGGGTGCGCTTCCAGCGCATGCTCGGCCACGAGGTGCATTTCGTCGGCGCCGACGACGCGCACGGCGCGCCGATCATGCTGGCGGCCGAGAAGGCCGGCAAGACGCCCGAGGCCTTCGTCGCCGAGATCGCGCGCGACCGAAAACGCTATCTCGAAGGTTTCCACATCGCGTACGACAACTGGCATTCGACCCACTCGCCGGAGAACACGGCGCTGTCGCAGGACATCTTCCGCCGGCTGAAGGCGGCGGGCCTGGTCTACGCAAAGCCGGTCGAGCAGTTCTACGACCCGGTGAAGGGCATGTTCCTCGCCGACCGCTACATCAAGGGCGAATGCCCCAACTGCGGCGCCAAGGACCAGTACGGCGATGCCTGCGAGAACTGCAGCACGGTGTATTCCGCGACCGAGCTGCGTAACCCGTACTCCACGCTGTCGGGCGCAAAGCCGGTGCTCAAGTCCTCCGAGCACTATTTCTTCCGCTTGTCGGACCCGCGCTGCCGCGAGTTCCTGCGCGGCTGGATCCAGACGCCGGGCCGCCTGCAGCCCCAGGTGGTGAACAAGGCGAAGGAATGGCTCGAGGGCGAGGGGCAGAAAGCGCTCGCCGATTGGGACATCTCGCGCGACCCGCCCTACTTCGGCATCCGCGTGCCCGATATCGCCGAGGAAAAGTACCTGTACGTATGGCTCGACGCGCCGATCGGCTACTTCGCCAGCCTGAAGAATTACTGCGAGCGCAAGGGACTCGACTTCGAGCGCTTCGTGAGGCCCGGCGGCGGCACCGAAATGGTCCACTTCATCGGCAAGGACATCATCTACTTCCACACGCTGTTCTGGCCGGCGATGCTGGAATTCTCGGGCTACAAGGCCCCCGACCATGTCTACGTGCACGGCTTCATCACGGTCTCGGGCGACAAGATGTCCAAGTCGCGCGGCACCGGCATCAGCCCGCTGCGCTACCTCGAGCTCGGCATGAACCCGGAATGGCTGCGCTACTACATCGCCGCGCGCCTAAACTCGAACGTAGAGGATTTCGACTTCAATCCCGAGGACTTCGCGGCTCGGGTGAACAGCGACCTCGTGGGCAAATACATCAACATCGCGAGCCGCTGCGCTGTGTTTCTTACGCGCAAGTTCGACGGTCAGCTGGAGTTGCCCCCTGTAACCTTCGATTACGGAGCGAGATTGTTCGGCCTTAGAAACGATTCGCTGTTGGCCGAATTTCAAGACAAAAGCTCGGAAATTGCGAATTACTTTGAGTCACGGGAGTTTGGCAAAGCGCTGCGGGAAATAATGACACTGGCCGATTACGCCAACCAGTTCGTTGACAACCTAAAGCCTTGGGAACTCTCAAAGGACCCCAAGGAAAGCAAAAAGCTGCAGCATGTCTGCTCCGTGGCAATCAATCTTTTTCGGCTTCTTACGATATATCTCAAACCAGTTCTTCCTGGGCTTGCGGCCAATGCAGAAACATTTCTCGGTATCCCAGCCTTGCGCTGGGATGATGCAAAGACCTTGTTGGATTCTCATCACAAGATCCAACCCTACAAGCATCTAATGCAACGCGTGGAAGAAAGGCAGCTCGATCAGCTGTTCGACGTTGCCTCGGTGCCGCAGCCGACGGCGCCGCAACGCCATGCCGAGAAGCAACAACACGCCGCCAAGGAGCATGCCGTGAACCCGCCGATCAGCATCGACGAGTTCAGCAAGCTCGACCTGCGCGTCGCGCGCATCGCGCGCGCCGAGCGCGTCGAGGGCGCCGACAAGCTGCTGAAGCTCTCCCTCGACATGGGGGGCGGCACGACGCGCACGGTGTTCGCGGGCATCAAATCGGCGTACGAGCCGGAAAAGCTCGAAGGCCGCCTTACCGTCGTGGTCGCCAATCTCGCACCGCGCCAGATGAAATTCGGTGTCTCCGAGGGGATGGTGCTTGCCGCTTCCGGGGACGGTCCGGGCATATTCCTCGTTTCGCCGGATGTCGGGGCGGAACCTGGCATGCGCGTGAAATAAAATACGCGCATGGAGAGCTCCGGCCGCACTCTCGTCTGCAGCGTGCTCTTCCTCGACATCGTCGAGTATTCCAAGAAGCCGGTATCGGAACAGCTGCAGCTCAAGCAGGAGTTCAACCGCGCGCTTACCAAGGCCCTCGAGCAGGTGCCGGCGCGCGACCGCATCATTCTCGACACGGGCGACGGCGCCGCGGTCACCTTCATGGGCGATCCGGAGGATGCGCTGTTCGCCGCCATGGCGGTGCGCGACGACGCGAGCGGGCTCGCGGTGCGCCTGGGCGTGAATCTCGGCCCGGTGCGGCTGGTGAAGGACCTGAACAGCCAGATGAACATCATCGGCGACGGCATCAACGTGGCCCAGCGCGTGATGAGCTTCGCCGCGCCCGGACAGCTGCTGGTCTCGCGCTCGTTCTACGAGGTGGTCTCGTGCTTGTCGCGCGACTACGCGAATCTGTTCCATCACGAGGGCGCGCGCACCGACAAGCACGTGCGCGAGCACGACGTCTATTCCGTAGTGGGCGGCACGCCGGCGGGCCGACGCTTCGCGGACACCGTGGCGCAGACCTTGGACGGCGAAGTGCCGGCAAGCTGGCTGGCGCGCAACGGCCCGCTGGGCGTGCGCCGCTCGGCGCTGCTGGCCGCGGGGGTGGTTTTCCTGGTCATCGTGGCGGGCGGCGTGGGCGCGCGCGCCTTGCTCGAACCTCCGGCGCCTGAGACAAGGGGCGCGACGCTCAAACCGTCGACCGGGCTGGAGCTGCCGCCCGCAGGCATGCTCCAGGATCAGAAAGGGCAGGACAACGCGCCGGGCAGGAAGCTCGCGGCCCGGGTCGATAAGAAATTCGAGCGCATCGAGAAGGAAACCCCGATTCCCGCCGGCATGGGACGGCTGGAACTCGCCGTGGCACCCTGGGGCGAGGTACTGCTCGACGGCAAGCGCCGCGGCGTGAGCCCGACGCTGCGCTTCTTGGACGTGGCGCCCGGTGCGCATACCATCGAAATCCGCAATTCGACCTTTCCGGCACACGTGGAACGCATACAGGTGAAGGCGGGCGAAGCCGTCCGCGTCCGGCACCGCTTCCGATGAGCGGGCGCGCGCTCGTGGTCGCCAGCCTCCTGATCGCGCTTTGCGGCTGTGCCTCGCAGCCGCTGCGCGAGCTGTTCCAGCCGAGCAAAGGCGCCGCGGCGCTCGGCACCGGGCTGCGCCAGTACGAGGACGGCCAATATGCCGAGGCGGCGCGCAACCTCCAGGGTGCGATCGATCTCGGCCTGTCCGACCGCGAGCGCGCGAACGCGCACAAGCACCTCGCCTTTGTGCACTGCTCGTCGGCCCGCGAGCGCGCCTGCCGCGAGGAATTTCGCAAGGCGCTCAGCGTCGATCCCGGACTCGAGCTCGCCGCGGCCGAGGCGGGCCACCCGGTGTGGGGCCCGATCTTCAGCTCGCTCAAGGCTGCGCCTGCGCCGTTCAAGGTCGCTTTGCAGCAATACGAGGCGGGCGATTACGCCGAATCGGCGAAGAGCTTCCAGGGCGCGATCAAGGAAGGCCTCGGCGACAGGGAGCGCGCCAACGCGCACAAGCACCTCGCTTTCATCCATTGCGCCGCCGGCCGCGAGCGGCCCTGTCGCGACGAATTCCGCAAGGCGCTGGGCGCCGATCCGGCGCTCGAGCTCGAGCCGGCCGAGGCCGGGCATCCGGTCTGGGGGCCGATCTTTCGCGCGGTGAAGGCCGGCCGCTGATGAGCGCGGGCGCCGGCGCCGAGCCCGCGCAGCTCGGCCGCTACGTCATTCAGTCGGAGCTCGGGCGCGGCGCCATGGGCGTGGTGTACAAGGCGCTCGATTCGGTGCTCGAGCGCCCGGTCGCGGTGAAGACGGTGAACATCACCCTCGAGCGCGAGTACGCCGACAAGTACGAGAAGCGCTTCTACCAGGAGGCGCGCGCCGCCGGCAGCTTGAACCATCCGAACATCGTCACGATCCACGACGTCGGCAAGGCCGGCGACGTCGTGTTCATGGCGATGGAATATATCGAGGGCGTGGAGCTGCGCACGCTCATCGGCGAAGGACGGCCGCTGCGCGTGCCGCAGGCGCTCTCGATCGCGGCGCAGGTCGCCGAAGGGCTGGCCTACGCGCACCAGCACGGCGTGGTGCATCGCGACGTCAAGCCCGCGAACATCATGGTGCTCGCCAATGGACCGGTGAAGATCACCGACTTCGGCATCGCGCGCATGCGCGGCGCGCGCGACCTGACCCAGACCGGCATGCTGCTCGGCTCGCCGAAGTACATGTCGCCCGAGCAGGTGATCGGCAAGCGCGCCGATCATCGCTCCGACATCTTCTCGCTCGGCGTGATCCTGTACGAGCTGATCTGCGGCGCCGCGCCCTTCAACGGCGAGAACGTCACCGCGCTCATGTACCAGATCGTCAATTTCGTGCCGCCGGCGCCAAGCAGCGTGAACCAAGCCGTGCCCGAGCTGCTGGACTATATCGTCGCCAAGATGATTGCCAAGCCGATCGAGGAACGCTACGCCGACGCCGCCGAGGTGGCGCGCGACCTGCGCGAATGCGAGCGGCAGCTCGCGATTGCCGGCGCGCCGATCAATCCCGCGACGGCCACCCATACCCAGCCGCTAACGCCCGCCGCGATGCCCCCGCAGCCCACGCTGGTCGACGCCGCGGCGAAGACCAGCGTGCTGGTTCAGCCGGTGAGCCGCACACGTGAAGCCGACCGCGTGATCGAGGCGGCGGCGCCGGCGCCGGCGCACGGCGTCGCCGCATCGTTCGATTCGATGGAAGCCACGCAGCGGCTCGCCTCGCTCACCGGCGCGGCGCCGCCGCAAACGGCGACGCAGGCGATCAAGTCGATGCCCCGC
>Ga0209131_1003204_pt1 | contig 10923 bp, 11 predicted proteins | sample GraSoi_2013_40cm_FD_185826 | JGI IMG/M metagenome (GOLD analysis project Ga0209131, IMG submission 185826) | Grasslands soil microbial communities from the Angelo Coastal Reserve, California, USA - Sample 9_17_2013_40cm (SPAdes) (version 2) | ecosystem: Environmental > Terrestrial > Soil >...
ACATTGGAAGGGTTCTTTTTATTCTGCCTGATCTCCAGCGCGGTCTATTTATTGAACGACATCGCTGATGTAGAAGCTGATCGTCAGCACCCTGAAAAGAAAAACCGCCCCATCGCATCAGGAAAACTTACGCTCAATGTCGCATGGAGCGCAGCGATCATTTTGGTTTTGGTCACATTGCCCACTGCCTATTTTCTGGCACCAGGTCTGGCGCTAATTCTCGCGTTGTATCTTGTGACCAATATCTTATATTCACGCTGGCTCAAGCATGTGCCAGTGTTGGATGTGATGATCGTTTCGTCTGGTTTTGTATTGCGCGTGGCCGCAGGCGTAGCGCTCATCACAGTGGAGCGTTTCTCACCGTGGCTGTATGTGATCACTACCCTGTTTTCGCTTTACATTGGTTTGGGCAAGCGCCGCGCTGAAATGACACTGCTCGAACAAGGTGCAGGCTCGCATCGCAAAGTGCTGGACGGATACACCATCCCCCTCCTTGATCAATATATCACCATCGTATCCGGAACTACGATTGTGACCTATTCACTCTACACATTTACTGCGGTCAACCTGCCGCCCAACCATACGATGATGCTGACGATTCCCTTTGTGGTCTATGGCATCTTCCGTTATCTGCAATTGATCCAAACCGGTCACGCGGCGGGCGCGCCCGACGAAGTTGCACTCAAAGATCGCCCATTGCAAATCACAGTTCTATTGTGGGGGCTGGCTGTGCTCGCAGTTTTTTATCTCTCCAAATGACCACAGCCTCCGCGCCAGGCAAGATCATTTTATTTGGTGAGCACGCCGTGGTATACGGGCGACCCGCGTTAGCTGTGCCGGTCACACAAGTCCATGCGAATGTTGAGATCACAGATTCTGACTCCGCTGGCATTTGGATTCAAGCTCCCGACATTCACCTGCACGCTGAACTGAACATGCTTCCATCCGACCATCCAATTGCTGCTGTTATCCATAACCTTTTTTTCCTCTCACGAGTTTCCCCTTTCCCTACGCTCAACATAAAAATCACTTCGACGATTCCCGTTGCATCCGGGCTTGGTTCCGGCGCTGCGGTGACCGTCGCCCTCACCCGCGCATTATCAACTCACATTAGCTACTCGATGACGGATGAACAAGTCAGCGCGTTTGCATATGAAATTGAAAAACTTTATCACGGCACACCTTCGGGAATCGATAACACCGTCATCACATACGCCAAGCTGGTTTACTTTGTCAAAGGTCAAGCGCTTGAAACTTTCAAGGTTGGTCAGCCTTTTACCATTGTCATAGGCGACACCGGCATCAGCGCACCGACGAAAGAATCCGTGGGTGATGTGCGCAAGTTATGGGAAGCAGACAAAGCAAAATGGGAAAACGTATTCGATGAAGTCGCAGATATATCTTTTTCCGCCCGCCGTGTTATCGAAGAGGGCTGGACAAAGATGCTTGGCGCACTCATGGATGAAAACCACGCCCTCTTACAATCGATGACTATCTCTTCACCTGAACTCGATAAATTGGTTTTAGCCGCACGGAACGCAGGTGCACTTGGAGCAAAATTATCCGGCGGCGGACGCGGCGGCAATATGATCGCATTAGTCGAGCCAGATCAGGCGGAAGCCGTTGCCAGGTCTCTGATGGAAGCGGACGCAAAGCATACGATCATCACACAGGTTTCATGAAATGGATCGCGCCAACGCTGGCGTATCTCGCGGTGGGGATTGGGATGTTCCAATTTCATAGCGCATGGGGCGCGTTAGTGGGATTCCATGTTGCCATTATTATCTCGCTCTTAATTGCAAAACCAAATATTCCTATTACAGCTCTATTCAAAAACACAAACATCAAATGGATACTCCTGAGCATTCTATTCTGCGGAAGCAGCGGTGTCACTTTGTATTTTCTGTGGGACGAATTCGGATTTGCCAATGACCTGCCTGCGCAAGTCAAAGCCCTCGGGTTGACATCTTCCAACTGGCTTGTATTTATCGCTTACTTTGCCCTGGTCAATCCATTCCTGGAAGAATATTTCTGGCGGATATTTTAGCAGCCCCACAAAAAATCTTTATCTTTATGATTTTATTTACTCAGGTTTTCACGCGTTGATTCTGATCGGCATGGTTGGCATCGATACGATCATATTTGCACTTTTCATGCTAGTATTGGCAGGCTGGCTCTGGCGACAGATCGCGCGTGAAGATCACGGGTTGCTTGCGCCGGTGCTCGGTCACATGGCGGCAGACTTCACCATCCTTATGGCTGTTTATTTACATATGTAGGAAACAATGAATATTCTGATTCTAAAATTGGTTTTAGCGCCGATCATCATTGGCTCGGCGAGTCTCGCGGGTCGCAAATGGGGACCAGCTGTCAGCGGTTGGGTTGTTGGGTTGCCGCTAACTTCGGGACCGGTTGCTTTCATCCTTGCGATCAGTCACGATACGACGTTTGCCTTTGGTGCGATCCGCGGCACGTTGAGCGGTGGTTTCTCGCTGATCGCTTTTTGCTTCACGTATGCGTGGCTGGCAAGAAAATTCAATTGGGCTATTACCACGCTGGGAAGTCTGCTCGTCTTCGCAGGCATGACTGCAATCCTTCAGAATAAGGACCTGCCCCTTCTCCCGCTTTTTTTTGCGATCGTATTTGTGATCTTGATCGGTCTGAAGTTGATGCCCAAACCGGGTGAACTGGAATTGAGTCAATCTACACCCAGCCAATGGGATATCCCCGCACGAATATTGGTAGGCACAAGTTTTATCTTGTTGATGACAGGCATCGCGCCGTATATTGGTCCACGGCTTACAGGACTTCTAACCACCATTCCACTCTACGCGGGCATCCTCACCATCTTCGCCCATCGCCACCATGGACACGCTGGCGCGAACAGTGTCTTGCATGGTTTGATCCTTGGTCTATTCTCGTTTACTGGATTTTATCTTGCGTTGGGATTGTTGATTCAAAACACGAGTCTGCTTGTATCCTTTGGCATAGCAACTGTGAGCGCCTTGCTCGTTCAAGGCGTCACACTGCTTATCATCCAGAGATCTCCCAGCCAAAATTAATAGCGGGCTTTTATCCACCGTTGTTACTCGCCTTCATCGCCGCCGCCCGAAGCTCCCGGCTGCTCCACTTTCAAGACCTCACCATGCACGTTGATCACGATCTTGAAACCCACCATTCCCAGATACGCGCGCATATCTTCTGGAATACCCGCCTGCATTAACTGATCAAATTGCTTATCGATATTTTTGAGCTGTTGTTCAATGGCGGCTTTGGTGAACACATCCTCCTGCCCGAGCATCTTGGCAGTTTGTTCTGAGATCAGATCTTCACTGCCTTTCATCAAATCCGCGATCTGCGATAACACCACGCGGTCCACCTGCTCTGAAGAGATATGGCGACGAAAGCCATAATCATCCACCACATAACAAGGTTCATCGCCTACATAAGCAGTCTCCGCGACTCGATCTGATTCATCCACTACCAATCCAGCAAACAAGGGTTGTTTGGGCATTCGTTATCCATTCTACTAACTGATTGTGACTTTGGTGCCCTCGCCCGGCTTGTGGATGTAATCCACATCCGGCGGGACGTTGGGCTTGGTCCAGCGATAAATAAATTTTGCGGCCTCTGACGGCAGATTCACACAACCATGACTGCGCGGCTGACCATAATCATTATGCCAGTAGGTGCCATGCAGGGCATTACCCGCACCGGTGAAGAACGAACACCACGGCACACCGGGCAGATTATAAATCTTCTCCAGCGCATCGCCATCGTTGGTCATGTGCACCGATGGACCTTTGTGATATGTGCTAAATTCACCTCTGGGTGTTTCCGTCCCTTTTGCGCCCGACGAACAACGCTGTGAAAAGATCATTTGTTCGCCTTCAAAAGCGGTCACCATTTGTGACGTCAGATCCACGACAATATGTTTTTGGTCATCTGGTACATCGGGAGATAACAAGGTCAATTCATCACTGGGCACGAGACGCATATCATGAGCCGAAATATATAGATTTTTCTTGGCATAAAAATCATAGATCTCATACCAGATACTTTTCTCTTCACGTGTGACTACGGTGCGTGTCACCCAATGCGTGGTGCCATAATAGACGCGATAACTGCGATCAGCATAAACATATGGCGATTCCTTGGTGTCACTCCATGGAACAGTGATCTCGCCCACTTGTCCAGATGCAGGGATGTTGAAAATCGGTTTTTGATATTTGGTCTCAACAGGTTGTATCCAACCAGAATAACTATAGCCTTCGTTGTTGATCTGATACCAGACCTTGTTGAAGGGATTCCCCAAATCGCCATCTTCTTCCACTGCCGTGATGTTGACCACTTCATCAGCGTTGAAATTGTGGAGTTTGTTGGCGTTGAATAATGGCGCATCATATAAAGGAAGTCCGCTGACTGTCATGCGGCCTTGTGTAATTGGTGAGGCTGCCAAAGCATAGTCAATGCGGAGGTCACGCAAGGCAAATGCTAAGGTACCAGCGCTTACAAGTTTTAAAAAGTCACGGCGGGTGATTTGGGGATTGAGTATATTCATTGTTCACTTAAACGATTGAGGAACATTTGATGTTCCCAACGAGGCAGGTCTTACACCACGATAGTCACCTGCGTACCCACATCCCCGTAAATAAATTCCTTGTCAATCGGCACGGTTGGGATCGTCCAGCGGAAAAGCCATTTCGCAGCTTGCGGCGTCAGGTTGATACAGCCATGACTGCGCGGATGTCCATAATCATTGTGCCAATAAGTGCCATGAAAGGAGATGCCGCTTTTGGTGATATACAACACCCACGGCACACCGGGCAGGTCAAATCCGCTGGCGGCGATATCACCAGCCGCCATATGGCGCGTGGGGCGTTTATGGAAAGTCAGAAAGTCACCATCAGGTGTAGTATAGGTACCGCTGCGTAAACGTCCACCCGTGGCGGCGCGTGTGGCATAGACGAGATCATTCTTTTCGTATGCCATAACCATCTGATCGTTCAGACTCACTTCGATGCGTTTATCAGTGTTGGGAATATCTGGGGATAACGGAGTCAGCTCATCGGGCGTCAGGAGGCGCACATGTTCCGCACGAGCATAATAATACGCTTTGAATTTATCATCCAAAAGATAATACCATTTGCTCCCATCCACTTTATTAACTGCACTTGCGATCACCCAATGGACGCTCTCATAATAAAGTCGGTACACAAATTTGGCATCCGATTCAAGTGAGTCAAGCGCATCGGAAAATGGAACACTGATTTCACCAAGCGCACCCATGAGCGAGATCGGCTGCGGTTCGTTCAATAAAGTATGAACTGGCTGCACACTGCCTGAGTATACATAGCCACCATCAGCTACTTCATACCACACGCGGTTATAAGCTGAGGCATCATCGCTGATGGTGGTGTTGGTGATCGGTATGACTAGATCACGCCAATATAATCTTTTGCGTTTGGCTTTGTAATTTGGATCAGCGTATGACCAGATGAAACGATCGGTCACGCGGCCCTGTAGGTTGTCAAAATCATCTTTTTGAGGAGAGTGTAAAGACAGGTTCGGCAAATACAACCCCAGCAAACCATACCCTGTTAATTTCAAAAAATCGCGCCGCGAAAAACTGGACTTGCTCATGATTAAATCAACAGGTGACAGTCACTTGATAAGTGACTGTCACCTTGCTCGATCTTAATAATGCACGTTCACCAGGGTACCCACCGACGCCCAGTTAAACAACCACTGCGCATTCGAGGTTTCCAGATTTACACAACCATGACTCATGGGTGTGCCAAAGTTATGATGCCAGTATGTGCCATGTAATCCATAGCCTTTATAAAAATACATGACATAAGGAACATTCGGGAGGAAATAACCAGGACCAGACATATTGGCGGCCTGATACTTGACATAAATTTTATATTGCCCGATCACGGTTGGATGAAGCGCTGTGCCAGTGGAAACAATAAATGAATTAACAACTGTATTGCCTTCATAAGCATAGACACTTTGTGTTGAAAGATTCACATCGATCCAACGTGCACTACCATGATTACCATTAGCAACCACTGCCGGCGGAGGCGCATTCGGTGCATTGGTCGGCGGGACGTATACACTCGTCGGTGTATCAGCAAGAACGTCCATTGCCATCACACCGGGTGTTTCTGTAGCTTCTGGTATGGCAGTCGGCGCATCGGTTGGAAGAGCAGCGGGAACATCTGTAGAAATAGATGTGGGCACATCGGCTAGAGCAGATTGTTGCGGCAAACCTGCCGCTGAAGTTGGTTGAGGCGCAAATGCACTTACATCAATAGGAGTTACAGTCGCCTTGGGAACATCCACCCGTGCCCAATGGATTTCCTGTACAGTCGTGTTATTGTTTGCAGGCATGAACGCAGCGAATCCCGATCTGCTGATGAACATCCACGCAACAATCCCAAGGATAATACAAATCACCAAACCTACTCCCAGCCCAATAAAGAGCAGGTTTCTTTGATTGCCAGATTTTTTCTCAATTGGTGGCGGACTCTTTTTCGCTGGACGATTTACCGCAGGTGCGGCTGGCACTTCGTCATAAACGCTGGCCGTGTTCGATCCGCTTACATTCCCTTGACTCAATTCAGGATTCGCCTGAGCCTGCTTCAATTTACCCATCGCCCATTCCACGCCTTTGCGGGCGCGTAAACTGGACGGATTCAATTCCAGGGCTTTTTGAGCGTATGCCAGCGCATCTTCAGGATTTGAATCTGCGGCGGTTAACACCAGCCAGGCATCTTCGAGGTCAGGTGCGAGGAGGGCGGCTTTTTCGCCCAGATCACGCGCGGTCTCTTTATCGCCACCTTTCAAGGCTTCACGGGCTTTGGCGATAAATTCACGGGCTTCAATGATGTTTGTGTTCATAAGTTTGCCTTTAGGTTCAGTGCTAATGATTCAAAATGATTTACAGTGAATAAATTTCGATATACCTGATTTCGTGCAAAGCCTATCGTTACAAAGACAACGACTACCAGCGAATTTCTACAGGCGTGCCAACATCTGCCCAATCATACAACAATTGTGCCTCATAGGAGCCAAGCACTACACATCCATATGAAATTGGACGCCCAAGGAAGCCAGCCCACAAGGTAGCGCCGTTAGACAAAATGGGCAAGGCATGAATACCATTCTCCAAACCGCCAGCATAATAAATGCCAAGCCATTTGGGCATCCAGATATTCCAGGTGGAGCCATAGGCATTGGGAATCTTGTCTTGCACAGCGAAGGTTCCCACGCTCGTGGCGTTGTTCATGCCTGTGGAGGCGACAAAGCTATAGACCAACGTGTCGCCTTCATAGGCGTACAAGTGTTGCTCTGAAATATCCACGAGAATATATTTCGCGCCTGAATAGGCTGGCACAGACTGGGCTTGTTGGATAACGGGTGCATTAGTCGGCATAATCGGCACCACCGTATCCGCAACGACTTGCATATCCATCACGCCAGGCGTTTCTGTCACGGTCGGTGTGGGGGCAGGCATGTCGGTGGGCGTATAAGCAGGTTTGGGCAGGTTGACAAATGCCCACAGATTTTCATGCGTTGATGTAGGCGAGACAAAGATCAAAGCGCTGACTGGCGAGGAGGAGATAAAGAAAAAAGCGAGACCCAAGCCTCCGCATATCAGGAGCAGGATGAAAGTTGGAAAGAGGCGAATACGTCCAATTGATAAAGTTTTTTTCATGGCGTTTGACTGGGAATAGGGGTTGCTTCGATGTTTTCATTGTTTGCGAAACACAAGATGCCGTCCACGACCCCGGCTGCAACAAGATCTGTATGTTTTGTGAGGATCTCACGATCTAAATTGAGGAAGCCGGTTTCAATGATGGCGGCGACCGTGCTCGGATCGATTTCGCGGAAGGCGTGGTATTCGCGCATATCCGCAGTGATGCTGCCCGAGTGGAAGGTCATTTTGGTGTCACGCTCATAACGATCGACTATGCAAGCTGTAAGGCGGTTGGCGCGATTGACGTCATTGGTGTTGAGCGCGGCAGCAACCTTAAAACCAGTAGCTTGATCGTTGATGTATTCACACGAGTCGTTATGGATGGAAACAATCGCAAGCGCGCGATAGCCATTCAACCGCGTATCAAATTCACGCAAGAGATCAACTTGAAAACCTTTTTGGGTTAATTGCTGTTGGACAATGGCGGCGATCTTTAGGTTCACTTCCGCTTCGGTGAGAGTGACATTCCCATTACCGTCATAACAGACCGCGCCTGAATCGTTGCCGGAATGCCCCGCTACGATGCCGATTCGCAATTGAGGCTGGGCAGCTAACGGTGCGCCTTGAGGCGAATGAGGTGTCAGTATCAAACTCAGACGTTCATAGAAATCGCCGGATGCCAGTCCCCGCGAGGGCAATGCAGTAAAGAGGGTTGCCAATAGAATCGCAATACCGGCAATAGATTGGACAGTGCGCAAGGGATTCGATCGCTTGCGAGGTGCTGGAACGGGTGCTGGAGTGGATTCCATGGATGCTTAACTTACGAGGATACCTTTGAAGGCGACAGGATGCAAGGGTTTTTCGACCTTTCAGAGCAGCTTCTTTTTGCCAGAGACCTACCCGACGGCAAGGTCCAAAAGACATTTAGAGGCGTGATTTCATTAAAGCCAATGTAAGACATGACTCTATTCGCCGTTCAAATGTTTCATATGAACTTCATAGCTTTTTTAGCTTGACGCACCCATTCCTCCTCGTTATGATGAAATTAGACTGGAGCATCCATGACCCTTGACCCTGAACAACTACGCCATGCCATGCGCGCATGGACCACCGGAGTGACCGTTGTCACTGCAACCCACGCCGGACAACAATATGGCATGACCGTTAATTCATTTACATCCATCTCCCTGGAACCGCCGCTGGTCTCGTTGGCTTTAAAAAATTTAACCCATACCCACGAATTAGTCGAAAAATCCGGGGAATTTTCGGTGACGATCCTTTCGTCTGCTCAGAAGGAATTATCAGACCGTTTTGCTGGCAAACACCCGGAGATCAAAGATCGTTTTGAAGATGTGTCCACTGAGACTCTTTTAATCAACGCACCTTTGATCAAGGGCGGCATCGCTTACTTTAATTGTCGCGTGTTGAATTCTGTCCCGGCCGGCGAGAACACACTTTTCATTGCGCAGGTTATTGCTGCACAAGGTGAAGGGACCGGTGAGCCATTGGTTTATCATAATCGCGTGTATTGGAATTTGGCGGGACAAGGATGAAGATCGAAGGATGAAATGGACCACAAACTTACTCCTGAGGAACAACAGATTTTACTGCGCATGGCACGTGAAGCCATGGAATGTGGCGTGAGGGGTAAAAAATTACCGCCACTCAACGATTCAACGTTAACATCCCATTTACGTGAACAAGGCTCATCATTTATTACACTCACCATCCGCGGACAATTACGGGGCTGCATCGGTGCGCTTGAGGCGCATCAACCCTTGGCAGCAGATGTGCGCGAACACGCCATTGCCGCCGCGTTGGAAGATCCGCGTTTTCCTCCGGTGCGGGAAGATGAATTGAGCAGGATCCAAATCGAAGTCTCGCGTTTGACACACCCGATCCCGCTTGAATATAAAGATGCTGCCGATCTGCTGTCCAAGTTAAGACCAAATGTGGATGGTGTCATTTTGCGTGATGGCTTTAGGCGCGCCACATTTCTCCCACAAGTGTGGGAAAAGATTCCCGACCCCACTAAATTCATGGATAACCTTTGCTACAAAATGGGTGTGAGCAACAACATCTGGCGCGTCAAACATTTGAATGTGCTCATTTATCAAGTCGAGGAATTTCACGAGCAGCCGCTCAATTCTTAATTTGTGTGGGCACGAGTCTCCGAACAATCCTAATTAGTCTTTATGTGGTTCGGGGACGAGTAGGGTAAAATCAAGCCATGGCTGACGATGCAATATTCCAGGAAGCAGTAGAAGCCCTGCGCGCGGGGAATAAAACCAAGGCGCGTGAATTATTTACGGATCTGATCAAGACCGATCAAAGTAATGTCACATATTGGATTTGGCTCAGCAGCGCCATGGAAACGACCAAGGAACGCGTCTATTGTTTACAGACCGCGTTCAAACTGGACCCTGAGAATGCTACCGCCAAACGCGGCTTGATCTTGCTGGGAGCTCTACCAGCCGACGACACCATTCAGCCATTTCCACTTAACCGTCCACGCGCATGGGAGGAAAGACTCCTGCTTGCGCATGAAAAACCGAAGCTTAAAGGTTGGGCAGGGGTTAGAGCCAGCCCAGTCTTTAGATTAGGCATTGTGATTCTTTTAGTAGGCGGCTTGATCGCCGGTGTTGTGTTTGGATTCATTATCCCGAGCACGCTCCGTGCTCAACAACGACCCGCCACAGTCACGCCGGGACCATCGCCCACCTTTACAGCATCACCCACTGCGATCGGCGGCAGGCCGCAAGCCACTCAACCCGCTGGCACACCGAATGGATCTTTATCCGATCTATTGCCAGCCCCCTTTACACCCACTGCTCTATATGTGCAATTTGAACGCTCACCGCTGACATCAGACTCTCTGCTTCAATATAACCAGGCTGTCAAAGCTGGCAAATGGGATAATGCTATTACTGCGCTTCAAAGCATTATCAGTGCTGAGCCAACTTCAACGTATGCTTATTACTACCTGGGCGATGCCTATCTACACAAAGATGATGTCGGCAATGCCATCCAAGCCTACAATGATGGTATCCAAAAGGACCAAAGTTTTGGTCCCATGTACGCAGGCTTGGCACACGCCCGCTTGATCGCAGACCCGAACGCGAACGTACTTCCACTTTTGGATCAAGCCATTCAACTCGACCCAAACTTTGGCGATGCCTATCTTTATCGCGGCATAGTCAAGATCAGGGGTAACGATA
>Ga0209131_1003205_pt1 | contig 10923 bp, 12 predicted proteins | sample GraSoi_2013_40cm_FD_185826 | JGI IMG/M metagenome (GOLD analysis project Ga0209131, IMG submission 185826) | Grasslands soil microbial communities from the Angelo Coastal Reserve, California, USA - Sample 9_17_2013_40cm (SPAdes) (version 2) | ecosystem: Environmental > Terrestrial > Soil >...
ACCAGGTTGGCGAGGCGCAGTAGCTCGTCCTTGCTGAGGTCGGCCGAGGCGAGCGCGTAGCCGATCTCGCGGTCGATCCAGTAGAACACGCCGACGTTGTTCTCGCGGGCGTAGCGAAACGCGGTCTCGCGGTTGCGCGAGGCCTCGGTGCGCACGTAAAGCGTAATGCGCCGGCCATTCTGCGACTGGTACATGAACTGCGCGACGGGGCCGTTCTCTCCCGGCAACAGGCGTCCGCCAACCAGCGACATGCCGGCCTCGTCGAGCTTGGGCGCGCGCACGTTCACTCCGAGGCGCTTGGTTAGCCACGCGACGAGGTGCTGCTCATCGTCGGCGCCGACCTCGACGGGGTGGCGCACTTCGGGTGAATAGGTCGCGTGCGCGATCGCCGCGCGCCGCGCGATCAGCATATTGTCGGGAGCGGCTTGCGTTATCGTGCGCTCGGGCCGCAGCTGCCAGCCGGCCGGTGCGCCGATCGCGACACCGAGCGCCAGCCAGCCCGCCGCGGCGGCGGCGCGGCGCCACGGTCGCCGGCGCGACGCAGCCTGCGCCAGGCGCGCCGGCACCGGTTCCGAAAGCATCGTCTCGTAAGCCCCGCGCACCTCTTGCGCGAGGCGGCGGTACGCCGCAACGCGCTCGGCTTCCTCCGGCCGCGCCGCGAGCCAGGCCTCGACCGCGGCGCGGCGCTCTTCGGGCAGCCGGCCGTCGGCATAGGCCTGCAGATCGGCTTCGGTCACGGGGAGCTCGCTCATTTGACGAGCTTCAGCCTGGCGGTTGGACTCTGTCCGAGCATCATGGCGCGCAGCTTTTCGCGCGCGCGCGAAAGCCGCGACATCACCGTGCCGATGGGAATGCCGAGCGTGCGCGCGACTTCGTCGTAGCTCAGGTCCTCCAGCGTGACCAGCAGAAGCACCGCGCGCTGGTCGGCGGGCAGGCGCGCAATCGCGCGGTCGAGATCGCGCACCAGCAGCGCATCGGACTGCGTGCCGTTCTGCGCGAGCTCGGGCATCTCGTCTTCGAGCGGGTCACTCGAGCGGGCGGCGCGAACGCGATTGACGTGGACGTTGTGCATTACGGTGAATAGCCAGGCGCGCAGGTCGGTGCCGCGACGGTACAGGTGCAGCTTCGCCCAGGCGCGCTCCAGCGTGTCCTGCACCAGATCGTCGGCGCTCGAGCGGTCGCCGACCAATGCCCGCGCGTAACGCCGCAGCCGCGGAATCAACTCGACCAGGCGCTTGGCTTCGTCCATGGGGAACAGGCCTCGGGAAGCGGCTATTCCACGCTATTTCGGCGCGTCAGGCAATGGCGGCAGGCTGCGCAAGTACGCAATAAGCGCAGTGAGATCCTCGGCGGTGAGCTGGCTCGTGGTATTGCGCACCACTTCGCCCATGGTGTCGCCCATCACGTCGCCGTCGGGGAAAAGTCCGCTCTGCAGGATGTCCTTCAATTCGCCGTCGCCGTAACGCTTGAGTCGCGTCGGCGTAAGGTTGGGCGCGCTCGAACCTTCGCCGAGCTTCGCGCCGGCGAGGAAGCGAGCCTTTTTAGGGGCACCGAACCAATTGCGCGGCGTGTGGCATTCGCCGCAATGCCCGAGTGCCTGCACAAGATAAGCGCCGCGGTTCACGAGCACGCTCTTACCCGGATCGGGCTTGAATGGCCCGGGGCTGAAGAACAGCCACTTCCACACGAAGACCAGAAAGCGCCAGCGATACAGGATGCCGAGCTGGTGCGGCCGGCTGGGCTGCGCGCTCGGCCGCAGCGAGCCCAGATAAGCCCACAGATCGCGCAGGTCGGCGTCGTTGATGCGTGTGAAAGACGGGTACGGAAAGGCCGGAAAATAATGCGCGCCATCGGGTCGCTCGCCTTCACGCATCGCGCGCATGAAGTCGGCCTGCGTCCAGCGTCCGAGCCCGGCGATGGGATGCGGCGTGATGTTCGGCCCGTAAAAAGTGCCGAAGGGCGTCTTCAGCGCGCGGCCTCCCGCATACGGCACCGCGTCTTTGCGCGTGTCCGTGTGGCAACCGACGCAGCCGCCCGCCCGCGAAAGATAGCCGCCGCGCCTCGCGTCGCCCTCCTGTGCAAGCACGCCGAGCGAGCACAGCAGAAAAAAAAGCCCCGCCACAGCGGGGCTTGTCGCGAACTTCAAAGGCTACTGTTTCTCGCGGAAGCTCTCGTGACAGCCGCCGCAGGATTTGCCGACGGCGCCGATCTGCGCCTTCACCGCGGCTTCGTCACCGCTGCGGCTCACTTCGTAGAGCTTGTGCGCCTCATTCTCGAGGCGGCTTTGCGCCTCCTTGAACTTATCGGGCTGCTCATAGATCGCCGGCAGCGCGGCGCTCTTCACGCCCTTCGTGCCCGCGTCGAAACCGTCCCAGGCCATCCTGCTGAGGTTGTCGAGATAAGCCGCGTTGCGCCGCACGATGTCGGCGTTGTAGGGCGCCTTGCCCTGCGCCATGGCTGCCATCGGGCCGAAATACTTGCCTTGCAGCGTCATCACGGCCTGCCGTTGCTTCACCAGCTGCTCGGGCTTGGCTTGCGCGAATACCGCGCCGGCGGCGACGCCGAGCGCCAATGCGACTACGGTTGCCACACCGCTTCTTTTCATACTGTTCTCTCCTTGTGGGGTACTGGATGGGCCAACACCGCGGGCTAGTGCCTATTCCCTGATGATCCTATCTCAGCCCGGCCGCATACTCGGCCACTGCCCGGATCTGGCCGTCGTTCATGTGCGCGGCAACGCCGCGCATCACGCCATTCACATCGTTGGTGCGCTTGCCTTCCCTGAAGGCGGTGAGCTGGGCTGCGATGTACTCGGCGTATTGGCCAGCGAGGCGGGGAAATTGCGCGGGTATCCCGGCCCCCGCCGGGCCATGGCAGCCCGCGCAGGCGGGAATGCCGTGCACCGCGTCGCCACCGCGCCAGAGCTTCTGGCCGAGCGCGGCGAGGTCCTTGTCGGCAGCGGCGGCGGGCTTGAGCGCCTGGCCGGCGTAGAAGCCGGCGAGACCTTTCATGTCGGCCTCCGAAAGATTGGCCACCATGCCGTTCATCACCGGGCTCTGGCGCAGCGCCTGCTTTCCCTCCTGCGCCTTGAAGTCGCGCAGCTGCTTCTGCAGGTAATCGGCCATCTGTCCGGCGATCTTGGGATTCGCCGGGGCGATGCTGTTGCCGTCGGCGGCGTGGCAGGCGGCGCAGACTTGAGCGGCGAGCGCTGGACCCTTGTCCTGGCCGAAAGCGAAGCTCGTCGCCAACATCGCGGCGGCAAGCGCCAGTGCGCGGTTCATCCCCTGACTCCCCGGATTCGAAAGGCGCGATTTTATTAGAATTCCCCGCCCCCCATGATGGCCTTCGCTCAAGCGAGCTTCCTGCGCGCGGCCGCCCGCGCCGCTGACCTGCCACCCCCGGGGCCGCCCGAGATCGCCTTCGCCGGTCGTTCCAACGTGGGCAAGTCGAGCGCCATCAATGCGCTCCTCGGCCGCGATGGGCTCGCGCGCGTGAGCAAGACACCGGGTCGCACGCAGACCATCAACTTTTATGCGCTCGGCGACACGGCGCGCTTCGTCGACCTTCCGGGCTACGGTTATGCGCGCGTGCCGCAGAGCCTGCGCGAACAATGGCGCGAGCTGGTGAGCGCGTATCTGCAGTCGGCGCGAGCGCTCGTCGGCGTGGTGCTCATCATGGATGCGCGCCATCCGATGACGCCGCTGGACTTGCAGCTCATCGAGTGGCTCGGCGAGTTGCGCCTGCTCGTGCTTCTTTCCAAGGCCGACAAGCTGTCGCACGCCGCCCAGGCGACGCTCGTGCGTGATGTGCGCGGGCAACTCGGTCGTGCGCGGGCGACGCTTTTTTCAAGCGTCACGCGACAGGGTGTAGAGGAATGCCGCGACCTGCTCGCAGAGTGGCTGCGAGCAGGCCGCTGAAATAAAAAACCCCCGGTAAAGGGGATATAAACCGGGGGCGAAAACGCCTTAACTTTTGGATTAAGGCACCCGCTCAGGGAGGAGAAGCGGGAGACGATCAACTCGTCTGGAGGTAAGATGAATGCGCCGGGCGAAAGTTCAACCCCGTCCAACAACCAAAAACCCAGTTCAGATGAAGGTCTACGGCAGCTTTCCCGGCGTACGCATGCGACGCATGCGGCGCGCGGAATTTTCGCGGCGCCTGATACGCGAGACGGTGTTGACGCCCGACGATTTCATCTACCCGGTGTTCATCATCGACGGCAAAGGCCGCACGCAGAAAGTGGACTCGATGCCCGGCATCGAGCGCGTGACGATCGACCGGCTGCTGCCGGTGGCCGAGCAGTGCCTGAAGCTCGAGATTCCCGCGCTGGCGCTTTTTCCCGCGATCGAAGCGCGGTTAAAAACCCCCGATGGCCGTGAGGCTTTCAATGCGAAGGGGCTCATTCCGCGCGCCGTCGCGGCGCTGAAGAAACGTTTTCCCGAGCTGGGAGTCATGACCGACGTCGCACTGGATCCGTATACGTCGCACGGCCAGGATGGCGTGATCGACGACTCGGGCTACATCCTCAACGACGCGACGCTCGACATCCTGGTGAAGCAGGCGCTGGTGCAGGCGGCGGCCGGCGTCGACATCGTCGCGCCCTCGGACATGATGGACGGACGCGTCGGGCGAATCCGGACAGCGCTCGAGAAGGCGCGCCACATCCACACGCGGATCATGGCGTACTCGGCGAAATATGCGTCGGGTTTCTACGGTCCGTTCCGCGACGCCGTCGGCTCGGCGAAGTCGCTCGGCAAGAGCGACAAGAAAAGCTACCAGATGGATCCGGCGAATTCCGACGAGGCGCTGTGGGAAGTGGGCCTCGATCTCGCCGAGGGCGCCGACATGGTGATGGTGAAGCCGGGCCTGCCCTATCTCGACATCCTGCGACGCGTGAAGGACGAGTTCCGCGCGCCGACCTACGTCTACCAGGTGTCCGGCGAATACGCGATGCTGCGCGCGGCAATTGCGAACCAGTGGCTGCCTGAGTCCTGCGTCATGGAGACGCTGGTCGCCTTCAAGCGCGCCGGCGCCGACGGCATCCTCACCTATTTCGCCCTCGACGCCGCGAAGGCACTGCGCAAGCGCTAGGCGGGCTCCAGGCGCACGCCGTGCGCCTCGATTTGCCGGCGCAATCCTTTCACGCCGAGCGCGGCGCCGGCAGCCCATTGCGTCGGGCGCTCGAGCTCAACCGCGCCATTCGCGTGGCTCTGCCATTCGCGCCGCCACACCAGATCGCGCGTCAGGTGCTGGCAGATGAACATCTGCGGCAGGTTCTCGATTTGCACCAGCCGAAAGCGCGCGACGCCGCCGTCGACCGGCCGCGCGAGATCCATCGGCGGCCGCGCCGCAATGCCGCGTTCCTTCAACTGCCGATAGGAGGCGTCTGCATCGTCGGTGGACAGTGCGAGCGCCGCGAACCCCTCTGCGTGCTCAAGGAACGCACGGTAATAGTCCAGCCACGGATGCGCCACGGGCGCGGCCAGGAGCTCGAGGTACGTCGAGGCGAGCATGATGCAGTGGTTCTGAGAGCCGAAGCTGTGGTGGCCGCGCGGCGTGAGGGTGAATCCGAGCTGCGCAAAGCGCGCGGCGGCAGCGTCGAGATCGCGCACGGCGATCACCGCATGATCAATGGCCAGCGGCAGCGGCAAGCGTTCTGAGGAAGCGCTCGGGAGGCTGGTAGCCGATGACGCGCAGGCCCGGGATTTCGCGGCCCTGCGCGTCGAAGAACACGATGCCCGGCGGCCCGAACAGCGCGAAGCGCTTGAGCAGCGCCCGGTCGGCTTCATTGGCCGCGGTGACATCGGCCTGCAATAGGAGCATCTGGTCGAGCTGTGCACGCACGCGTGCATCCGACAACGTCAGCTTTTCCATCTCTTTGCACGAGACGCACCAGTCGGCATAAAAATCGAGCATCACCGGGCGCCCCGGTGAGGCCAGGCGTTGCTCGAGCTCCGCGAGCGAGCTCACGCGCTTCCACGGCGTCGCGCTCACTGCCCCGTCGTTGCCCCCGAAGGCACTGACCACCAGCGCGACGCCGGCCACGACGGCGATGACGCCGACGCCCTTCCACAGCCAGCGCCAAAGGGAGGCTCCTGCGGGCAGCGTCTGCCGCACGCCGAGGAAGAGCGCCGAGCCCGCAAGCAGCGCGCCCCAGGCGAGGCGCTCGGCGGTGGCGGGAAGCAGCGGAGTGACGATCCAGAGCGCAACCGCAAGCAGCAGCACGCCGAAGAACTTGCGCACGGCCACCATCCAGGCGCCGGCCTTCGGCAGCAGCGCGCCCTCGGAGACGCCGACCACGATGAGCGGCAGGCCCATGCCGATGGCGAGCGAGAAGAGTGCCGCGCCGCCGAGCAGCACGTCGCCGGAACGCGAGATCTGCAGCAGCGTTCCGGCGAGCGGCGCGGATACGCACGGGCTCACGATGATTGCCGAGAACACGCCCATCGCCGCCACCGAGGCGAGCCGCCCGCCCTGCAGCCGCCCCTGGCTCGCGTACAGGCGCTCGTGCAGGAAGCCGGGAAGCCGCAGCTCGTACCAGCCGAACATCGACAGCGCCAGCACCACGAAGACCAGCGCGAACGCGCCGAGCACCCAGACGTTCTGCAGGTACGAGGCGAGCAGCGATCCGGCGTACGCGGCGCCGACCCCGGCGAGCGCATAGGTGAGCGCCATGCTCAGCACGTAGGTGACGGAGAGCGTCAGCGCCCGCGATTTGTTCATGCGCCCGCCATCGCCGGCGATGATGCCCGAGAGGATCGGGATCATCGGCAGCATGCACGGCGTAAAGGCAAGCAGCAGCCCCAGCACCAGAAAGCCACCGAGCACCAGCGCGAAATTGCCCTGCAGCAGGTGGGCGATATCGAGATCGCTCGCGTAGAGCGAAAAGCGCGGCTCGCTAACGAGCGCCGCGCCGCTGCCGGTGAGCCGCAGCGTGGCGCGCGATTCCATCGGCACGTAGCAGACACCGGCGTCGGCGCAGCCCTGCGAGGTCACCTTGAGGTCGACCGGCCCATCAGACTGCGCCGGCAAGCGGATGCTCACCTGCCCGCGATAGATCGGCATCTCGCCGAAGAACTCGTCCTTGTGCGGCAGCCCCGGCGGCAGCTCGGCCTGCCCGAGGCGCGCGTTGCCCTCGGCACTGAAGCGAAAGCGGTCGCGATACAGGTAATAACCGTCGGCAATCACAAAGCGCACTTCCACTGTATTGCCGTCGGTGGCGCGCGCGGAGAAGCGGAACGCCTGCTCCGGTTCGAGCAGGTCGGCTGCCGCGGCGTCGTATCCGCCGAGGAGCAACACGACGAGGAAGAGGAATGCTTTCAAGCCTTGGTTTCGGCCGCGACCCAATCGAGGTAAGCCGGCAGGCCGCGCTCGATTGGGACCGCAATGATCTCCGGGAGTTCGTAGGGATGCTGCGCGCGCATCTCGCTTTCGAGCGCCGCATAGCGCTCGCGCGTGGTTTTGATCAGCATCGGGTGCTCTTCATCGTGCTGCACCGCGCCTTTCCAGCGATACACCGAGCGGCAGGGCGCGAGGATATTCACGCACGCCGCGAGGTTCTTGGCGACGATTGCGTCGGCGAGCTTCTCGGCGGCCGCGCGATCCGGCAGATTAGTCAATACCAACAACGTGCTCATGGCCAAGTCCTTCCTGCACCGTTGGATAGCGCAGCTTCACTCCCAGCACCGCCTTCAGCCGCCGATTGTCGAGCCGCCGCGACTCCTCCATGAAGCTCAGCACCTGCGCCGGCACAAGGCGCGCAATTTGATCGCGCGCCACGCGCGCCGGACGCGGCAGGCCGGCATGCGCAGCGACGAGATCCAGCCAGTCGCCCATCAGCATCTCGCTGTCGTCTGCGGCGTTGTACATTCCCGGCGGCGCATCCTCCTCCAATGCGCGCGCCGCCGCCGCGGCAAGGTCGTCGGCGTGGATATGGCTCGTGTAGACGTCGTCCTCCCGCCGCAGCACCGGCAGGCGCGCGCGCAGCCTCTCGATGGGCAGCCGATCGGTGGCATAGATGCCAGGCGCGCGCAGGATGAGCAGTGGTATCGCTCGGGCGGTGCACCAGCTCTCGAGCTGGCGCTCGGCATCGACGCGCCGCCAGGCGCGACTGGTCTGCGGACGCAGGGCGCGACTCTCATCGACGCGCGCGCCGCCACAATCGCCGTAAACGCCGCTGGTGCTGAGGTACACGATGCGTGCCAAGCGGGCATGCGTCAGCGCGGCGAGGAGATTGACCGTGCGCGTATCCACGTCACCGGTGGCAGGCGGCGGCGCGCAATGCAGCAGCGCATCGCAGGCACCGAGACGCAGTGTCTCCGGGCGATCGAGGTCGTAGCCCTCGCGCCGCGACAGGCGCACCACGGCGAAGCGCGATTCGAGCAGCGGAGCCGCGCGGCGCGCCACGTCGCCGAAGCCGGCAATCAGCAGGCGCTTCATGCGGCTATTTTATTCGCCCAGGTAAGCCTCGCGCACCCGCGGATTGTCGAGCAAGCCGCGCGCTTCCCCCGAGAGTGCCATCACACCCGACTCCATCACATAGCCGCGGCTCGCGATCTCGAGCGCGGCGCGCGCGTTCTGCTCGACCAGCAGGATCGTCACGCCCTGCGCGGCGATGTCGCGCACGATGTCGAAGATCTTCATCACCATCATCGGCGCGAGCCCCATCGAAGGCTCGTCGAGCAGCAGCAACTGCGGCCGCGTCATCAGCGCGCGCGCGAGCGCCAGCATCTGCTGCTCGCCGCCCGAGAGCGTGCCGGCGATCTGGCGGCGCCGCTCGGCAAGGCGCGGAAAGCGCTCGTACTGCGCGGCCGGATCGCCGCCGCCGTGCGCGTAGGCGCCCATCGCGAGGTTCTCCTCGACCGTGAGCTGCGCAAAGATGCCGCGCCCTTCAGGCACCATGACGAGGCCCTTGCGTGGCAGCTCGTGCACCGGGGCGCGGCTGATGTCCTCGTCGCGATAGCGCACGCTGCCGCTGCGCGAGGCGATCAGGCCGCAGATCGCCTTGAGCGTCGAGGTCTTGCCGGCGCCGTTGGCGCCGATCAGGCAGACGAGCTCGCCTTCGGCGATCTGGAGGTCGATCCCGGCGACGGCGCGGATGCCGCCGTAGTGCACCTGGAGGTCGCGCACTTCAAGCAGCACGCGGTGCGCCGAGATACGCCTCGATGACGCGCGGGTCGCGCTGCACCTCGGCAGGGGCGCCTTCGGCGATCTTCTGCCCGTAGTCGAGCACCAACACCCGGTCGCAGACGTTCATCACCAGGCGCACGTCGTGCTCGATCAGAAGAATCGTGATGCTTTCGTCGCGGATGCGGCGGATCAGTCTTCCTAGCGCGAGGCGCTCCGCGGGATTCATGCCCGCCGCGGGCTCATCGAGCGCGAGCAGGCGCGGTTCGGTGGCGAGCGCCCGGGCGATTTCCAGCCGGCGCTGGTCGCCATAGGGCAGGCTGCCGGAGCGGTCGTTGGCACGCGACCGGATGCCGACATAGTCGAGCAGCGCAAGTGCGCGGCCTTCGATGCCGCGCTCCTCCCGCAGCGTCGCGCGATTGCGCAGCACCGCGCCGATGACGCCGACGCGCGTGCGCACGTGACGGCCGATCATGACGTTTTCCAGCGCCGAGAGATTGGCGAACAGGCGGATGTTCTGGAAGGTGCGCGCGATGCCCGCCGCCGCGATCTCGTGCGGCGCGAAACCGCCGAGACTTTGGCCATCGAACTGAAACCCGCCTGCGTCCGGCGCGTACACGCCGGTCAGCAGGTTGAAGAGCGTGGTCTTGCCGGCGCCATTCGGCCCGATGAGACCGTAGATCGCGCCTTGGCCGATCGAGAACGAGACGCCTTCGAGCGCCTGCAGGCCGCCGAAGCGCTTGCTTACGCCTTTGACCTCGAGCAGCGCGGCGCTCATCCCACGTGCTCCGTGAGCTCGCGCTTTCTCACCGCGGAAGGCAACAGGCCTGCGGGGCGGAACAGCATCACCAGCACCAGCGCCAGCCCGAAAAGCAGCATACGGATCACTTCGGGCTCGATCAGCGAGCGGCCGAAGAGCGCCTGCTGCGCCGGATCGACGGTCCAGCGCAGGATCTCAGGCGTGAACGAGAGCAGCACCGCGCCGAGGATCACGCCCCAGATGTTGCCCATGCCGCCGAGCACCACCATCGAGACCACCATGATCGATTCCACCAGCACGAAGCTTTCCGGCGAGATGAAGGCCTGGATCGCCGAGAACATACCGCCGGCGATGCCGCCGAAGCTCGCGCCCATGGCAAAGGCGAGCAGCTTCAGGTTGCGCGTGTTGATGCCCATGGCGCGCGCCGCGATCTCGTCCTCGCGGATCGCCTCCCAGGCGCGGCCGATGCGCGAGTTCTGCAGCCGCAGGTTGACGACGATGACCGCGAGCATCACCAGGAGCAGCAGGTAGTAGTACTTGATCGGCCCGCTGAAATCGACGCCGGCGATGGTCTCGGAACGCGCCAGGCTGAAGCTGCCGATGCTGAACGGATCGATGTGCGCGATGCCCTGAGGCCCGTTGGTGATGTTCACCGGCCGCGACAGGTTATTCAGGAAGATGCGCACGATCTCGCCGAAACCGAGCGTCACGATGGCGAGATAGTCGCCGCGCAGCTTGAGCGTCGGCGTGCCGAGCAGCACGCCGAACAGCGCGGCAACGGCCGCGCCGATCGGCAGGACGATCCAGAACGGCAGGTGCAGCCCGAAATGCGGGCTCGCGAGCAGCGCGTACGTGTAGGCGCCGACCGCGTAGAACGCGACGTACCCGAGGTCGAGCAGGCCGGCGAAGCCCACCACGATGTTCAAGCCAAGCGCGAGCAGCACGTAGAGGATGGCGTAGTTGGTGATGCGCACCCAGCTGGTACCGACCTGCGCCAGCGCGAAAGGCAGCAGCGCGAGCGTGAGCGCGATCAGCGC
>Ga0209131_1003209_pt1 | contig 10920 bp, 10 predicted proteins | sample GraSoi_2013_40cm_FD_185826 | JGI IMG/M metagenome (GOLD analysis project Ga0209131, IMG submission 185826) | Grasslands soil microbial communities from the Angelo Coastal Reserve, California, USA - Sample 9_17_2013_40cm (SPAdes) (version 2) | ecosystem: Environmental > Terrestrial > Soil >...
TTCACACCGGCTTCAATGGCAATGGGTTCCTCCGCTTTGAACTTGACACCCAAACCTTTGAGGCGTTTGAAGTCGACATGAATATCATCTACCATGAAAGCCCAGTGACCCACGCCTGTTCGATTCGTATCCAAGGGAATATCCTCGCCGCGCGGATGAATATATTCCACTAATTCAATGTGATGACGTGAGACCGGGATCGTTTCGCCAGGGACGCGCAATTGAGCCACCTTGAGATGTGCATCTGGAAAGCCCACTAGTCTGCTGGTGTATTCATTGTGCTGAGTTTGACCGCGTACAAATTCCAAGCCCAACACTTCAGTGTACCATTTCACCGATGCTTCAATGTTGTTGACGGTGAATGAAACATGCCAGAATCCGCGCATCATGTTAGGACCTCGCGTACTTTTTTTTCCATTAGAAGCAGGGCTTCCTTGGGTGTTTGTCTGCCTGTCATCGCCTCCTGCACCCCTGACCATAGAATATCTTCTATAAAGGGGTATTTTGCGAAATTCGGCGGGATCATGGCGTAGTGGGTGATCGTCTCTTCCAGCGCAGCCATCCGTTTTGCATCATGCTCAGTTCCCTGCCCAGATTGGTCTTTCATCTTTTTAAAAATGCTTTGACGTACTGGTGTGTGTCCGCTAACACTGGCTTCGTGCCATTGAACTTCGGCGCTGGTGAGATACGTTGCTAATGCCAGTCCGCCTTCAGGATCATGCGCTGCCTTGGGAATGGCAAATGTATGACCACCAGCATAGGATTTGCGAATCCCTGCCGGACCAGCAGGATAAGGCGCTACATCAAATTGATCGAATATCGCACAGGTCTCCCGTTTCTGATATAGACCATAGAAGCCGGGCCAATCACCAATCATCAACACATCGCCATGGCGAAAGCGATCTGAAATTTCATCGTAATACCAGTTCTCGATCAAGTCTGGCGGAGTTACATGATCGACTGCATGAACGCGATGAAGAAAGTTCAACGCCCATTCACCGGCTTCACTATTGAAGATCGGGTTGAGATCAGCATCGAACAAGTCACCGCCAGCCATGCCCAACATCTCATAGAAAGTGCCAAACAAACCTGAATGTCTACCGGGAAAAGCAAAACCATAAAAATCAGCACGACTATATTTGACCATCTCTGTCGCAGCTGCGTCCCAGGTTTGGGGCGCAGAAATCAAATCGGCGCGATAGAAGAGCAAGCGTGCATCCAAGTTTCTAGGAAGCTGCATCAACTTCTCGAGAGTCTGATCCGCTCCATTGGCGAAGCGGCATAGCTCCAACACGCGTGGCACAAAGTCGCTTAATTCATCTGCATCCACAAGCTCATCCAAAGGACGCAAATGTTCAGCCTGGGAAGGACAATACTTGGTGTGAGTTGAGATCATGTCGTAACAACCATTCTCAGTGCCGAGGTCTTTTGCCATGCGTTCATTCAACTCAACATGCGGCAGGCGCACATCCACATACAGGCGATAGCCGGTTTGCTTTTCAAAAGCCGGCAACAATTTCAACAAGCCATCATATTGAGGTCCACCGATCAAGGCAAGATGTAATTCCTTCATTAGAACATCGCCTCCACAGCTTCTACAATATCAGCAGGTTGGGGCAGGACTGCGTTTTCGAGTGCCTCAGCAACTGGGATTGGGACATGCTTCGCTCCCAACCGACGGGGAGGCATGATCAATAAATCTGGAGCCTGCTCATACACTCGGGCAATGATCTCCGCACCCAAGCCGCAATTGCTATGAGACTCATGCACAACGAGCAAGCGCCCAGTGCCCTTTACCGACTCAAGAATAGTATTCATATCGAGAGGTTCAATTGTCCGTAAGTCAATGACTTCAGCTTCAATGCCTTTTTGTGCCAGGGTTTCAGCGGCTTCGAGCGCGAACAACAAAGTGCGTGAATAAGACACGATCGTAATATCGCGTCCATCGCGTTTGACTTCGGCTTTGCCGATAGGAATGGCATAGTCACCTTCAGGCACATCACCTTTTGTGTTGTAAAGAAGTTTGTGTTCAATGAAGATAACCGGATTTCCCGCGCGGATACTGCTCTTAAGCAATCCCTTCGCATCGGCAGGCGTAGAGGGTGCCACGATGATGAGTCCCGGCACTTGCGCCAGCCATGACTCAAACGATTGCGAATGTTGCGCGCCGTTGCCGCGTCCTCCACCCTGTTGTGCACGCACCACTATAGGAACGGACACAGTCCCACCGGACATGTAACGAAGTTTGGCGGCTTGATTCACAATCTGGTCTGCGGCGACCAAAGCAAAATCCATGAATAACAATTCCACAACGGGTCGCATACCAGCCATCGCCGCGCCAATGCCAAGCCCAACAAAACTGGATTCGCTGATGGGAGTATCGCGTACGCGCTCTGCACCGAACTCATCGATCAGATCCTTGGTCACACGAAAGATGCCGCCGTGATGACCGATATCTTCGCCCATCAAAAAGATGCGTTGGTCAACTTTCATCTCTTCACGAAGTGCTTCATTCAAAGCCTGTGCATAGGTTATGTTTGGCATAAATCATTCACCTGTCAAATAAATACGTCCGTAAAAGCATCCGCGGGTTCAGGCACTGCACTGGATTCGGCAAATTGAAGCGCATCAGCAATAATAGATTCGGCTTCGCCATCCAGACGAGATAAATCAGCCTGTGTACATCCAAGTTCGATCAACCGTTTTCCACAACGAACAATCGGTTCATTTTCTTTCGCCTGCGCCACTTCTTCTTTTGTGCGATAAATTTCCGGGTCGCCCATCATGTGCCCCCAGAGACGATAGGTCATCGCTTCGATATAAATCGGACCGCCGCCGGATCGCGTTTTCGCCACAGCCTGTTCGACGGTGTTATACATCGCTTCGACATCGTTTCCATCCACTTGAATTGCTTCAAACCCGAAACCCGCGGCACGTTTATGAGTCTCAACAATGGAAGTAGTTTCATGTGAGGGGGTCATTTCGGAATATAGATTATTCTCGCAGATCAGAATCAAGGGCAATTTCCAAATAACTGCAAGATTAAGACTTTCTAGAAACACTCCCTGATTGACCGCGCCTTCTCCAAAGTAGGCGAGTGCGACATTATCTTTCTTTTGTAACTGTGAAGCGAGTGCTGCCCCGGCTGCATGTGGAACTCCAGCAGCTACGATTGCGTTCGCGCCGAGCAATCCCACAGACGGATCAGTAAAATGCATTGAGCCGCCTTTGCCCTTGGAACAGCCAGTCACCTTCCCCAGCATCTCTGCCATCGCGGCGCGCACGCTCAAGCCTTTTGCAATTGCCTGTCCATGACCGCGATAGGTGCACGTCATGTAATCATCTTTGCGTATTGCCCAACAGCCACCTACGGCGGTGGCTTCCTGCCCTACACAGGGATGAAAAGAGCCGCGGATTTTTCCCTGTTGATACAGGCTGCGGATAGTCTCTTCAAATTTGCGAATGACAAGCATTTGGCGATAAGCATCCTGCAATCGCTCTGGAGTCAAAGGCATAAAAATTCTCCTAAATTCATATTCTTTCTCATGCAGTAATTTCAGATGGACTTACACTACGCTCTTCCTTCATGGAACGATAAGCCGCTTCTACAACACGTAATGTTCCCAGATTATCTTTCGCTGAAGTCACAGGCTCACCATCAGTTTGAATAGCTTCCATCAACGAAGCCATAGGTCCATAAAAGGCATCAGGAATCCATTTACCCGGTAGAGTCGTTGAAAAATTTTTTTCAGGGTGTTCACGACTTGTGAACTTGATTGTGTCACTGCGTCCATCTGGATAATCGTAATTTGTGCCAATTGTGCCTTCAATCAAACCATTCGTGCCGAGCACACGAAAGAGCGAATATAAACCGGGAGACCAATCGAAATGACAGATGGCAATCAGGATTTGCAATCCGTTCGCATATTCCCAAGCGGTGATGGTTTTGGTCTCGCCTTTGGCTTGCTGAGACAGATGTTTTGTATGACGGCTGGTAACAAGAGTCGGATCGCCAAAAAGAAAACGCAACGAATCAAGATAATGAATGGAATGAAATAACACTTCAAGACGCGGCTGGCTTGCGAGCCATGGCCACATATCCCATGGGGTATGGATACTGACCTGTACCTGCACATCCAGAATATTGCCCAGCCAACCTTCAGCCATGATCGCTCTTGTAGCTTGAATAATTGAACTCCAGCGGAATTGTTGGTGGACCGCGATCTTCAAACCGGCTTGTTGTGCCAAAGCTGTCATCTCGACAGCTTCCGCATAGCTAGTAGAAAAGGGCTTCTGACATAACAGATGCTTGCCAGCAGCTACAGCTTTTTCGACGATGCCTCGTTGTTCCCAAGGCAACACAGCTATATCCACAATCTGTATCATTGGGTCGAGCAGGAGTTCATCGAGTGATTCGTAAACTTTATTCATGCCATTCGCGTGTACAGTTTTTTCTGCCACCTCGTGGTTAAGGTCATAGCCGCCGATCAAATTAAAACCACTGGCCTTGTATGCCGGGATGTGACCATAATTCACGATTCCACCACATCCAATAAAAGCGATGCCATAGTCAATTTTCGGGGGCAACTTATGTTCGAATGCAGATCGAACAACTTGAGGAATTGAGTCAATCGCCATATGAATTATTAACCTTTGACAGCACCAATTAATAAACCGCGAGTAATATATCGCTCCAGGATAATGGCGATAACAATAACAGGAACGATCATGATCAAGATCAATACGGACATGTTCCACCACTGCGGGCCGCGGGTGGCATTTTGAGCCGCGATGGTTAGTGGCAAAGTTTGCACCTTCGCACTGGAGAGGAATAAGGCTAAAAGATACTCATTCCAAGTAAAGACCAGGACAAATAAAAAGGTGGCAACCAAGCCTGGTATCGCAAGAGGCAAAACAATGGACCAAAAGATGCGATAGCGCGAAGCGCCGTCAATCGAGGCGCATTCTTCCAATTCAATTGGGATCGTACTTATGTAATCGCGCATCAACCAGATCACAATCGGGAGGTTACTGGTCACATAGGTGATGATCAAGGCTGTGTATGTATCCAGCAGATGCAGGCGCTGGAATAAAATATAGATTGGGATCACAACTGCGACGGGTGGCAGCATACGCTGAGAGATCATCCAAAAGGCAATGTCATTATTACCCAGTTCGCGCTTGAAGCGGCGGCCAATGGTTTGCAAGAGGATAAAAAATATTGCAGCAGAAACCGCAAGTGCAATCTGCCAAGGTACTCCCAAGGTGATAATAACGATGCTTAATCCAACACAGCCGATGAAGGTCAGGATCGCACCCACCCGCGGACGATATTCAAAACGAACCAGAGCATAAGCTGCTGTAGCTCCGAATATCAATGCCAACAAAGCACTAACAGGGGCAACAATAATGGTATTGCCAAAATTTCGAAGCGTATCCTTGCTGAGATCACCCACTAAAATATATTTCCAGGCATCCAGTGTGGGTTTAAAGTCAACGAAAGGGATGTAGAACGGACCTTCGGCGACCTGACTGGAAATCTTAAAAGAAGTTATCACCAACCAGTAAAGCGGAAATAAGATCAGAAACGCCCAGACTCCCAGCATCAGGTAAGATAGAACTGCTCCAACTGGCGAAGGCGTATTGATTGATTTACTTTGAAACCAACTCTTCATAAATCCTGCTCCAAATTAATAACGAGATGATAAGTTCGGCCTTCAGAGTGTTTCCACAGTTCGTTGGCGGATCAAATTTACAAAAATCATGGCAAAGAACGTCACGAGAAACAGCAGCATATAAGCCACCGCAGCTGAACCGCCGATATTCAAGGCGCGCCAATTAATGTAGGCATGATAAGTCAGAGACTGCGTAGCCGTGCCGGGGCCGCCATTTGTCATGACGTTAGGCAAATCCACGATCTTAAAAGCTTCGATGAGGCGGATTAACATCAAGGTCATAGTCACTGGCAAAATTGCCGGCCAGGTGATATATCGGAAAATTTGCCAGGAATTCGCACCATCCACAGTAGCGGCCTCGATGGGTTCAATGGGCTGGCTCTCCAAGGCAGCGACTAGCACAATAAACATAAAGGGTGTCCACTGCCAAATATCCCCAATTAAGATGGCAGTTCGCGCGCCCCAGGCATTATTAACCCAGGAAAAATTGATCAAGCCAAGACTCTCCCAGATGGGTGTAAAAGGTCCCTTACTTGTATCAGTGAGCATTCGAAACATATAGGCAACGCCCACTGGCGTGATCATCATCGGGAGCAAAAATATCACCCGAAAGAAACGCCGCCCTGGCAGGTTTTGTACTGTGAGCATTGCTAGACTTAAACCCAGAGTGTATTGAAAAAAGATACCCACAAAAACATAGACGAGCGTAACACTTGCAGTTCCTAATCGACCTCCATTCCACAAGGTATGCACTAACATCCAGGTTAGCATTCCTGAACCAAGGGTTAATAACACCCGGCCAATTAAGCCACCCGTGGAAACTTTGACACTCAGCAAGTACCGAGCCAGGAAAACAGCCAAAGCTATAACGACTAAACCGAACACTACCCAGGTTAGTGGAGTGCTCGGCGCAAATTTCCCCAGGAAATGATCTCCTTCAGATCCAACAAACAATTTTTTGTAATTACCCAATCCAACAAAGGTGAGTTTATATCCGCCCTTGGCAATATCGAATTTTGCCAGAGAAACATACAGAGATCCAATCAAAGGAAAGATAGACAAGAATAACAAAGCCAGAACTGTTGGCATAATAAAAACAGACCCAGCCAGACGATCGATGAGGGTTGAAATTGCCCCATTGAAACGAGATGGTTGTGATTCTTCAGGTTCAGTGTTCATAATTTGATAAGAAGTAGGCTCAAGGCCCAACCCAATGCGAGTTGGGCCTTGAGGAAGTATATTCAACCTACGCTAGGTCTACTTTTGTCCAAGGGTTCCCTTGTAGAACTTCAATTGCGCATCACGGCCAGCGTCATTCGTGATGGTTTCCCAGGAGTCATATAATTGTTTCATTGTTTCGTCAACGGTCAAATCTCCCGCAATATACTGAGAAAGGATGCGGTCAAGTTCCACTTGAATATACTCATGGTTCTTCGGAATACGCAGGTCCGCAGCCATGTTCGGGTTGTTCAAACTCTGTTCGATACCGCTAAGATAGTTATCAGCAGCGGTCTGACTAAAGCCTGCGTCAATCCAAGCCTGCTTGTTCTTAAACTCCGAAATACGGAAGGGGTTATAACCGGTCTTGCCAACAACCACGTCTTTGCTGGATTGCGCAGGTTGAGACATATAAGAGAAGAACGCATAAGCGGCATCTTTCTTTTTCTGATCCACTGCGGCATTGACTGCGCCAGCCCATCCACCGAAGGAGGCGAATGGAGCATGATTCACACCGTCCTCTGCATACGGGCAGGTTGTGGCATCACAAGGAACGAGCTTGCCAGTGTCCCAATCCAAAACTTCCTTGGAACCAGGATTCTCAATTGCTCCGACCTTGTCAACCACCTTTGAATTGGCTTTGTCAATTGCCAAAGGACCAATATCACCCCAGTCCATGGTGAGAGCACAACGACCAGAGAGGAACAGGCCGCGCGAATCGCCTACGCCCTGGTTGGTTTCATCAGGAGGACCATATTTACCGGTTTCCTTGTAAACTTCCAGGGCACGTTTGAAGGCATCATTGTTCACCAATGGAGTCATATCTTTAGTGTTGAAGAATGGACCCTGACTGCTGCCTTTGCTTTGAATGTAAGGAGCGGCAATGGACCAGATCCACCAGTAGGATTGTTGTGCTGGAGCCTTGGAAATACAAGAGCCATAATCAGGCGTACCATCGCCATTAAGATCCTTGCCATTAAGGGCTTTTGCGACGGCCAGATAGTCGTCCCATGTTTTCGGGGGCTCAAGGCCGGCATCTTTGAGGGAGTCGATGCGGTAGTAGACCATATGCATATCGCCATCGACTGGGATGCTATAGACCTTGCCATCATAGGAGTTGAAATCGCGGAAGAATGGGGCAACATCATCCCATTGCAGGTCTTTATCTTTTTGAACATAAGGAGTCAGGTCTTCAATCAAGCCCGCTGGAGCAAAATCCACGATCCAGGAGGGCGCGAAGAGATAACCATCATATGCATTTGTTCCGGATGTCGCATCAGTCAAAACCTTTTGATATAGGTCACTGTTCGGGACAGTAACGATATTAACCTTTGCGCCAGTGAGAGCTGTGAAATCCGGTCCGCGCCGCTGAAGCGGTTCAGCAACTTGAGGTCCCACAAATGTGAGAATGGTGATGGTAACTCCATCAAATATCTTACCGGCTGGGGCCTCAGTCGCAGGGGCTTGAGTAGCAGGTGCTTCGGTTGCTGCAGGAGCCTGCGTTGCAGGAGCTTGAGTAGCGGGTGCTTGGGTTGTTGTGGTCGTGCCACCGCAAGCCGTGATTAGTACGCTAAAGACAATCATTACGCTCAATATCTTGATAAGCGTGTTTTTGCTGTTCATGAAGTCTCTCCTTCTTCTGTTGAATAAAGTGTGTGACTGTTGAAATCGTTTACAATTAGGTGAAGCGGTACGTATCATCAAGTCAATAGGCGCTTCCTTTCTAATACAGAAATGATCACCTGCGTCCAGCGGGTTCGTATCTGCGGCAAGGATTTGGTACTATGATTTTGGTATGTGCCGCTTTTTCATTAGTTCAGTGGGGGAGTAAAGAAGGTCAGCAATTCCACGGGCGACTGACCTTCGTTTCGCAAGGCGTGTTCAAGACCAATGGGTATGGCTATAACCTGCCCGATTTTGAGATTCACATCTGTTTGATCCAAAGTTAATATCGCTTCTCCTTTGATGATCCAGACGGTTTCGAGTTGCTGCGCATGACGGTGACGACCAATCACGCCGCCAGGTGGAACTTGCACTACATTGACACTTGCCAATGGGTTATCCTCAGAAGTCAACAAACTCTTCATGTAAATACCGGGAAATCTGGCATGTTCCTGCCATTCTCCCGTTGTGAGGTCAGCAATGCGCGGTAGAGTCATTAATTCATTTCCATGCCGCCGCACACATTGAGTGATTGGCCGGTGATATAACTTGCATCTGGCGAACACAAAAATGAGACTGCATTTGCGACGTCATCAGTTTTTTCCAAACGACCCAATGGGATCTTGGCAACCATCCGAGCGAGTGATTCTTCGGGTGTGATACCGAGAGCGCTTGCCCGAATTTGATGAATACCCGTTGTCATTGGGGTATCGACGACGCCTGGGCAGACCGCATTCACGGTAATCCCTTGTGCGGCAAAGGCAAGCGCCGCCGATTGCGTAAGGCTGATCACTGCACATTTCGCAGCGGCATAATGGGCTTGATCTGAGCGACCCGAACGCCCGGATATCGAAGAAAGGTTGACAATGTGTCCGCCCGCTTGCATATGCTTGACTGCAAATTGAATTGCAAAAAAAACCGTTTTAAGATCAAGGGTCATAATCGTATCCCATTCTTTTTCAGTAATTTCAAGGAATGGACTTATGATGACGCGACCCGCGTTATTTACCAGTACGGTTAATTGACCCCACTCCGCAGAACGATTAATTATGTTTTGAATATCATCCAGCTTGGTTAAATCAGCCTTTAAAGCTAATACTTGTCCACCCTGATCCTCGATCTCTTTTTTAACTTCATCCAACATATCTGCATTGATATCCACGATGGCAACAGCAAAACCATCGCGAGACAATCGTTTTGCTATGGCTCTCCCGATTCCCTGAGCAGCACCCGTTACGATGGCAACCTTTAACGCAGAAAAGCCGCTGTTCATGAATCCTTATCCTTGTGTGATTGGGATATTTCCTCCAACACCTCAAGTGAGAAGGCCAAATGTTTGATCATCGCCTGACGTGCAGCTTCAGCGTCTCCACTCTCTACGGCTGCCACAATGGCTTCGTGTTGATCAAAAACCAAATTCACAGGTCCTGAAAAATCTTCCCATGTTAAAATAATCTGGTCACGCAGCTGATTAATCAGGGGTGCCAACAATACTTTGAATAACTCATTTTGGGTGGCTTCAGCCAAGGTGACATGCAGATGAAAATCCAGCTCAGCCATCTGCTTGGCTGTGTTGCCACCGGCTCTCATCTGCTGGCAAATCTGATGGAGTTGTGTCAATTGTTCAGGAGTAATTCGACTCGCCGCTAACGCGACCATCTCCACTTCTATCACCCGGCGTACCTCATTAAGACGGATCTCGAAATCAGCTTGGTTCGAGAGTTGCATGTAGGTTTGCAAGGAGCGCGACACCATATTGAAATCAGCACGTCGGACCGAGACCCCACTACCAGTTGCGGACTCGAGTACACCACGCGCTTCCAAGGCTTTGATGGCCTCACGAACCACGGTACGGCTAACACCAAAGGCTTCCGATAGCTCACGCTCAGGCGGCAAACGGTATCCGGGTTTCCATGCTCCAGATGAAATGAGTTCCAATACTTTTTCAACCACCCGTTCATAGAGTCGCTGCTCACGCTCTAGAGGCTCAATCGCTGCGGATTCAAGCATTGAGTTATCGTTAGTTTGATCGTCTGACATTAGAATCCTTATTAATTGTCTAAATTATTTGTATTTTCTATTCGGTATTCTGTAATATGGTATACTGTACTACCAAGGAATTGATATGTCAATAGCATTATTTCGGTAAAACTCATCCTCACAGAGCTTTGTTGCCACTTTTATTTGCAAATGTAAAACTTCAAGAGTAGACAACTATAATAGAACAAATCGGCCTAATATATTATTACAACGAAAGGGCACAAACCATGGCAACATATCAAATTCCTCAAATCCCGTCCCCTTTGGCTGTTAGTCCAAACGAAGCATTTCTTATCGCCAGTGGGGATTTGCGTCTTTCGGCTAA
>Ga0209131_1003217_pt1 | contig 10910 bp, 8 predicted proteins | sample GraSoi_2013_40cm_FD_185826 | JGI IMG/M metagenome (GOLD analysis project Ga0209131, IMG submission 185826) | Grasslands soil microbial communities from the Angelo Coastal Reserve, California, USA - Sample 9_17_2013_40cm (SPAdes) (version 2) | ecosystem: Environmental > Terrestrial > Soil >...
ATACGCCGGCTCAGTTCATCAACCGGAAGCTTTGATGTCGTTTATCTGAAGCAGAAGACTTCTCTGGCGGCGCGTTATGCCACGGTCGGAATTTATCAGAACCTCATGGAACTCTATCAACAGAACGGCGCGAAATGGCCATTGGAATCGCGCGCTGGTCTGCTGGCTTATTTTGCTCGCTACAATGAAAACGAAGCCCTGCCTTTGATCGAGCAAGTGCTGACTGGAATTGAGCCGGGTGAGGACTTCAACTTTCTTCCCAACCTTACGCGTCTTTACTATTCAGATGGCATCGATGGTGTTTTGAGAAAGCGTCTTGAAAGTGACGACCCGCGCGCCGTCAGCACCACCGCATGGTTGATGTCTAAATATGGGCCCGCCGGCGACCAGCAGGCGATCGAAGCCAGACTGGAACGATGGCGGAAGGATTGGGGCAGCCGCGCGGCAGAGGCCCAAACTAACCTGCAGGGCACCGCAGAACGGGAGATGGTAACGGCCCTGATTCGCGCCAAGTCATGGAAAGCGTCGCCGGAGCGAGCCAAAGAACTCGAGCAAAGTTGCGTCACCGAACTCTGTCGTCAGAATTTTCGGCGGTAATGGGGTGATACACGGTAGCGACGGCATGCCATCCGCTGCGCTTACTTTCCCCAGGTCACGAACATCCCCAGAGCGGCCGCGCACATCAACGCAGCCGTAGTCCAGCCGATAAAGTTTGTCAATCTTCCGTTGACTCGCTTGCCCATGACTTCTTTGTTGTTCGATACCAGCATGATCATCACCAGCAAAGGAGGAGCGAGCACGCCGTTGATTACCGCCGTCCAAAAAAGCGCGGTCACCGGCTGAATCCTGAGAAAGTTGATCAGCATCCCAACCAAAGTAGAAACGATGATCACCGCGTAAAAGCGGGGCGCTGTGCGTAGTTTTTCATCCAGGCCACAGTTCCATCCAAAAGCTTCGCCGATGGCATAAGCACTCGATCCGGTCAATACTGGCACTGCCAGAAAGCCTGAGCCGATCAGCCCCAGCGCAAACAGAATGCTGGCCGCGCCGCCGGATAAGGGCTTGAGAGCTTCAGCTGCATCAGTCGCGGTTTGAATATCTGTCTTGCCAGCGACATGAAGGGTTGCCGCCGATGCCAGAATCACAAAATAAAAGACAATGCTGGCGAACAGCATTCCGGTGTTCACATCGATCTCGGCAATTTTTATCTCCTGATCGGTAGCGCCTTCCCGCTCTGCGAGCGTGAGACGACCCATGTTCAATTCTTCTTCGACTTCCTGACTTGCCTGCCAAAAGAACAGATATGGCGAGATGGTTGTGCCCAGAATCGCAACCAGCGTCATCAGGTATTGATGATCGACGCGGAGCGTGGGGACCACTGTGCCTATCAGCACTTCGCGCCAGTGCGGCCGGGCGAGAAACGCGGCGCCAATGTAAGCGAACAACGTCAGTGTCAGCCACTTAAAAATTCGCGAAATTAATGCGTACGAGCCGAGAATCTGCACCGTCAGAATTCCAATCGCAATGGGCACGACAAGGACCAAAGCGGGAATGGGCACGAGCAAATTAACAGCCGCGGCAATCGCACCGATATCGGTCCCGGCATTGATCGTGTTGGCAATAACCAACAGCGACATGGAACCGTAAACCACCCAACGTGCATAGTGTTTGCGCAGCACACCGGCCAGGCCCATGCCGCTGACCATACCGATTTTGGCACAGATGAGTTGCACCGCCGCCATCATGGGCAGGGTCGCCGGGGCCGTCCATAAAGTGGCAAAACCGAACGCCGCACCCGCCTGGGTGTAGGTGCCGATGCCCGAAGGGTCGTCGTCAGAAGCTCCGGTAATCAAGCCCGGCCCGAGCACGATCAGTAAGCGCTTGATGGGATTCTTTTCCCGCTCGAGCCTTACCTCCAGCGGCCCTTTACTCAACTTTTTATTCTGCCTGGGTGACGTACGACTCGGCCTCCAAACATGCGTTATGGCCGCATTCTAACAGCGTCCCGGCAAAATGGGGCAATCTTTAGGCCCGTTCCGGTCCCCTTCACCACCAGGATGGTTGACAAAACCGGCCATTGTAACTAGAATGGTTACAAAATGAAACTAAGTGGAATTCTGGAGTGCTAGGCTGATATGTCAAGCAGTAGCCGCTTCGCGGTCGCCGTACATGTCCTGACGCTGATGGCTTGGTCTGATGACGAGGCCCTCAAGTCTGAGCAGATGGCCGTGAGCGTGAACACTAACCCGGTTGTAATCAGACGGATGTTGTGCGAGTTAGCTGAGGACAAACTGGTGGTTTCGCATACGGGTGCAACTGGTGGTTCCCGTCTCGCTCGCGATCCCGGGCAAATTCGCCTGCTGGATGTTTACCGGGCGGTTGAAGGCACCAATGTTTTTTCGCTGCATCCAAAACGGCCCAGTCACCGGTGTCCGGTGGGCGCAACGATTGGACCTGTGTTGAAGGATGTGAGGGGAGAAATCGACTCGGCGATTGAAGACGTGCTAGCCAAAATTACTATCGAGGACATCGTGCGGCGCTTGAAACCCGGTGTTCAAAGTTCCGAGATTAGGAAGAAGCGAGCCGGCGCAACATCGCGCAGCGCGCCATCGTATTAAGGAAGTGGTCTGGGTATTTTCGAGGTTTCGAATTGTCAATGCAGTCTCAAATTGAATTGCTCGGCGACGAAGTGATTGGCTCTCAAATGGGGCCGGCGATACCTTCGTCAGGACACTCAGAATCCGGCGACGAGGTCATGGATGCGTATTCGCGCGCCGTCATCAATGCCGCCGAAAAGGTCAGCCCATCGGTTGTCTATATCGAAGTCCGACACGCTGCTGGGGATAGAACGGGAAACGCTCGGCGCATACCGCAGGAAAGCCGGGGCAGCGGTTCGGGATTCATCTTTACTCCGGATGGCTTCATTCTGACTAACAGTCATGTCGTGCACGGATCTAAGCGAATTGAAGTAACCGCCGCGGATGGGCGGCAGTTCCAGGCGGATTTAATCGGAGATGATCCGGACACTGATTTGGCAGTAGTCAGAATCAACGCGCCCAATCTGGTGCCGGCTCATCTGGGTGACGCGCAAAAAATTCGTGTCGGCCAACTGGTCGTGGCCATCGGTAATCCCTATGGTTTTCAGTACACGGTGACCGCTGGCGTCGTCAGCGCTCTGGGGCGCTCGTTGCGGGCGCAGTCGGGGCGATTAATGGATGATGTGATTCAAACTGACGCCGCCCTGAATCCCGGGAATTCAGGCGGGCCGCTGGTTAACTCTCGCGGAGAAGTAATTGGGGTGAATACGGCGATGATTCTGCCGGCCCAGGGAATCTGCTTTGCTACTTCGATCGATACCGCCAAGTTCGTGGCCAGCCGGCTTATTCGCGATGGCAAAGTCAGCCGGAGTTACATAGGCCTGGCGGGACAGAATGTTCCGCTGCCGCGCCGGATCGTTCGCTACTACAACCTTGCGGTTGAAACTGGAATCCTAGTCGTCTCGTTTGAGGGCGATAGCCCCGCGAGAAACGCAGGAGTGCTGACAGGTGACATAATTGTGGGCCTGGACGATCGCCCTATTGCCGGGATCGATGATCTCCATAAGCTCCTGACGGAGGACCGCATCGGGCGCAAATCGACCCTCGTTGTGGTCAGGCGAACGGACAAATTGAGTCTCGAGGTCATCCCCAGAGAGTCACAGAGTGAAGCCGGCAAGTAGGAGAAGCTTGAGAAGCAAAGATTCCGGGTGCTGCGAGGACTTTTCAAAGTTAATGGATGTTGCGGGAAGAAAAAGGGAGGGTTTCTTAATTGATTAGGCTTGAACAGGAACAAAGTGGGATTGGATTGATGGGTACGGTTGCGCCTGCGTTCACCAGCCTGGACGAGGGGCTTTTGGAAGATTCCATCTCGCCGGATGACATAAACGAGGTGCTACAGCAACTCGAAACTCCGGCTGCGGACGCGGGAGATCTAAATGAACTCTCCGCCGATGAAGATGATGACCGTCTGCCAGAGGATGCGGAACTGGATCTGTCGCCTGGTGTTTTGGATAAGGCGTCGGACCCCGTAAGGCTCTACATGCGCGAAATGGGTATGGTGACGCTGTTAACGCGTGAACAGGAAGTCTCGATCGCTAAAAGGATCGAATGGGGACAAAAGCGGGCCGAGCGGGCAATTACCCGCTCTCCGATCGCGATAGCTGAACTCTTGAAGCTGGGTGATGAACTGGAAGCCCACAAGATAGGCATCCGCGAGATCGTTAATTTCTCTGATGAGATCGAGACCGAAGAGCAGGAAGACAAGGCCGCAGAGTATCTGCAGCGGACTATTGCCGGGATTCAGAATATAGGCGGGCTGTACCAGCGCGGACTTAAAGAATTCGGGCAACTTAAAGTCGAGCACAAACTGAACCGCGGCAAAAACGTAAAAAAACTACGGCGGCTCAAACGCAAGCTGGCGCGAACTCGACTTGAAATGGCGCGAGAAATTGTACGCCTTGGGTTAAAAGAGGCTGCCCGTCAACGTCTGGTCGAAGCAGTTAACAGAGTCCAGAAAGAGACGCGTTCTCTCGAACTCCAGATTCAGAACTATACAGAGAAGCTGGGCGGGAAACGCATTAAGGAGCAGGAAAAGAAAGATCTCAGCAGACACATTCGTGACGCGCGGCGCCGGCTCAGAGAGATCGAAGCTGAGCATCATGTCTCGCCTGCCGAGATCAAACGTTCTCATCGGATGATTGCGATAGGCGAAGCCCAGGCCGCCCAGGCCAAGCATGAACTAACTGAAGCCAACCTGCGCCTGGTTGTATCGATCGCCAAGAAATACCAGAATCGTGGCTTGAATTTCCTCGACCTGATCCAGGAGGGGAATCTGGGTCTGATGAAGGGTGTTGATAAATTCGACTGGCGGCGCGGCTACAAGTTCTCGACTTATGCGACCTGGTGGATCCGCCAGGCGATTACCAGAGCGATTGCGGATCAGGCGCGCACGATCCGTGTTCCGGTGCACATGATCGAGGTGCTCAATAAGGTCCGGACCGTCTCGCGTGAGTTGGTGCGGGACCTGGGACGCGAACCGACCACCGAAGAGATCGCGCACCTGATGGGCACCTCAGTGGAGAAGGTGAACAAAGCCTTGAAGCTCACGCAACAACCCATCTCGTTGGAAACGCCGATTGGCGAAGCGGGGGATTCCCAATTCGGAGATCTCATCGAAGATAAATCAACCGTTAGTCCGGCCGAGAGGGTAATCACTTCCAATTTGCGGGACATTGCCGGAAATGTGCTGCAAACCTTGAGTCCGCGCGAGGAGAAGGTCATCCGCTTGAGATTTGGATTGGATATCGAAGGCCGGGAACGCACTCTGGAAGAAGTGGGCGAGGACTTTAAGGTCACCCGCGAACGCATCAGACAGATAGAAGTTAAAGCTCTCAGGAAACTTCGGCACCCTTCAAGGGCGCGCGTGCTGAGGAACTTTATCGAAGGGCCAAAGGAATAAACACCAAGCCCTTGATCGCGTCTAACCGATAGCCGGGGAACTCACCTTCCCGACACATCGCCTCCGCCGTCGGCCTTCATTGTTACGTCTGTTAATCCTGTTGAGGACGACGACAACGACGGCGGTCTAGTGCAGATTTCTTGGCTGGGAGGCAGGGACTCGAACCCCGATAGCCAGATTCAGAGTCTGGAGTCCTACCATTGGACGACCTCCCAGCAGCGAAATCGAATTTACGTAACTCCGCTGATCAAGTCAACTGCGCATGCTTGCATCCTTAATTACTATGGCGCACCTAATGTGAAGCAGTGGAGAAGGCACCGGTTTCTGAAAATAGTTCTTGCGCTTGGTGCTTCAATAAAAGCAGAATAGGCGCGCTTGGCGGCATTCCTCGCGCTCATGCCGTTACTTCACGTTCGTGCTTTTATCATAACCAACATTCGCAGGAGCTAATGAGCGCATCACAATCGCCCCCCGACACGAACGAATTGGCGCGTCTACGCGCGCTGGTCGCCGATTACGAAACAAAACTTACCGACGCAGCAGCATTGGTCGCGCACGTCAGACATGAAATCAACAACCCGCTCGCTGCCTTGCTGGGACAAGCGCAACTAATGTTGCGCGAAGAACTCGGCGACAAGACCCGCCGGCGGGTCGAAACGATCGAAATGCTGGCCATCAGGATTAAGGAAACCGTTGCAGAATTGCGCGACGTCCAGACGCCGGTGGCCGCGGTAAATCGCGCGGAAGAATAAATCAGAAGACCGGTATCGGTTTGGTTAGATGTGTCACCGCGCTTCCTGGGCGTGATCCAGGACATTTCGATTCAGCGAAATGAAGCCTTACCGACAAAGCCGGTTGGCTAGGCGAGATCGAACAGTAGAACTTCTGCCTGCTCGTGAGCGGCAATTGTGAGTTTACTTTCCTTGCGGACCGCGGCGCCGTCCCCCGATTGTAATTCCATTTCATTTAATCCGATCGTGCCGCGCGCCACTTGAAGCCAGGCGTGACGGTCCTCAGCAATGACGTGACTCACGGTTTTGCCGGCCTCGAGGACTGCGGCATAAACCTGCATATCCTGATGAATTGTGACTGAGCCGTCGCGTCCATCACTCGAGGCAATCAAGCACAGCCGGGCGCGCCGTTCTTCATCGGTGAAATGTTTCTCTTCATAACTGGGCGGCAAACCAGGACTTTGCGGCAGAATCCAAATTTGCAGGAGATGAACCGGTTCAGAGTCGGAGGGATTGAACTCGCTGTGCGAGACGCCCGTGCCGGCAGTCATCCGTTGCACGTCGCCGGGGCGAATGACCGAACCGTTGCCCATGCTGTCGCGATGCTCGAGTGCGCCGGAGAGAATGTAAGTAATGATTTCCATGTCGCGATGAGAGTGCGTGGGAAAACCATGCGCCGGCTGCACGCGGTCCTCGTTGATGACCCGCAAGCTACGAAAGCGCTCGTGCGCCGGATCGTAATACTGATCGAACGAGAAAGTGTGATACGTGTCCAGCCACCCGAAATCAAAGTGGCCGCGATCTTGTGATTTGCGTATGGTGATCATTTTGGAGCGCAGGCATCCTTGCCGGCGGAGCGCAGGCATCTTGCCTGCATGAGCGTCGCCCGGCGCGAACACCTTTCACCGCAGAGATGCAGAGCACGCCGAGGTGGCGCAGAGAGCTTCCACACTCTCCTGAATTCGTTCAACGAGCAGAGGAATGTCTTCCCGCGTGAACAACGGCAATCCATTGAGATTCATTTCCATCGTCAGTCCGGTGCGCCACTCGTTGAATTGCTCTCGAGCACTGGCTCCGTCCGAATCGTCAAGCGTGGAAAGGTAGATCGCGGCGGCCTTTGCCAGGGTCCGCCGAGCCGACGTTTTCATCCGATTCTCCCCAGCGCGCGCGCACATGATCGCGAAATCAGCCTCGATAAAATCAAGAAAGCTGTTGCCTTCCACGATGACACCCGCGGATTGCACTCGCGAAAGGGCCTGCTTGATTCCGTCTTCGACCTGCTCTTCGCCGGCGATCACCCAGTGCACATTCGCGGCGCCCGCGTCCCAAAAGCGGCCGGTGTCTTTTCCGGCTTCGTAATTCTCTTCGCGCCCAGAGCGAATCAGCGGTTCGTCACGAATCAAATCGCTGACACAACAGCCAAGCGGGTCCTTCCCGCAGGAACGATAATGCCCGCGGGTCAATTTGATCGCTTCCCAACCCGGCAGACGCTCGAGGAGATCACACATCAGCGTGGTCTTGCCGGTGTTTGACGACAATCCGCTGACGGCAACTATGGTTGGTCGTGAGATTTCCTCTTTGGTCATCTTCAGGAGGTGGCTCAAAGGCCTGTGAGGCCGAAACTTTATAACTTCTCGGCTAAATTTGAATTATCAAGCTCCTTTAGGAGCGGCATTAACCGTGAACATATCGCTCTTATCGGAGCTCAAACCTATTGCCACTCGATCGTTTCAACGAACACAGATACCAGGCGATTCAATCCGTTCGCATCCTCGCTATCGAAACGTCCGTCGATTGGACTATCAAGATCCAGCACACCAATCAATTGGTCGCCTTTAATCAACGGTACCACGATTTCCGAGTTCGAAGCGCTGTCGCAGGCGATGTGCCCGGGAAACTCATGGACATTGGGAACGATTGTCGTGGCTCGCGTTGACGCTGCCGTGCCACAGACGCCTTTACCAATCCCGATGCGCACGCAGGCGGGCCGGCCCTGAAAAGGCCCCAGCACCAGCTCATCGTCTTTCAAGAAGTAGAATCCGGCCCAGTTCAAATCAGGAAGCGCATGAAAAATCAGCGCAGCGAAGTTGGCCGCATTCGCGATGAGATCGCGTTCGCCGGCAAGCAGGCTGGAAAGCTGCGCGGCGAGCTGATCGTAGAGATCAGTTTTAGAAGTTGATTCTGAGCGATCCAATTGAGAGAAACCTCGGTACGGGACCGCTTGCGGTAGCAAGCGGGTCTCGCGACGAAACGTTATCTGCTCGATACGGCGAGCGGTTTCTTGTCTGTCGCCCCTACGGGGCTCGAACATCCTGGTGGCCTGATCCCCGGGCTTACGCCCGGGGCTACCATCTGCCGCGCCTACTGCGCTCATTGATCGTTTCTCTTTCAGGTTACTCGTGTCAATCGTCCTTCTTCGAAGCTCTGATACTAATCACGACCGACTTCGAAGCCGGTGTGTTGCTCTTATCCGCAAAGTTCCGCACCGCCACCAGCACGTTCGTCTCGGGATAATAGGTCGCAGCGCTGCGACGCGGAATGCTGTACTGCACGACCGTGAAACGGAGCGCGACGCGTTCTTCGCCTTCAAAGTGGCTAATCAAGTCGACCGTCTGGCCGTCATGAAGACCATTAAGCCGAATGTCATCCGGGTTAAGAAAGACCACCCGGCGGCCGTTATGAATTCCCCGATAACGATCGTCCAGGCCATAGATGGTCGTGTTGAATTGATCGTGACTGCGCATGGTCATCATCAGAAACTGTCCCGGCTGCAAATCATGCTTGGGTAATTCATGGACAGTGAAATGCGCGTGCCCATCGTCAGTATTGAATTTCAACTCGCGAATAGGATTGGGCAGATAGAACCCGGCGGGCTGCCGCGCGCGTTGGTTGTAGTTTTCAAAGCCGGGGACGACGTGTTCGATGTGTTCGCGAATGCGATCGTAATTCCCTCGCAGTCCTTCCCAATCAACGCACGAACGATCCCCGAGCACTGCTTTCGCCAGTCCGGCGACAATTGCCGGCTCGCTCAAAAGATGTTTCGATGCAGGTTGCAGGCGGCCTTCCCATCCTTCAACTACGGCCATCGAATTTTCGGTGGTCACCATCTGCGGTCCGCTTTCCTGCTCGTCAATTTCGGTGCGCCCCAGACACGGTAAGATCAATGCCTGCTCGCCAGTGATCAAATGAGCGCGATTCAGCTTAGTCGACACGTGCACGGTCAGCCGGCAACGGCGCAAGGCTTCGGCCGTGTATTTAGTGTCGGGCGTTGCCGAAAGAAAGTTTCCGCCTAATGCAAAAAATACTTTTGCTTCGCCTCGATGCATCGCCTGGATCGCATGGACGGTATCCCAGCCGTGCCGGCGCGGCGGCCTGAAACTGAATTCTGTGCCCAATCGATCAAGAAAATCCGGGCTTGGCTGTTCCCAGATACCCATCGTGCGGTCGCCTTGCACGTTGCTATGACCACGCACCGGACACAAACCCGCGCCGGGCTTTCCCATCTGTCCGCGCAGCAGCATCAGGTTGACGATCTCCTCGATATTGGCGACAGCATTCTTATGCTGAGTCAGGCCCATGGCCCAGCAAAAGATTACCCGCTCGGACTCGATAAAGATTCGCGCGGCATCTTCGATTTTGACTTTCGTGATTCCCGATTGCTCAAGGATATCGCCCCAATGGCTGCGGCTAAGCGCCGCCTTGAACTCTTCAAACCCCGTCGTGTGGCTATTTATGAATTCATGATCCATTACGCGACCTGGCCGGCGCTCTTCAGCGTCGAACAGTTCTTTCATGATTCCTTTCAGCAACGCCACGTCGCCATTGATCCGGACTTGCAGAAAAAGATCAGCCAGCTTGGTGCCCTTGCCCAGCCAGGTCCAAACTTCCTGCGGATGTTTGAAGCGCGCCAGCCCAGTCTCCGGCAACGGATTGATGTGCACGATTTTGCAGCCGCGCCGCTTTGCCTGCATCAGCGAAGTCAGCATGCGCGGGTGATTGGTTCCCGGATTTTGACCAATGACAAAGATTGCATCGGCCAGATCAAAGTCGGCCAGGGTAACTGTGCCTTTGCCGAACCCCAGGGTTTCCTTCATGCCCGTGCCGCTGGATTCGTGACACATGTTCGAGCAGTCAGGCAAATTATTGGTGCCAAACTGGCGCACGAACAGTTGATACAGGAAGGCGGCTTCGTTACTGGCCCGCCCCGAGGTGTAAAAGATCGCCTCGTCAGGGGAGGCCAGAGAATTCAATTCAGCTGCAATCAATTCAAACGCGTCCGCCCAATTGATGGCTTCATAATGATCTGCGCCCGGGCGCAAAAGCAGCGGATGCGTGATGCGGCCCTGCGCGTTCAGCCATTGATCTGACTGATGCGAAAGTTGGGTGACTGTCCACTCTCTGAAGAATTCAGGTGTGACGCGTTTCGTGGTCGCTTCGTCGGCGACGTGCTTGGCGCCTTCTTCACAGAATTCGAAATGCGAACGCTCGCCGTCAGGTTCAGGCCAGGCGCAACCGGGACAATCGATGCCGTGCTTCTGATTCAATTGCAGCAGCGTGCGAGTCCCGCGCACCGCGCCCATTTCTTTGAAAGTGTATTTCGCCGCGCTGAGCACCGCGGGCAGACCGCCGGCGACGTTGCTGACGGGTTTGACGATCGGAGGCGACGTTTCTTCCGGCGTTTGT
>Ga0209131_1003218_pt1 | contig 10909 bp, 9 predicted proteins | sample GraSoi_2013_40cm_FD_185826 | JGI IMG/M metagenome (GOLD analysis project Ga0209131, IMG submission 185826) | Grasslands soil microbial communities from the Angelo Coastal Reserve, California, USA - Sample 9_17_2013_40cm (SPAdes) (version 2) | ecosystem: Environmental > Terrestrial > Soil >...
GCTGCAGACCATCGAGAGCAAGAAGCAGTACTACGCGAAAGCGATCGCGGAGAAGTGGTTGACGGTTTTCACGCATGATCCGAAGACGCCGTGGGCTTGTGTGGAGAAGGATGAGTTGGGGAAGATGGTGGCGAAACGACCTTAGACGGTCTCGCGAGCGAGGGCGCCCGCGCCACACAATCTTGCTTCGAAGAATTCTTCCACCCGCACCAGTATTTCGACCGCGTTCTTCGACTCGTAGATCGCCTTGCGCAGGCCGGCTCCGCCCGGCACGCCGTGCGTGAACCAGGAGGCGAACTGCTTCATCTTGCCGACGGCGTCCGGGAGTTCCTCCTCGATCAGCATCTGGAAGTAAGTGCGGATCATCTGGTATCGGTCGGCCTCGCTGGGCTCGTCGTAGGGCAGGCCTGACGAGGGAATGCCGGCCTCCGGCTGAAAGCTCACCTCAGCGGCTAAAGCCGACCGATAATTTTCGCCATTATCGGCACGACTGAAGTCGCGCCCTTCCCGGTCAATCCCTTCCCGAGTCGCACCCTCGCGGGTGCCTTCCAATCCCTTGCAGTACTGCTGAATCTGCCGGAAGATCCATGGGTTCGATGGTGCCGTGCGGCCGATCATCACTGCGTCGCACCCGGTTTGAGTAACCATGGCGCAGGCGTCCTCGGGCTTGCGGATGTCGCCATTGCCGATCACCGGAATTTTCACCGCATCTTTCACCGCAGCGATCCAATCCCAGCGCGCGGCCCCACTATATCCCTGCTCCCGGGTCCGCGCATGCAAAGCGACCGCCGCCAACCCGCAGCATTCCGCCATGCGCGCCAGTTCGACGCAGACGATCTCGTCGTCACTCCACCCGGCGCGAAACTTTACGGTGAAGGGAATCTTCACTGCCGCTCGAACTGTTTCGAAGATGCGGCCGATCGCCGGCAAATCGCGCAGCAGGCCGGAGCCTCCGTTGCACTTCACGACTTTCTTCGCCGGACAGCCCAAGTTCAAATCCACCACGTCGAAGCCCAAGCCCTCGACTATGCGCGCAGCTTCGGCCATCACCTGCGGATCGCTGCCAAAAAGCTGTGCCGAAATCGGATGTTCGTCTTCGTAGAAATGGAGATAGCGCTTCGCTTTCTGGTCTTTCTTACGGAGCACGCCATCGGCCGAGGTGAACTCGGTCATGATTAGACCGCAGCCCCCCAGGTTGCGGATGAAGCGGCGGAAGACTGTGTCGGTCACCCCAGCCATGGGAGCGAGGACTGTCGCGGGCGCGATCTCAACGCCGCCGATGGAAAGAGCCGCGGGAACTGGCTTCTGTGGCGCTGCCTGGCGGGCGATGGCGCCCGCCCCACACGAGCCGTTGCCAACCGAGTTGTCCCAGGACTTGCGCACAGGTCTATTCTACTTGGCTCTTCAAGCGAAAAGCCCCCGCCTTCCGGCGAGGGCTCAATTCCAGGGATATCCGTGGTAATCCGCGAAAATCCGGCAAGTACTTTAGTTCTTTGCCGCCTCGGCTGGCTTGGCGGACGTAGTCGCAGGTGTGTTCTTCGCGTACTTGCGGCGGAAGCGCTCGACGCGGCCGGCGGTATCCATCAGCTTCTGCTTGCCGGTAAAGAAAGGATGGCAGGCGGAGCAGATTTCAACGCCGATGTCTCCCTTATGAGTGGACCGGGTGACAAACGCATTGCCGCACGCGCAATGCACGCGCACTTCGTTATAAGCGGGATGAATGGCTGCTTTCATAGGGTTCAGACCTCGACACGAATCATTAGATTCTACCGGAATGCTCTTGGATTCAGCAAACCAAGATTCAGCAATCCCAGGCGACAACATCGGCTGTCAGAAGCGAAACATGTACGACACTTTCACGAAAAACTGCCGGCTGTCGTTGATATAGCCTTTCGCTGTGTTAGAAACTCCCACTCCCGGTACAACATCCAGGTTCTGCAAGTCGCTGTTATAGCCCACATAGATTGCCGTGCCCGGATGCACCAGATAGGTGATGAGGAAGTCCGCGTTAAATCGCTTCGATGTCGGCAGATACGTATAAGGGAACACGGTATTGCCCGGCGTGTTGGCCAGCAACGCGTTGTATTGCAGGATCACGCGCAGCGAGAGCTGTGGAGTGAATTGCCAGTTCCACTTGCTGCGGATAATGTGATCGTTGAAAATGCCTTTCCCGATAGTGCCGGGGGCCTGCGAGATCTGGGAGAGGGCAAACAGATATTCGTTCTCCGTCGCCCGCAAGCGCTCAAACAGGTAGGTGTTCTCAATCTTCAACGGCTTGACGGGACGGAACGTCAGCATCGCAGAGCCCGTATCCAACCGCGCCAGAAGTGACTGCGGTTGAGCGTTCGACGCGGGCACGAAGTTCACTCCATCTCCCCAGTAGTAGCTCGCCCTCACAGTAACCTTGGGAAAGTAGCCGGTTTGGAACGCAGCCCCGCTGCGGTGTTCGTGGTAGTCCTGGTTCCCGGTTGCGCTCGGCAAGCCGAGGGATGCGAAATCCTGCGGCCGAAGACGCTCGCGCAACTCTTCGTAAGGAAATAGAAAGATAACCGTCTGACCACGGCCCTGGATCGCCAGATATGGCTGGTAATCCGTATCCAACCGGGTGCCTTCGTGATCGAACACGTAACGCTGGTTCAGCGAAGGGCCCCAGTCGACGATCCAGCCCTTCTTCGGACGGAAACGGTAGTCGATCGTTTGGTAGAGTCCGCGGATGTCCGTGCGGTTTACAAATCCCGGCACGGTCACGAACCCCGGACTGATGTCGTCGTAAGTCCCATCGTAGGAGAAGTGCAGCCCGTCGCGTTTCAACTCCAGTTTGTCCGCAGGCCCGGCGCGATAAAGGCCGCCGAAATTGCTGGAACTCACCACCGCCTGGCCCTCCAGAGACCAGTTGGGATTGAACTTGAGCCGCGTGTCGATCCCACCAATGCGATTGAAGTCGTTCGCAGCGGGATATTCCCAGTTCGTATAGATGGCTCCTACGCTCGACTGTTTGAAAATATCCCGGCTCGCGCGGGCAATGGTGAAGTAGGAACGGGTGCCCGATAGAGTGCTGTTGTCGGGAACCAACAGCCCCGGACTGCGATCGTCGGTTGCCATCAAGCCCACCGAGTAGGGCCCTTCCTTCCCGGTGAGGCGGATTCCCGCGGAGGGGTCTGCAATGTTGCGGGTGAAAAACAAATCCAGCGGCGTGCGGAAGTAGTCTTCGTTTTCCAGAAAGAACGGCCGCTTCTCCGGAAAATACACTGCGAAGCGCTGGTTAACCGTAATCTGCGGATCCTCGGACTCCACCTGGCTGAAGTCGGGATTCGCCGTCATATCCACAACGAAGTGATCGTGGATTACGAACTTGGCATCCATGCCCGGCTGCCCCTGTGCTTCCGCATGTTGAAAGAATGGGTTGGATGGGTCGCGAGTATCCAGGCCGCGGAAGCCGCGCATCACGCCGTAGGGGATTAGCTCGATGCTGCGTCCCGGCGAGATTCCCTCCAGCCCATAGAGTGTCGCTGCTTGCCCCAGTCTGCCCGCCACTTTATACGAAACCTGTGGCCAGAATGCGTCCTCGTTCTTGCGAAAGATTCCGCGATACAGAATGATTCCCCACTCCTGTTGTTTGGTCGCCGGGAAGCGCAGGCTCTTGAACGGAATCGCCATCTCGACCACAAAGCCGCGGCTGGTGACTTTGCCCCGTGAATCCCACACTGTGTCGAACGACGCATCGAAATTCCCATTGATTTCTTCCCGCGTCGCCTCGCTCCAGATCGCGTCCCACTGCACGCCCAGCGGAGTTGTCTGAAAAGCATAGGCGCGCCGCCGGTCGTGAAACGTATCCAGCATGACCTCGACCTGGTCATCGTCGTAAATGTCTTCGCGCCGCGACAGTCGCGCCCGCACTTTTCTGGGATCGTCGAAGCATACGAATACTATGTACAAATTTTTCTGGTCATAGCCGAGATAGGCCGCAGTCTCCTCTGAGACACTTGCACCATCGTGTGGGTTGCGTTGCACAAAACCCGTTACTTTCGCCATCTGTAGCGCTATCTCGCCCTCAGGCTTCATGCCCAGGAAGTCGTCCAGCGCGGGAGCGCGGGACAAGCGCGGAATGGTTACCGCTGGGGGTGCCAACGCCGGCCTCGGCGCGGGTTGCACTTCAGGATTCTTGATTGCTGGCTCCGGCAACTGGGCCGAGGGCGAGGGATTCTGCGGAGAGGGCTCAGGTTTCTGCCCCGGCGGGGCGGGATTGGCTTCGGCAGGAGGCGGAGGTGGGTTCTGCGGAGTAGTCTGCGGGTTTTGTCCCGTTGTATTCTGCAGCGCGAAAGACGAGTTTTGGATTGCGAACTCCGCCCCGCCCTCTCGGACTACCGCCTGCGGCGTGGGCGAACACCATCCGCACTCCACCGCTATAGGCAGCGTCAACGCACCTGCCAGCAGTAACCTCGGGAGCCTTTGGAATGGAAAACCCTCAATTCGACCCGGCCGCAAAATGCCCTCACGTCTACCCATCGTTGACGAGGAATCCTGCAAGATACACCATGAGCCGGTCTTACAAAACAACAAAACAGTGCTATGCGGTTTCCCGAACACGATTTCCAGCGGCGCGTGCGTGGGATCTAACGGGGAAGCATACTAGGTTTCGAAAAGCGAGCGCGGCAAGCCCGACTGTCGAATGATAGACATTAAAGTCCCAATCCGCAGTTCGTCATGGTCTGGTACTGGCACCGTGATTGTAGAGTTCTCGCTTCGCTTTTGCAGAATGATGTGACTGCCGCGTCTTCGAATCTCGCTGAATCCGTTGCGTGAGAGCATAGAGCAAACTTCGCGGCCGGAAAGAATGCGCAGCCTACCCAACCTCAACCTCAAGACGCGTTACAAAAACTTCGGAGCGACGGCGGCGTTCTATTTCGCTGGGATCTGCTGTCTCGAAAAACAGCTCGACCGCTTCCTGAAGATTGTTTCGCGTCGCTTCGATTGTGTTGCCCTGGCTGGCGATGTCCAGTTCCGGGCAAAGCCCAACATATCCATTGCCCTCCCGCTCGATAATCGCAGTGAGTTGTTGTGTCTGCTTCATAGGCCTCCGCAACTTCATTCTAGAACAACGAACTCTGCCTGCGGCTGGGCGTGATCTTAAAATAATCGTAGGCCAGTTGAGTCGCCACGCGCCCCCGGGGAGTGCGGTTCAAAAACCCAATCTGCATCAGGAACGGCTCGTAGATTTCTTCAATCGCATCTGGCTCCTCCGCCAGCACCGCCGCCAATGTATTCACACCCACGGGCCCGCCCTGATATTTTTCTATAATCGTCAGCAGGAGCCGCCGGTCCACTTCGTCGAAGCCGTATTTATCCACTTCCAGCATCTGCAGCGCCGCCTGCGCCGTGGGTAAATCGATTTTGCCTGCACCGCGCACCTGCGCGTAGTCGCGCACCCTCCGCAGCAGCCGGTTCGCGATGCGCGGCGTCCCGCGCGACCGGCTGGCAATCTCAATCGCACCTGCGTCGTCTACTTCAACTCCCAGAATCTCCGCGGAGCGTTCCACGATTACCCGCAAATCCTCCGGAGTATAGAACTCCAGCCGCAGTACGATTCCAAACCGCGAGCGCAGCGGCGCAGAAATCAATCCCGCCCGCGTGGTCGCTCCGACAAAGGTAAACGGCTTCACTTCCAGAGTGTGCGTGCGTGCCGAAGGCCCTTGTCCAATAATAATGTCCAGTTTGTAGTCTTCCAGCGCCGAATACAGCAACTCTTCCAGCACCGGCTGCAGCCGGTGAATCTCGTCGATGAAAAGGACCTGTTTATCCTGCATGTTGGTGATGATTGCCGTCAGATCGCCCTTGATCTGCAACAGCGGCGCCGCAGTCGGCTGGAAGTGTACGGCCAGTTCGTTGGCAATGATGTTGGCAAGCGTCGTCTTCCCCAGCCCCGGAGGCCCATACAGCAACACGTGGTCCATGGCCTCGCCGCGCGATCGGGCCGCCTCAATCGCCACCGCCAAATTTTCTTTGACTTTGGCCTGCCCGATAAACTCGTTGAGCCGCTGCGGCCGCAGCTTCAGTTCAAACGAGGAATCATCCTCGACCGGCGCTGCCGACACCAGGCCGTCGGGGTTGTGACTCAAGTTGGGATTGTTCTTCGCGGTAGCCACTGGCGGATAGTATCAGTTCCGCGCTACGCGCTGCCAGATGGGTTGTATGCATTTCCCAACAGAAAACGGCCACTCCTTTCGGGGTGGCCGCTCTAGTTAGTGACTTAGTTAACCGCTCTTATTTTCCATCCTCGCGGTAAGGTGTCGTCCGCCGTGGATGGTCGGAATGAGCGTTGGGAACCGGCTTGTCATTGGCGGAGCTGAACTGCGGCCCGTCAGCGGCGTCGCTCAGACCCCTCGTGTTGGTGAACATCGCCTCGTTCAGCGTTGAGCCGACAGGCGCTTGCGCGAGCGGAGTCACGCCGTGAGCCTTTCCTCCAACAAACGCCGCCGTCTGATAGTCACCCGCCATTTGTCCAGAGGTGGTGGAAGGCAGCCAGCTGGGGCTGATTCCCTTGCCGAGCACAACTTCTGTGCTCCAGGTTGCACCGCCGCTTCTTGAGCTCACGTAGCCCACACCCAGATTGCAACTAACGCAACTGGCCTTGGGAAAGAAGTTGAAGGTAAGCGCAATGTGCGCCGTGCTTCCCGCTGTCGCCCGGTCAATGACCAGGCCCGGAGTAAAGTGATCGACTGTGCTGGTGACTGCATCTATCGGAATTCGTGCCGGGGTCGTCCACGTCGTTCCATCCGTCGAAGTGCTCATTACGATGTCGTTCGACGAACATCCCGAGCGAAACCGGCAATCGGCCCAGACCACATAGACCTTGCCCGCACCGTCCATCTGCGCCGCCAGCAGCGGCAATGCACGCATTCCACCACTCACTCCGTGCTCGCTGATGGTAGAGATTCTCACCGGCGCAGTCCAGCTACTTCCTCCGTTGGTGGACTTAAAGGCCTGCACGCTGGACAGGAACTGATCGTTGATCGGGACAATCACCGTGCCACTGGGCTGCACCAGCGGCAAACCGCCGTTTCCGAAGCCGCCGCCAGCCTGGACTTTGGCGCTCCAGGTCGCTCCCCCATCCTTCGAGGTGCTCATCTGAATCAGGTCCCCCAGCGAAAAGTCATCCCACTCCACATAGCAGTTGCCGTAAAACGGGCTGGCAACGTGATTGTCGCAACCGATCCAGGGCTTATCGTAGAAGCCGCCATTTTCGACGATCGACACGGTGGCCGGGTTGCTCCACGTAATTCCATCCCTCGAGCTGCTCACCAGCACCGCCGCGCCATGTGCGCCACCGCTCTCCGATAAAGCCAGCGTCTCGGCCAGCCATAGCTGGAATTTATTGTTGTAGGTAACTGAGGTATCGCTGGCCCGGTCGTAGGTGCCGGTGCCTTCGAGCTTGGTGATGCCGGGCAGGTTTCCGTGAGTCCACGTCGCTCCTCCGTTTGTGGAGGTAGAGAACCCTATATCGGACGAGCCGCCGTCCGTAAATCGGCCAACCTGAAATACAGAAACGATCGTGGAACCGAAAGCATAGCTGGCAGGCTCCACTTCAGTCTCATGCTGGCTTGTAGTGTTAGTAAATGTGTCAGTGCTGATCTGCGTCACCGGAACCTGGGCGTTAACCACGCCCACGGCAAAAACCAGCACTAGCAGCGTAAGGGTGATAGCACAGCTCGATACGAACCGATTGTCTAGGATCGTGAATCTGGGCAAGGGAAGCCTCCGTGATTTTGAGTTGAAACCGTTCAGAAATCCAAAACTTGAAGAGTTCTGCTCGTTGATGGAATAACGAACGACGAACGCGAATGCCCCGACTGGCTTGGCATACAGGGGCAAGAACCGACATTCGTCATTGGTCGAGAACTATAGCGCCGTAGTAGTGGCGAGTCAACGTGCAAGAAGTTGCACACACCAGCCCGGGCCCCGGTTTAGGCGGGAATGCTCCGGTGTCACCCACTGATCGGACGCCATCAACTGAACCCCAAATTTTCCTTGACACCATGGCATGCTGAACTTGACTGTGTGACACATTATGTGTCACATTGTATTCATGCCCTCGGTTAACATGAGACAGCTTCGCGAGACGCGCCGTTTGAAAGCTTGGCTGCGCGCGGGAACGACGGTCGAGCTGCGAGAACGCGATAAGGTGATCGCCCATATTGTTCCTGAAAAGATGGAAGAAAAACCGGGAAAGTGGCCGGACTTCGAAGCCCGCGCCAGGGAAATATTGGGTGACCGTGTTCTCCCTAATGTCGTCCTTGAGGATCGAGGGCGTTATTGAAAGCTTATGTTGATTCCAGCTTCGTAGTCTCCTTGTACTTAACCGACGTCCATTCCCCGAAAGCGTGGCGTCGCGTGCAGGCTGCACCGCCCCTAATACTTACTCCTCTGCATCGTGCCGAGTGGGCCCACGCTCTGGCGCAGCATCAATTTCGCGGAAACGTGACGGCAGAGAAGGCCCAACGTGCGCATGCTCAATTTGTCTCCGATGAGGCCGCCAACCTTTGGCGTGAGGCACCGGTGCCGGAGAATGCCTTCGAGCTTTGCGCCGATCTCGCCCGCCGTTACGGGTCGAAGCTCGGCATCCGAACGCTCGACACCTTGCACGTCGCCTGCGCACTCGAACTCAAGGCAGAACGGTTCTGGACGTTTGATGAGCCGCAGGCGAAGCTGGCCAAGGCGCAGGGGATGAACATCTCCTAGCTCTGATCGGCTGGCAGGCATTCCTGCACCACCCGCTCCCGATGGCTTCTTACTTCGGGTACCATTCGAGCAACCGCACCTCAATCCCGGTGCCTTCTAATCCCTTTTGAAATACTGCGAGATCAGATCCGCGATAGTGGTAAGGGATGACGATCTTCGGGTGGAAGGCTTTTACTGCGTCGGCAGCCTCTTCGGGCGGCATGGTGTAAGGCAGATTCATGCACACAAACGCCACATCGATGTTCTTGAGCGCACGCATCTCCGGGACGCCTTCAGTGTCGCCTGAAAAGTAAAAGCGCTTGCCTCCGTAGGTGAGGACGTAGCCATTGCCGCGTCCTTTGTCGTGAAACAGTTTTCCCGGAGCGGGCCCACGCTTCAGGTTGTATGCGGGAACAGCCTCGATGGTCCAGCCTTGCCAGCTTTTCGTTTCTCGGTTGGCAATGGGCTTGGCGCTGGTAACCGTTTGGACCACTGCCGGCGCTGCCAGAATTTCCGTTTCCGCCTTGCTGACCGCCTTGATCGAATCGGGGTCCAAGTGATCGCCGTGAATGTCGGTAATCAGAATGAGGTCCGCTTTTGGAAGCCCCGACAATTTTGCAGGCTTGGCAGGATCGAGATAAATCGACTTCCCGCCCGCCTCGATGAGTGTGCTGGCGTGATTCAGAGGCGTGATCTTGACTGGCCCGGCCGACGTGGGAAAAACCTGCGTCTCAGCCGCGGTCCCCACTAACGCCAAAGCGAAAACACAGCAGAAAAGCATCGCGATTGTTCTCACCCTTAACCTCACTTCAATTTCGTTTCCCCACTGCGGGCGAACAAATTCCTACTCTTCTTCTTCCTTCACCTCACCCCGCGCCGCCTTGGCCTTCTCGATAATCTTCTCCTGCAACTGTCCCGGCACGGTGTCGTAGTGGTGCATTTCCATATTGAAGCTGCCGCGGCCTTGCGTCATCGAGGTCAGATCTACGCCGTAGGTCAGCATCTCGGCCATGGGCACTTCGGCTTTCACCACGGTGTTGCCGCCCTTGTTATCCATTCCCTGGATGCGTCCCCGGCGGCTGTTCAAATCGCCCATGATCGATCCCGCGAAGTCATCCGGGATCGTGATCTCGACCGACATCACCGGCTCCAGAATCGTCGGCTTGGCCTGCTCCATCGCCTTCCGGAAGGCAATGCGCCCCGCCATCTGGAACGACATGTCGTTCGAATCTACATCGTGATACGAACCGTCATACAGGATCACTCGGAAGTCCACCACCGGATATCCTGCCAGATATCCGCGCGCCGCCGCATCCTTGATTCCCTTTTCGATGGCGGGAATATAGTTCTTCGGAATCGCGCCGCCGAAAATATCGTTTACAAATTCAAACTGTCCACCGCGGGGCATCGGTTCCATCTTGATCTTGCAATCGCCATACTGCCCGTGTCCGCCTGTCTGCTTTTTGTGACGGCCCTGCACATCTGCTTTGCCGCGAATGGTTTCGCGGTATGGCACCTTGGGCGCCTTCAAAACCACTTCCGTGTGATACCGCTTCTTCAGCTTCGCCACCACGACTTCAATGTGCTGCTGTCCCGTGCCCGCGATCAGAAATTCCTGCGTCTGCGCATCGCGGAAGAATCGCAACATGGCATCTTCTTCCATCAGCTTATGGATCCCCGGCCCCAGCTTGTCTTCATCGGCGCGGCTCTTCGGCTCGATCGCGAAAGTAATCGCCGGCTCCGGCAGCTTTACCCGCGGATACAAGATCGGTGCCGCTTTGTCTCCCAGCGTGTCTCCGGTCAGCGTGTCTTTCAATTTCGCCACCGCGCCAATATCTCCCGCATGCAACTCCGTCACCGGCACTGCTGTTTTCCCCTGCATGATGGATATGTGCGACAGCTTCTCCGTCGATCCGCGCGAAAAGTTCTGCGCTGTGGACTCGTTCTTCAGCACACCAGAGAAAACTTTGAAGTACGAAATTCTCCCGGCGAACGCGTCTGAGACCGTCTTGAAGACGTACAGCGACATCGGCTCCGCGTCCGTCTCATGCCGCTTCGGGGCGTCCCCGTTGCCCGAGGATGCCGGTTCGCCCTGCACCCACTCATGTTCGGAAGGCGCCGGAGTGTAGTCCACAATAAAATCCATCACTCGGTCGGCCCCCACGTTCCCCAGCCCAGAACTGAAGATCACAGG
>Ga0209131_1003219_pt1 | contig 10908 bp, 8 predicted proteins | sample GraSoi_2013_40cm_FD_185826 | JGI IMG/M metagenome (GOLD analysis project Ga0209131, IMG submission 185826) | Grasslands soil microbial communities from the Angelo Coastal Reserve, California, USA - Sample 9_17_2013_40cm (SPAdes) (version 2) | ecosystem: Environmental > Terrestrial > Soil >...
AGCGCGCCCAGAAACAGCCAGGAGCCGAATTCGCGCGATACCAGGTTGGTGTGCTTGCCCTGCCAGCCGAGGCCGGCGGCCGCGGCGAGCGGTTTCTCCATCACCGCGGCGGTATCGACGAAAACCCTGGCGTCGCCGCCCGCCTGAGCAACGAGCCAGCGGGCCAGCGCCTTCAACCGCTTCTTGATCACGTCGTGGTAGTCGTCGCCATTCGCGTAGACCGAGATGGCGGCCCGTTCAGGCTTCGCAAGAATGACGGTGGGATCATGATCCGGCCCGTAATTGACCCCAAGCATCACGATCGATCGCGCGTCCGGCCACAAGATGCGCGGATCGCCGCGGCGTTCGGGCCGCGCCGCCATCCAGTCCATTTCGCCGTGAAGGCCTTGGGCCAGGAAGCCCGCGAGGCCTTGCCGCACCTGCGGAGCCAACGCCGGACTTGCCACCGCGACCGCATCGAAGCCAAGCGCTTTCGCTGCCTTTGCGAGCGCCTGCCTGATGTCGGCAGGCGCGGTCAGAAGTCGAGATCGGCGTAGGTCCGGGACGGCGCAATTCCCGGAAAGGACTCGGTCAGCAGCGGCCGGAATGCGGGCCGCGACTTCACCCTCGCGTACCAGTTCTTGGCTGCTTCGTCTTGATGCCACGGCACGTCGCCCAAATAGTCGATCACGGACAAATGCGCCGCCGCCGCAAGGTCCGCATAGCTCAGGCGCTCGCCGGCGAGCCAGTCGCGGGTGCGCACCAGCCAACTGATATAGTCAAGATGATACTTGATGTTAGATAGCGCCGCACGGATTGCGTCGGGTTCGGGCGCCCCACCGCCGTGGGCCCGGGTCATGAGCCGCTTGAGGACCCGTTCGGTGACCAGCGGACCGCTGACCTCTGCGTAAAATTTGTCGTTGAACCAGCCGAGCAAACGCCGAACCTCGACTCTCCCGGCGAGATCGACCGGCAACAGGCGATGGCTGCCAAGCGCAACGCCGCGAGTCTCGTCGAGATATTCCGCAATGATCGACGCGCCCGGCACCGCCGGATGCCCCTCTTCCAGCAACACCGGGGTCGTGCCGGCCGGGTTGAGGACCAGAAACTCGTTCCGTCGCTCCCACGGGCGCTCTTCGACGAGCGTGGGATTGAGACCGTACTCGCCCGTCGCGATGCGCACGAACCGCGAGTGCGGACAGAGGGGATGGTGAAACAGGGTAAGCATCGGGTTTAAGCGTCACATCGACCTGATCGGCGGCGAACAGGTTCCTTCAAATGGCAAACGTATAGAAATCCACAATGCGTTTAAATCCGGGCAATGCCCCTGCCTCCTGGGAGCGCGGGCGTCTCGCCCGCATCTTCTTTAACACAAGGGCGGGCGGGACGCCCGCGCTCCCAGGAGGGCGCGTGGATCAGCCTTAATGGAATATCAACGGGTGAACCAATCGAGCGTTGATGTGTTGGCCGGCGTCGGGCTCGGCTAACCCCCTCCCTACCCTCCCCCGCGAGGCGGGGGAGGGTAGGGAGGGGGATCTTGCCCGGACGGTCCGGTTGGGCCACAAGCACTGCGGCTTGGGGGTCTCTCGCGATCCTTGTTCATCTTGTGATCTTGGCGGTTTACACGGAGTTCCTGTCCATGTTGGTCGATATTTTCAAGGCAGCCGGTCTCGGCATCGTCGAAGGCCTCACCGAATACATTCCGGTGTCGTCGACCGGGCACCTGCTCCTCCTGCAGCATTTTTTTGGCTTCGGGGACGACGATTTCGGCAATACCTTTGCGGTGCTGATCCAGCTCGGCGCCATCCTGGCGCTGCTCAGCATCTACTTCGCCAAGCTATGGAACATAGCGGTGGGAATGCTTTCCGACGTCAAGGCGCGGCGATTCGTGCTGGGCGTCCTCGTTGCGTTCCTGCCGGCCGCGGTCATCGGCGCCCTTTTGCACGGCTTCATCAAGGGCGTGCTGTTCAATCCGTGGATCGTCTGCTTCAGCCTGATCGCCGGCGGGGCGGTATTGCTCTATGTCGACAGCCTCGATCTGCGGCCGCGCTACCGCGATGCGACCGCCTTTTCGCTTCCGGTTTATCTCGGCATCGGCATCTGCCAGTGCCTTGCCATGGTTCCAGGCGTTTCGCGCTCCGGCGCAACCATCATCTCCGCGATGCTGCTCGGCGCCGACCGCCGCTCGGCCGCGGAGTTCTCGTTTTATCTCGCCATGCCCACGATGGCTGGCGCCTTCGCGTATGACCTCTACAAGAACGGCGCCCACATGAGCGCCGACAATATTGTGGTGGTGGCGATCGGGTTCATTGCGTCATTCATCGCCGGGTGGTTCGTGGTGAAAGGGTTTCTCGACTACGTCTCCGGGCACGGCTTCGACCTGTTCGCATGGTGGCGGGTGATCGTCGGCACGCTCGGCCTCGTCGGGCTTGCGCTGCTGGGGTAGAGCAGATCTCGGAACCGACCGTAGGGTGGGCAAGGTCGCTTGGCACAGCCGATCACATATGCAGCAGCCTCGCGCGACCTTGCCCACGCGGTAAAACCTCGGTCGGACGGCGTGGGCAAAGGCGCTGGAAAGGCTGCCCGAGTTGCAAGGCGGGGGGGCCACGCGCCTTTGCCCACCCTACATGCTTACATTGGGCCTGATCCGCTCAAGCCAGATGGCCGCGAAACTGCCCGGCTTTGCGGAATCGCCACAGATAGGTTGGCACGATCGCGGCAACAGATTGCGGTGTGATTCCAAGCCCTTCGAGCGTGAGGCCGTCCCGGCGCGCGGTGTCCGAGACGACATTGTCGTAGCGTAGCAACTCGACCTGATCCCGGGTCAAAAGCGGCTTGGAGAGAACCCGCAACGGGAACTTGGACACCAGCTCGAAAATCGCCGCCTGCAGCTTGGCAACCCCGAACGGCAGCGGCAGGAGCAGCCGGCGTCGTTCGATGGTCGCCAAAGTGAATTCCATCAGCTCCCTGAAAGTGAAGACGTCCGGCCCGCCGAGTTCGTAGATCGAGCCAGGCCGGGTCGCGCCGTCAACAGCTTTGGCGATGGCCTCGGCAACATCGCCGGCAAAGACCGGCTGAAACCGCGTATGCCCGCCGCCGACCAGCGGCAGAAACGGCGACAACCTCGCGATGCCGGCAAACCGATTGAAAAAATCGTCGTTGGGCCCGAACAGGATCGAGGGCCGGAAAATGGTGGCCTCTGGGGTTGCGGCCAACACCAGTTCCTCGCCGCGCCGCTTTGCCCTCGCATAGGCGGCACTCGAATCCTCATCGGCGCCGATGGCAGAGATGTGGACCATCCGGGCGTTGTGCGCCGCTGCCGCCAACGCGACGCCTTCGGCGCCGAAACTCTGCACCGCGTCGAAACGCTGGCGGCCGGATTCGAACAGGATGCCGACCAGATTGATGACCACATCGCTGCCGCGCACTGCAGCCGCGACCGACGGCCGATTGCGCACGTTGGCCTGGACCGCATGAATCTGGCCGACGCGGCCGAGGGGTTGCAGATAGCCGGCGAGGTCCGGGCGGCGCACCGCGACGCGGATGCGATACTGCCGCTTTGCCAGCGCCCGCGCCACATGCCGGCCGAGAAACCCCGAGCCGCCGAAAACGGTGATCAGGGTTTCGGCATTGGATTTTGGGGTCATGGCCGCCCTGCCTCATCGGCGTATTTATGCCGCGCCATCCCCCTCCCTACCCTCCCCCGCATGCGGCGGAAGAGTAGGGAGGGGGATGCCCAGGCGGCATAGCGGATCGGTCTGCGGCTGTACAGGGGCGAAGCGGCCGATTTTTGCTGGCTCCTTCTATCGTGCGACCTGATTGGCGTACACTTGCAAGGACCGGGCAATGCAAGACCGGGCAACAGCATGACGGGAGGAAATCAATGAGTGACCAAGCCATCGGCCGTCGCACGTTCTTGACTGCGGCCGCTGCCGCAGCCGTGACGGGCACGCTCGACGCAACCGCCGGCCGCGCCCAGCAGGCCGTGCCGAATACGACCGGCACCGGTCCGGCCAAGGTGAAGGCGCCGGCCAATGCTGCCGACTGCCATATGCACATCTACGACCCGCGCTTTCCGGAATCCAACCCGCGCCCGGGCCAGAACCCGAAAAACGCCACCGTGTCGGACTACCGGCTTTTGCAAAAGCGCACCGGAACGACCCGCGTCGTGGTCGTGCAGCCGCGCAACTATGCGACCGACAACCGCGTCACCGTCGATGCGCTCAAACAACTCGGCGCAAGCGGGCGGGGCGTCGCGGTCGTGCCCCCCACCATCACGGATGCGGAACTGAAAAGCTTACATGACGCCGGCATCCGCGGCATTCGCTTTTCCCTTGGCGGCGCCAACGCCGTCGTCAGCTGGGACATGGTCGAGCCGCTGTCCAAGCGCGTCAACGAACTCGGCTGGCATCTGCAGTTTAATGTCGAGGGCGACGATATCGTGGCCCATGCGGACCTGTTGCGGCGCCTGCCGTCGCAAATGGTGTTCGATCATCTGGGTCATCCGGCGCTGCCCGCCGGGATCGACCACCCCTCCCACGCGGTTCTGCGCAGCCTTCTCGACAAGGGCCGCACCTGGATCAAGCTGTCGGGCGCCTATTCCAACAGCAAGATCGGGCCGCCCGACTATCCGGAAGCAACCAAGACCGCGCAGGCCTTCGTCAAAGCGGCGCCGGAGCGATTGGTGTGGGGCAGCGACTGGCCCCATCCGAGCGAGCAGAACAGAACCCTGCCGGATGACGCCCTGCTGTTCGATCTCCTGGCCGTGTGGGCGCCGGAAGAGACAACGCGCAAGCGCATCCTGGTCGACAATCCGGAGAATCTCTACGGGTTTGCAAAATCCGCGTGATCTCCCTTTCCTTGCCGGTTCCTTAACCCGCCGCTGGCGATCGCACCATCACCGCAGCGGTTCACGAAAGCGGTCGTCGAGGCTGAGCACGGCGATCGTGCTGACGATTGCAGCCGCAACCACATAAAAGGCTGGGGCGAGCACATTGCCGGTAGCGGCGATCAGCCAGGTAACGATGAGGGGTGCAAATCCGCCGACCACGGCGACCGGGATGTTGTGCACCAACGACACCGCGGTGGAGCGCAGGCGGGTTGGAAATAGCTCCGCATATACCGAGATGGCGGGCCCGGCGTACACCGCCATCGCCAGCCCGAACACCAACTGCGCGACAGCGAGTTTGGCGAGACTCGGCTGGACACTGATCGCAGCGAAAGCCGGATAGGTTAACAGCGCGAAGGCCAGTGCGCCGACGAGGAGGAGCGGCTTTCGGCCGTATCGATCGGAGATCGCAGCCAGGACGGGGCTGCCCACGAACACCACGCGGCCGGCGACAGTCGTCGCGATCAGAGCCTGTGAAAACGGCAGCACGAGCTGCCGGACCGCAAATGTAGGCATGTAGATAAACAGGACATAAGCGCACGCCGCGTACAGGACCCCAACTCCTGTGCCGGTGAGCAGCGGTCGATACTGGTCCCGCACCGTCTCCGTGAAGGAAAAGACCGCTGCCTCCTTGCGGGCCTTCAGAAACACCTCCGGCTCGTCGAGTTTCGATCTTACATAGAAGCCGACCGGCACGATGAGCAGACCGATTGCGAAGAGCCAGCGCCATCCGCCAGCCTCGAACTGAGCCGGCGTCATCGAGAGTGAAACCAGCGTCGTCATCATGGTGCCGAGCATGAGGCCGGCCGCTTGGCTGGCAGTCTGCCAACTCCCGTACAAGCCCCGCCGGTCGTCCGGCGCATTTTCCACCAGAATTGCGGTAGCGCCGCCGAGTTCGCCGCCGCAGGAAAAACCCTGCAGCAGGCGCGAGATCACGATGAGCAGCGGCGCCCAGATCCCGATCGACGCGTAGGTGGGTGCAACCGCGATCAGTCCGGTCCCCAAGGCCATGAGGAAGATCGTCAGGGTCAAGGCTGCCTTGCGACCGACGCGATCTGAGTAGATGCCGAGAACCAGGGCGCCGATCGGCCGCACGACGGCGCCGACACCGAACGTCGCCACCGAAAGGAGCAGCGAAGCGAGTTCACTTTCCGTTGGGAAGAACAGCTTCGCAATCGTGCCGGCCAGAAATCCGTATATCAAAAAATCATACCAATCGAGGGTGTTTCCAATCGTGGCGACGAGAACGAGGCGTCGAAGCCGAGCGCCGCTCGAACCGACATCGGCGCCGACCGGCGCCGCGTTCACTGCTTGTGCGTCGGAATTGACGGTCATCTTCCCCTCACTGCGTCTTCCCGCCGGCCGCCGCCATGAGGCATTTCGGGTTTTGTGGATCGAAGAAGGTCGCGGGCGGGATCATTCCTTCACGCGCCATGAAGAACCGGTTGGTCGCCTCCTGGTTTCCGCGCAGGGCCTCGTACAGCTCGCACTCCTCGGGAGGGCGTGGCTTGAATTGGGCGAACTCGAGATTTAGCTGGTAGTCCGCCAGGGTCGCCTCGTTGCGACGCCGCTCGTAGTCCGCCAGCGCTTTGTCGACCGAGCATCGTGCCGAAAGGCCTTGGCTGATGGCCTCGGCGAGGAGCGCCGCGTCGCGCAATGCGTCGCAGATACCCAGAGCCAGATACGGATCCTTGTGGCAACTTGCATCGCCGACGAGCGCCCAACCCGGGCCGAAGGGTTTGCGCAGGAAGTTCGGCAGGTTGGCGGCGCCGTAGAATCGTTCCTCGCGTCGCCCACCGCGAACGCGCTCACTAAGCCCGGGAATGAGATCGACGACTGCCATGAACGATCGTTCGAGGTCCGACTGAATGGCTTGCTGTCGCCAAATCGGCCACCCGACAAAGAGGGCAAACAAGCCATCGTTCGTGGGATGGCCAAAGATGGCCCGTTCGCCCCTTTCGTAAAGCTCCAGGCCATTGGCGGGCACGCCGCTCCAGTAGGAGAAATACCAGCAGGCGACCGTCGGTGTGACTTCGTATTCTGTTGCCCGGACGGTACGGGCGAGGTGGGAGCCGCGGCCGTCGGCTCCGACCGTAACGGCGGCGCGCTCCGTTACTCGCACCCCGCTCGTGCGATCGCGGCCGCGGACACCCGTCACGTGATTTCCGTCGCCTGTGTATTCCTCGACCGCGAATCCGTCCCGCAGCTCAACACCCGCCTCAAGCGCGCCATCGATGAGCAGGTTATCGAGCGTAATGCGTCGCGGCCCGTAGGCCGCCGCGACGCCATCGATCACCAGGTCGCGGCCCACAAGCGGGAATGGTCCAGTATCCCGGGTGATTGTCGTGATCGGCGGGCATCCGGTGGCAACCAGCCGCTCAAGCAGGCCCCAGTCGCGCAAGCGCCGGGGTCCATGCCGGTGAATGAGGTGGCCGTGCGGGATATCGCTTGGAAATTTGGCTCGGTCCACCAACAGGACCTTAAGACCGTTGCGCGCAAGCAGCATGGCGGTCGATGCGCCCGCGCAACGTGCGCCGACCACGATGACGTCGTACGTGCCGGTCATGTGACCCTCTTTGCCGCGTGGGCTTGCAATATCGGTAATCTCTGCTTGATCCCGCAATTGGCGTGTGGCGCAGTCCGGCCACGCTCCAAGGCCGTCGAACAACCCCGGACAATCGTGATGATTCGTAGGCTTGCGCACCGCCCCCGAACAGCCGCAAGATTGCCGGATGGCGCCGCAAAGTTGCATACTGCAGGCGTGTTCGACTGGAACGACCTCAAACACCTCCTGGCGTTCGCTCGCCAAGGCAGCACGCTGGCGGCGGCGAAGACGCTCGGCGTGAACCAGTCCACTGTGCACCGTCGTCTCGTGGAGCTGGAAAGGCGTCTCGGGCGCCGGCTTATCGAGCGCCACATCGGGGGCTACCGGCTCACCGAGCTCGGAGAGGAATTGCAGCCCTATGCCGAGGGCGTCGAGGATGCGGTGGCGGCGTTGGAACGGCGCTTGGCATCGTGCGACCAAGACCTCACCGGCACCATTCGCGTAACCTGCCCTGCGTCCGTCGCTGACCGTCTGGCGAGAACGCACCTGCTCGACCGCTTTCACGCACGCTACCCAAGCCTGCGGGTCGAACTCGTGATGAGCGACCGGTTTCTCGATCTGTCGAAAGGAGAGGCCGATATCGCTATCCGCGCCGGTGAATCCCGGGACGGCTCTCTTGTCGGCCGCAAGATCGCAGAAGGACGCTGGGGTATCTATGCGAGCCGCTCCTATGTCGAACGCCATGGCCGACCCGAACGCCTCGAGGATATCGACCGTCATTTCGTGGTCGCACCCGATGGCGCCATTGCGCACTATCCGGTGGCGCAATGGCTTCGAGCCATTGCGCCACACGCGACAATCGCTGCCCGCAGTGACAACTGGCCCGGTTTCGTTTTAGCCGTGAAATCGGGCGCCGGACTTGCGCCTTTGCTGATCATCGAGGGAGACAGCGACCGCGAACTGGTCCGCTTGATCGACGATGTCCCGGATTTGGTGACAAATTACTATCTCCTCGCGCACCGAGACTTGCAACGCGCACCGCGCGTGCGCGCCTTCTTTGATTTCGTCGCCACCGAGATCAAAGCCTTCCGGACGATGCTTGCGGGCAAAGCGCAAAGGAAGGCGCGCGACACCGGTGCGCCAATCATCGATTCGCGGACGCCGATCCGGTAAGGCGGGCCAAGGGACGAGGTCATGGGCTGAGTTTTAGCTGGAGCCACTTTCCACAAAGGATTGCGTGCGACTGCGCAACGCACGACAGCTCATCTCGCATGCTAGCGCCAATTGCCTTACCTGAGAGTCGGGCGGCGGCGATCATCGCTGAATAGTATTCAGATCGACAATATCGCCCGAATAGACGCTATGGCATATGAGGCAGAAGAAAGGATCGCGCCGTGATCTTCCGCCAGCTCTTCGATCAGGCATCCAGCACCTACACCTACCTGCTCGCCAGCCGTCCCGGCGGAGAGGGTTTGATCATCGATCCGGTGCTCGAAAAGGTTGACCGCTATCTGCAACTCGTAAGCGAACTTGATCTGAAGCTCGTCAAGGCATTGGACACGCATCTTCACGCCGACCACATCACGGGCCTTGGGGCGTTGCGCGACCGCACGCAATGCATCACCGTGATGGGTGAACAAACCAAAGCCGACGTGGTGTCGATGCGGCTTGGCGACGGCGACAGGCTCACGATCGAAGGGCTGGCGCTTAAGGCCATCTATACGCCCGGCCACACCGATGATTCCTACAGCTTTGTCATGCCGGACCGGGTGTTCACCGGCGACACCCTGCTGATCCGCGGAACCGGCCGCACCGACTTTCAGAACGGCGACCCCCGCGCGGAATACGAGTCGATCTTCGGGCGGCTTCTAAACCTGCCGGACACGACGCTGGTCTATCCGGCGCATGATTACAAAGGCGACACCGTCTCCACGATCGGCGAGGAGAAGGCGTTCAACCCGCGGCTTCAAGTCAAGTCGGCCGAGGAATTCGCAGACCTGATGAACAATCTCAATCTCCCCAATCCGAAGATGATGGACGTGGCCGTGCCCGCCAACATGAAAATCGGCCTGGCGCAGGAGGAGATCGCGCGTCGCGGCTGGGCCGTAAAGGCACAGGAGGCACAGCGCTTGATCGGCCTCTCCGATGTGGCGCTCATCGATCTGCGCGAACGCAGCGAGCGGGAGCGTCACGGCGAGATTTCGGGCTCGATGCACGTGCCCTACCCGTCGCTGAAGGAGAATATCCAAAGCGGCGGCATCCTGTACGAGCTGGCGAAATCCACGGGCAAGCGGCTCATGTTCTACTGCGCCTATGGCGAGCGCTCCGCGATGGCCGTGCAGGCCGCCCAGGAGGCGGGCCTCGCGGCTTCCTGCCACATCAACGGCGGCCTCGATGCCTGGAAGAAGGCCGGAGGCCGGCTGGCGCACTCAGCAGAAAAGCCCTCATCCTGAGGAGCGCGCTCTTGCGCGCGTCTCGAAGGATGGCAGCGAGTCAATGCCGTGCATCCATCCTTCGAGACGCCCGCCCAAGAGGGCGGGCTCCTCAGGATGAGGCACGAGTTCTTTCACTCGCTCATTGGCGCAGTATGACACCCGCCGCCGGTCATTTCCTGGTCTGCTTGAAATCCGGTCACTTCCGGGTCTGCTTGAAATAGCGCAGATCCGGCGGTGGCTGGTCCTTCTTGGTGGGCATCAGCAGGCCGTCCGCGCTCAGGAAATAGGCCTGCCCTCCAATATCGACATGGACGTTGGCCTCGGCGCAAATGTCCTCGTGCCACCAGATCGGCTGCTTTGATTGGGCGCGACGGTAGTTCTTCGTGACGGTCCAAGGGCGCGTCAGCGCGTGATCGATGATGGTGATTTCGTCGTGCAGCATGTCGGGATCGTTTTTGTCCAGATAGATGCGCTCCCTGATGATGCTCTGATTGTCCCGGTGCAGCGGAGTGCCGCTGACATCGTAGTTGCGGGGGCCTTTGAAGCCGCGGGTCTCGACCAGCAACGCGTCGTAGCGGCCGTCGCCGTTCTCGTCGACCCATCTGCCGATCGAATAACCCGCGAACATCGGGTCGGCATCCATGTTGTCGGGAAAGTCGCGCCCGTCGGTATGGATGCGGCGATTGTCGTGGATGTGTTCCATCAGGATATACGTGGTGTCCGGCATCACGACGACTTCCATCGGCGCATAGGCGTGCATGATTCGCGGCATGCCGGGCGGCAGGCATTTGTAGGTCGGGTCGCTGCCCTGTCCGCCCGCCTCTTTGTCGGCGAGGTTGGCCTCGTAGATGGCCTGATACTCCGCCGTCAGCGGTACTTCCTGCAACCGGCCGGGAGGCTTGGTCGGATCGAATCGACCAGCGCCCGCGTTGCCTTCGGCGCGGTGCCACTGGCCCTTGAGGTTGGGATACTTGGCGTCATCGAACGCCTGCGCGGCGGTTGCGGTCAGCAGCGCCACGATGAGCGCGGCCGCTCCGATCGAGCCTCGAAAAAACATGTGG
>Ga0209131_1003221_pt1 | contig 10906 bp, 10 predicted proteins | sample GraSoi_2013_40cm_FD_185826 | JGI IMG/M metagenome (GOLD analysis project Ga0209131, IMG submission 185826) | Grasslands soil microbial communities from the Angelo Coastal Reserve, California, USA - Sample 9_17_2013_40cm (SPAdes) (version 2) | ecosystem: Environmental > Terrestrial > Soil >...
CACGAGCAACGTTCTCGCTGTGTCGTTGTACTCGCCACTCGGCAACGCTGCGCGCAGGGGATCGACGGCTTCGGTCGCAACCCGAGTCACGAGCACGCCGTCGCTTCGCTCCGCGATCTTCGTCGCGATGGTGACCACTTGTTCCACCGTCTTGCCGCCACCATAGACGACTTCCGGATAGCCCTGCCGCAGCGCGCGATGGTGATCGATGCTCGCGAAGTCGAGCGACTCGACGGGGTCCGCGGCCAGGGCGTCGAGCGCGCCTTCGATGGGCAGCGACCCTCCGGCTACGCGGGTGAGCAGTTCGCGCACCCGCTCGCGTCTCATGCGGCGTCTGCCTCCACCATGGCGCCCGTCGCTTCCTCGCCATCGTCGAGGAGATGCGCGTTGCCGTACCGCTCGGCGTTTGCGAGGTAGTCGGCGAAGATGCCTTCGACTTCTCCGAACGACGTCACGGCGTAGAGTCGCTTGCGAAGCTCCGCACCGCCGTGCAGCCCCTTGGAATACCAGCCGAGGTGCTTGCGGAATTCGATGGCGGCACCGCGCGGGTCGTTCTCGTACGCCATCACCTTGCGCGCATGCGCAAGCGCGATCGCAAACCGCTCGGGCACGCTCGGCGCCGGCCGCTTCGTGCGGCCCGCGAGCAGGTCCTTCACCTGATCGAAGATCCACGGCTGCCCGTATGAGCCGCGCGCGATCATGACGGCGGCGCACTTCGTCTGCGCGTGCATTCGCACTGCGTCTTCGGCGGTGCGGATGTCGCCGTTGCCGATGACCGGAATGTCGAGCGCCTGGACCACCGCGGCGATTTCCTCCCAACGCGCGCTGCCGGTGTACATCTGCGTGCGCGTGCGCGGATGCAGTGCGATTGCGCGCACGCCGGCGTCCTGGCAGCGCAGCGCGATGGACACCGGATCGCGCATCTCCTCGTTCCAGCCACTGCGGATCTTGCACGTCACGGGCAGCGACGTGGCCGCGACCACCGCGCCAATCACCTGCTGCACGAGATCGAGGTCGCGCAGGCAGCCCGATCCGCCGTTTCGGCGAACGACCTTCTTTACCGGGCAGCCGAAGTTGATGTCGATGAATTCCGGCTGGAACACGTCGGAGACGAAGCGCGCCGCCTCGCCCATCGCGATGGGATCGGCGCCGAAGATCTGCACGCCGATCGGCCGCTCCTCGGGTCCGAACGCGATCTTGTGAAGGGTCGCCTCGTTCTCGCGCCGGATGCCTTCGGCGGACAGGAATTCCGTGACGACGACGTCCGCCCCGTGCTCGCGGCAGAGCTGCCGGAACGGCGATTCCGACACGCCGGCCATGGGCGCGAGATAGAGCGGAACATCGGCGCTCACCGGGAACGGGAACTTCATCCCTGAAAGCTACGATTCCGGCGGCGAAAGATGAATCCCGCATTCGAGCTTCTGGCCCAGCCACCGTCCCGACCGGGGATTCGACGGATCGGGAGGCGGCAGCGTGCACGGCTCACAGCCGATGCTCGTGTATCCCCGCGCGTAGAGCGGCAGGAGGGGAATGTCGTGCACGTGTGCGTAGGTGCCGACGTCCTCCATCGTCCACGCCGCGAGAGGGCTCACCTTTCGCAGCGTCGCTCCGCTCGGCAGCCGAAACGCGTCCGTCTCCGCGAGGTTCGCGCGCGACGGTGACTGGTCGCGCCGTAACGCGGTGAACCAGACGTCATACTGCGCGAGTGCGGCAAAGAGCGGTTCCACCTTGTGGCGGGCGCAGCAGTCGTGCGTACTCTCGCGCCATTGGCCCGGCGCGGGCTCGGCCGCGCGCAGATTCACGAGATTCAGGTTCCATTCGCGAGCGATTCTGTCGCGGTATTCGTACGTCTCCACAAAGTGGTGCACCGTGTCGAGAAACAGGACGGGAATGTCCGGCCGCAGCTGCCGAAGCATGTCTACGAGCACGACACACTCCGCCTGAAAGCTCGAGGTCACGCACGGCCGCTCGGCAGCTGCCAGCTCGCTCGCGATCAGCGCGTTCGCCGCCGTCATCGCAGCAACTCGGCCAATGTGGCGCGAACGGCGTCGATCGCCGCTTCGTCACTCGATGCAGCACGCGCCAGCGCGGCGAGTCGTTCGGCAGCATCGCGCCGTACTGGCGAGGCACCATATGCGTCCGCGCCGCGTGTGATCATGCCCGCACCCGCCGTGAAATTGGAGTCCGGATCGATGAGCAGGAAGCTCCCCGTGGCGCGATTGTCCGCATATGGATCGAAGATCAACGGCTGTGATGTGGTCACGCCCACGGAGCCGATCTGATTGAGCGTGAGCGCGCAGTCCAGCTCGGCCGTAACCGTGCGCGTCGTGTGCTTGAGGAGATACAGCCGAGCAGGGTCCAGGGCGCGCTCGTCCATCCAGACAATTTCCGCGTCGAGGCGCCGACCGAGCTGCGGAGCACCCACCGTGATCATGTCGCCGCGACTGAGGTCGATGTGGTCCTCCAGCGTCAGGACGACCGACATGGGGGCGCGCGCCGTGTCGAGGTCACGATCGCGTGTGACGATCCGGTTGACCACCGTCGTGCGCCCGCTCGGCCAGATGGTCACGGCGTCGCCGGCATTGATCGAACCGGAGAGAATTCGTCCCGCGTAGCCGCGAAATCCGTCGCTTGGGCGCAGTACCAGCTGGACGGGATAGCGGAACGCGCCCTCCGCCGGATCGCGATTGATCTCAAGCTCCTCGAGATAGCCGAGCAGCCCGGGACCACCGTACCAGGGCATCCGATCGCTCGGGCCGATGACGTTGTCGCCATGCAGCGCGCTGATCGGCACGACGTGCGTGTGTGCGCCATTCAGCAGCGCCCCAAAGTCGGCGACGATCGCATCGGAGACTTCGCGATCGAAATCGACGAGATCCATTTTGTTGATCGCCAGCACGAACTCCGATATTCCGAGCAGTCGCGCGATCTCCGCATGGCGACGCGACTGTGGACGTACGCCATTGCGCGCGTCCACGAGCAGGATGGCGACGTCGGCCGTGGATGCACCGGTCGCCATGTTGCGCGTGTACTGCTCGTGACCCGGCGTGTCGGCGAGGATGAACTTGCGTTTCGCCGTGGCGAAATAGCGGTAGGCTACGTCGATCGTGATGCCCTGCTCGCGTTCCGCCTTCAGCCCATCGGTGAAGAGCGAGAAGTCGATCGGCCCGGCGCCGCGATGCCGCGAGGCCTCGCGGACCGAATGCACCTGGTCCTCGTATACGCCGCGCGAATCGTACAGCAGTCGGCCGATGAGCGTACTCTTCCCGTCATCGACGCTTCCTGCCGTGCAGATGCGCAGCAAACCGCCGGCCGCCATCAGAAGTAACCCTCGCGCTTCTTGAGCTCCATCGAGCTGTCCTGGTCGTGATCGATCACGCGAAGCTGCCGCTCGGATTGGCGCGTCGCGATCAGCTCGGCGATGATCCTGGGCACGGTATCGGCATCGGAGCGGATCGCGCCGGTGCATGGAGAGCAGCCGAGCGACCGCATGCGACAGCGCACGCGCTCCAGGCGCTCGTCCGGAAGCACTGGCACGAACGGGTGCTCGACCACGGTGAGCGTATTGCCGCGCACCAGCACCTCGCGCTCCTTCGCGAAGTACAACGGCACGATCGGAATCTGCTCGGCATCGATGTACTGCCACACATCGAGCTCCGTCCAGTTCGAGAGGGGGAAGACGCGTACGCTCTGTCCCGGTCCGAGGCGGCTGTTGAGCAGATTCCACGGCTCCGGACGCTGACGCTTGGGATCCCACTGGCCGTGTGCGTCGCGCAGCGAGAAGACGCGCTCCTTGGCGCGCGAGCGCTCTTCGTCGCGCCGTGCACCGCCAAACGCGGCGTCGAAACGTTCCGCGGCCAAGGCGTCGAGCAACGCTTTCGTCTTGAGCAATCCACAGCAGCGCTGCGTCCCCAGCGCGAACGGCTGCGCGCCGGCGTCGATCGCGTCGGTGTTGGTGTGCACGATGAGCCGAACGCCGACCTCAGCCGCGTACCAGTCGCGGAACTCGATCATCTCGCGGAACTTGTACGTCGTGTCCACGTGCAACAGCGGAAACGGAATCGGGCCCGGATGAAACGCCTTCTGCGCGAGCCGGAGCAGCACGGACGAATCCTTGCCAATGGAATACAGCATCACCGGCCGCTCGAATTCGGCGACGACCTCGCGCAGAATCTGGATGCTCTCCGCCTCCAGCACGCGCAGGTGCTCGAGCGGAGCGACGATGTCGGTCAGCCCGGTTGAATCAGCGGCGATTGCGGTTGCGCACATGCGGGAGCACTCGGTGAGGGAGTCCTGAAGAAGCGGTAGAGCAGCGCGGCGTCGAACAGCATCACGCCCACGAGAAGGAGATACGCCTCGCCGCCGTTCACGATGTGGAGATCGCGCAGCAGCTTCGAGGTGGCGAATGCCACGATGGCCGCGTCGAAGCTCATGCAGATGCGCCGAAACGCCTCGGCACGTACGTGGCGGATGAGCCAGACGCCGATCGGCACGCCGATGAGGATGCTCGGCATGATGCCGATGAGCAGCGAGGCGCTCTCCGCATTGAAGAGGCCCTGCGTTGCATAGGCGCCGGAGGTGAGCGTCGCTTCGACGAAACGGATCAGACCCAGCGCGGCGCGAAACTCCACCTTCGCGAACCCCTGATTGTTGAGGAAGATCGCCAGCGGCGGGCCCGAAATCGTCGTGATCGAGTACAGCACGCCGAGCCCGACGCCGAACGCCGCACCAACAGCGCGCTCGGCTCGGATCGGCCGACGAAAGCCGGCCGCTTGCAGGAGGATGAGCGGCAGCAGGACGACAAAGGTGATCAGTCTGAGCCACGCCGGATCGACGCGCGTCAGGATCGCCGTCCCGATTGCCACGCCGGGCACCAGGCCGAGTACCACCGGCACTGCGCGCCGCCAGACGAGTCCCAACGAGCCACGGTTGACGAAGAGGACGTATGCGTTGAGCACCCGATTGACCACCACGAGGAGTGCGATCGGCACCGTGATCGACGAGAAGCCATAGCCAAGCGCTCCATTGACGATGGACGCGAGGAAGGTGATCACGCCGAGGATCCAGGTTTGAACGGTCATGTTGCGTGGCTCGGGTACGCGTGTGCGATGGCTGGGTGAGGTTCATGCGCGCAAATGCAAAGCGGCCCGCGGGGAGGATTCCCCGCGGGCCGCTCATCGCTCACGCGTGTATGCGTGGCCTATGTCGCCGTCAGGATCTCCCGCTCGGGCCCGAAGGGCACACGGCGCAACAACACGCCGCTGCGCGCGGACGCGATGCGGCGCACCCCGGAGTAGCCGGTGCGGCGAAAGTCGTGTGGTTGTTGCTCACGGAGGGGAGAATCATTCTCCGAGAGACTAGCGCGATGGCATGGAGCCGTCAATGGGATGCACCACGACAGGACGCACGACGGCGTTTGACAACATGCGTCAACCGCCGATACGTTACTCGGTTCCACCACGGGGGCGGCGTTAGCCGAGCCCTTGTGTTCCAGGCACCGGACCCGACCAGATGGAACTGCGCGAGTTCTTCAGCGAAGACGCAATCAAGCTCGAGCTCGACGGCGAGACCAAGGACGACGTCCTCAAGGAGCTCATCGGGCTCCTCAAGCTCGACGAGAAGTCCGACGGCATGCTCTACAAGATGCTGAAGCGCCGCGAGAATCTCGGGTCCACGGGCATCGGCCGCGGCATCGCCATCCCGCACTGCCGTTCGCTGGTGGTGAACAAGCTGCGGGTGGCGTTCGGCCGGAAGTCGAAGGGAATGGACTTCAAGGCCATCGACGAAAAGCCCGTCAACTTCTTCTTTCTCATCGTGGCGCCGCCCCTCGAGGTCTCCAATCAATACCTGCCGGTGCTCGGCAAGATCGCGCAGTTCTCGAAGGAGCCCGATGTGCCGCAGCGCCTGCTCGCGCTCACCGAGCCGCTGCAATTTCTCGATCTGCTGAAGGAAAAGGGAGTCTGATTACGGGCTGACGCGCAGCGTCAGGTGGCGAGTACGGACAGCGTGAGCAGCACTGCGACGGCGATGATGAACGCGACGAAGTACAGTGCGGACGCCAGCGTCAGTCGCGCAATGGCATCTCCCGTCGTTCCGCCGTACACGGTACGCGTCGCACGAACGAGATAGACCGAGAACACGACCTGCACCGCGAGCTGATAGGCGACGTTCACGAGCCGCATCGTAACGAATCGTCCCGCGAGCATGAGCGTCAGCGTGACGAACAACGCCGCGTGCATGTGGAGCGCGAAGGCGAGGTGCTGCGGAAAATGCCGTCGCCGCGACCGGTACGCAAAGGCGAGGAGTGCCGCGAACACGGGCACGAGGACGAACATCGCCTTGGGAACCGCCGCCATCGCCGCGGCAGCGACGCGCTCCGGCGCCTGGACCGCGCGAACCAGATGCGTGAGGAAGACGCGCTGGAGCAGCGGGCCGTTCTGGGCCTTCGCGTCCATCCCACGCAGCTCGACCGGCGTCGGTGTCGCGATTTGAATGATACCGCCGGTGAGCTTTCTTCCGGCAGCATCAACCACCGTGCGCTGCGGAATCAGCGCCGCGAGCAGGAAGTACAGCACGCTGCAGACGAGATAGACGCGAATGGGCGACACGTAGCGCACGCGCCGGCCGGCGAGATACTCCTTTGTGAGCACGCCAGGCTGCGTCAGAAGCACGCGATAGGTCGCGAGGAGCTTGCCGTCCCAGTGCAACAGCTCCTCGGCGAGCTCGTGCAACATCTCGCGCAGTGTCGGATCCGGATCGACTTCGCCCTGTCCGCATTCGGGACAGTACTCCAGCTGGATGTTCGTGCCGCAGTTGAGACAGGGGTTGGAGGCCGCGAGCGACTGCGGCGGCGTGAAGCCGCCCGCACCCGGACCGCGCAGCGCCTGCGTGCGGCGCCCCTCGTCGATCACTCCCACTCGATGGTCGCCGGTGGCTTGGAGCTGACGTCGTAAACGACTCGATTCACGCCGTTCACCTCCCGGATGATCCGGTCGCTGATTTTCGCCATGACGTCGTGCGGGAACGGATACCAGTCGGCCGTCATGCCGTCGGTGCTCGTGACGGCGCGCAGCGCGACCACGTTGTCGTACGTTCGTTCGTCGCCCATGACACCCACGCTGCGCACGGGCAGCAGAACGGCGAAGGCCTGCCAGATCTCGTCGTACAGGCCGGCGTTCCGAATCTCCTCCAGATAGATGGCGTCCGCAAGACGCAGAACGTCCAGGGCCGGCGCGGTCACCTCGCCCAGGATGCGGATGGCGAGCCCCGGACCCGGAAATGGATGCCGGCCGACCATCTCCTCCGGAAGCCCAAGCTCGCGTCCCACATTGCGCACTTCGTCCTTGAACAGCTCGCGCAACGGCTCGATGAGCGCGAACTGCATGTCCGGCTTGAGGCCGCCCACGTTGTGGTGCGTCTTGATCGTCACCGAGGGCCCTCCCGTCGGTGACGAGCTCTCGATCACGTCGGGATAGAGCGTCCCCTGCACCAGGAAGCCCGCGTTCGAGCCGGCGTCCGCCGTGGCCGCCTCGAACACGTCGATGAACGTGTGACCGATGGCCCTGCGCTTGGCCTCGGGTTCCGTGACGTCCGTGAGCGCGCTGAGAAAGCGCTCCGACGCGTCGACCGTCACGAGCGTGATGCCCAGGTGCCGCCCCATGGTCTGCTGCACCTGCTCACGCTCGCGGAGACGAAGCAGCCCTGTGTCGACGAACACGCAGGTGAGTTGATCACCAACAGCGCGGTGCACGAGTGCCGCGGCGACCGACGAATCCACGCCACCCGACAGCCCGCAGATGACCTGGGCGTCACCGACGCGCGCGCGAATGCGCGCCACTTCCTCCTCGATGAATGTCCCTGGGGTCCAGTCGGGCGAGGCACCGCAGACGTCGAACAGGAAGTTCGCGATGATGTCGCGGCCTCGCGCCGTATGCGCCACCTCGGGATGGAACTGCACGCCGAAGATGGGCTTCGACTCGTGCTCGAACGCGGCAATCGGATTGCCCGCGCTGGCGGCGGTCGTGTGAAAGCCCGCTGGTGGAGCCTCGATGTGATCGCCGTGGCTCATCCACACGGGCGTGCGCTCGGCCGTCGAAAAGCCGCCAAACAGCACGCTCTGGCGTGTGGGCACGATCTCGTCGCGGCCGTATTGCCGCTGCCCGCCCCGCGTCACCTCCGCGCCCAGCACGTATGCGATCATCTGCATGCCGTAGCACACGCCCAGAATCGGGGCGACGTCGAGCACCGCGGGATCCACCAGCGGCGCATTCTCGCCGTAGACGGAATTCGGCCCGCCGCTGAAGATGATGCCGTCCGGCTTCCAGTCGCGGATCCACGCGACGTCGCGGGTCGGCGGATGAATCTCGGAGTAGACGCGCGCCTCGCGAACGCGCCGAGCGATGAGCTGTGTGTACTGCGATCCGTAATCGATGATCAGGATGCGGCTGTGCGACGTCATGTCGTCCAGTGCGCGGGGTCGAGGGTGATGAATTCCACCTTCTTGGTGTCGAGGTCGAGGATGGCTGCCTTCGGCGAGCCGAAGAGCCAGCCGCAAGCCTCGCCGGGATTGACGATGAGCGTGTCGCCGCGCGACTTCATCTCCTGCTGATGCGTGAATCCGTGCACCACGATGCTGTGCGCCTCGATGCTTCGGAGCTGGACGTCGCCGATGTCGTGGACGACGAGCACGCGCTCGCCGCCCAGATCGAAGCTGTGCGGCCCCTCGAACAACTCGGCGCCAAATCCGGCGGTGGCCTTGGCGAGCAGACCCTGCGTGTCGCCGTCGTTACGCCCGAACACGCCGGAGAGAGACATGTTCGCCGCCTCGATGGGCGACAGGGAGAACGGAGCGCAGTAGTCTCCCGCGTGGATGAGCATGGACGCGCCGCCCTCCTGCATCAGCCGCACGAGCTCCGCGATCGCCGGAATCCGGTCATGGCTATCGGCCATCAGACCAATGCGCATCAGCTGTCCCTCCACTCGGGGTCATCGAGCTCCAGCCGGATCAGATCGTCATACTGCTCGCGCGCCGTCACCACGGCAAAGCGCTCGCCATCCACCAGCACCTCCGCACCGCGCGGGCGTGAGTTGTAGTTGGAGGCCATCACATAGCCATACGCGCCGACGTCGTGAACCGCGAGGAGGTCGCCCGCGTGCGCTTCGTCCATTTCGCGGTCGAGCGCCAGAAAGTCGCCGCTCTCACACACCGGTCCCACCACGTCGGCCGTCATCTGCCCGGCAGACGGCTGCACCGTGTCGATGCGGTGATACGCGTCGTAATGCGAGGGACGAATGAGCTCCGTCATCCCCGCGTCGGTGACGAGGAACTCGCGGCCTCCGCTGTGCTTTCGGTAGAGCACGCGCGTCAGCAGGACGCCGCAATTGCCGACGATGTACCGTCCAGGCTCCATGAGGAGCGTGAGGCCGGTCGGTTGAATGCGTGGAACGAGCGCGCGCGCGAATCGCGAAAGGTCGGGCGATTCCTCGTCGTCGTAGCTCACGCCCAACCCGCCGCCGATGTCGAGAAAACGGAGTGTGTCGACTCCGTCCTGCCGGATCTGCCCAAGGAGCTCGACCAAACGCTCCGTGCCGTCGACATATGGATCGAGGCGGAAGAGCTGCGAGCCGACGTGCATGTCGAGACCCAGCAACTGCGTGTGGGACAGATCCGCGGCGATGCGCGCTGCCTCCCGCACCTCGTCGAACGGGATGCCGAATTTCGCGCCCTTTTCTCCCGTCTTGATGTAGCGATGCGAGCTCTCGACGGTGACTTCCGGATTCACGCGAATGCCCACGGGCGCGATGACGCCGAGCTCGCGCGCGATCTCGTCGACCAGCCGAATCTCTGCCGACGATTCCACGTTGATCATGAGGACGCCGGCCTCGAGCGCTTCACGGAGCTCGCGCTCCGACTTGCCGACGCCGCCGAACAGGATGTCGGAGCCATCGAAGCCCGCCCGCAGCGCGCGCTGAAGCTCGCCACCGGAGACGACGTCCACACCTGCTCCCATCTCGCGGAGGATGCGGAGAACGCCGCGATTGGAATTCGCCTTGAGCGTGTAGTGAATGCGATGCGGCATTGGCGCGAGCGCCGCGTCGAGCCGGCTGAATCGATCGCGAACGACGGATGCGCTGTACACGTAGGCGGGCGTGCCGACGTCCTCCGCCACCCGCGCGAGCGGTACGCCCTCACAGACGAGGGCACCGTTCACGCGCGTGAACCCCGACGTCAGTACGCCTTCGCCCACAACGCTTCGTTCGTGGAGACTCCCCCGCACCTGAGGCACGTGGTCGGCGCCTCGGCCGACCGGAACTCCTCGTCGGGAATGCAGCGGATGGTGGCCTTCGTCTCCTCCTTCACTGCGGCCTCGCATGCGGGGTCGCCGCACCATCCGGCGTAGACGAAGGCGCCGTCGCCCGCCATGATCTCACGGAAGCGGTCGTACGTGATGGCGGTGCGAATGCTGTTTGCCTCACGGCGGTCGAGCGCCGCGGCGAGCATGTCACGCTGCATGGCCGACAGCGTCTCCGCCACGTCCTCACCGAGCGTGTTCAGGGAGACGGGCCGTTTGGCTCTGGTGTCGCGGCGCACGAGAACGCCCTGATTGGCCGCGAGATCGCGCGGTCCCAGCTCCAGCCGCAGCGGAATACCGCGCATCTCCCACTCGTAGTACTTCGCGCCGGGCTTCATTCCGTCGCGCGCGTCGATGTGCACGCGAAGTCGAGACGACTCGCGGCGGTCCCACGCGCCGAGCAACCCGGCGATGCGGTTGGCCGCCTCGAGCACATTCGTGCGCTCTTCGTCGTTCCGATAGATGGGCACGATCACCAGCTCGATGGGCGCCAACAGTGGCGGGACAACGATTCCGTTGTCGTCGCCGTGCGTCATGACGAGCCCGCCGACCAT
>Ga0209131_1003226_pt1 | contig 10899 bp, 7 predicted proteins | sample GraSoi_2013_40cm_FD_185826 | JGI IMG/M metagenome (GOLD analysis project Ga0209131, IMG submission 185826) | Grasslands soil microbial communities from the Angelo Coastal Reserve, California, USA - Sample 9_17_2013_40cm (SPAdes) (version 2) | ecosystem: Environmental > Terrestrial > Soil >...
GCGCTCGAGCGCCCGATCACCGTCGCCTATCTCGGTCCGCGCGGCACTTTCAGCGAACGCGCGACCCTCAAGCATTTCGGCCTCGCCGCCGACGCGGTTCCCGCCGCTTCCATCGACGAAGTGTTCCGCGAGGTCGAATCCGGCGCGGCGGATTTCGGCGTGGTGCCGGTGGAGAACTCGACCGAGGGCGCGGTGGGCCGATCGCTCGACCTCATGCCGCAGACCCCGATGAAGGTGTGCGGCGAGGTCGTCGTGCGGATCCATCATCATTTGATGGCGAAGGATCCCGCGGCGAAGGCGGGAGAGATCCGCCGCGTCTTCTCGCACGGGCAATCGCTCGCGCAATGCCACGAGTGGCTCAATTCGCACATGCCGGATGCGGAGCGCGTCGCCGTGGCGAGCAACGCGGAAGCGGCACGCCGCGCCGCCGAGGAGGCCGGCTCCGCCGCCGTCGCCGGCGAGATGGCTGCCGAGCTCTATGGGCTCACGAGCCTTGCCGCGAACATCGAGGACGAGCCGAACAACACGACGCGATTCCTGATTCTCGGCAACTACCAACCCCAGCCCTCGGGCCGCGACAAGACCTCGCTCATCCTTTCGGCACGCAATCGCGCGGGCGCCGTCTATGAAATGCTCACGCCGTTCGCGACCCGCGGGGTGTCGATGACGAAGTTCGAATCGCGCCCCTCCAAGGTCGCGCTCTGGGAGTATCTCTTCTTCGTCGACATCGAAGGCCACCGCGACGATCCGAATGTGGCCGCCGCACTCGAGGACGTGCGACGCATCGCCGGATTCATCAAGGTGCTCGGGTCGTATCCGGCGGCCGTCCTGTGAAAGTGCAAGACCGGGGTCCCACGCCAAAACCAAGTTCGAGGTCGGATCCCAAACTGTTGGCGCCCGCCAACATCCGCGCCATCGCGCCGTATGTTCCCGGCAAGGCGATCGCCGAGACCGCGCGCGAGCTGGGAATCGAGGCGCGATCGATCCTCAAGATGGCCTCGAACGAGAATCCGCTGGGCCCCTCGCCGCGCGCGCTCGCGGCGATTCGCGCGGCGCTGGGCGACCTCGCCTACTATCCGGACGGCAGCGGCCATGACCTCAAGCTCGCGCTCGAGCGCAAGCTCGGCATCGCGCCCGAGCGGCTCGTCCTCGGCAATGGATCGAACGACGTGCTCGAGCTTGTTGGCCGCTCCTTTCTCACGCCCGCCGATTCGGCGGTGTATTCGCGCCATGCGTTCCTGGTCTATCCGCTCGTCGTTCAGGCGGTCGGTGCGCACCACATCGAGGTGCCGGCGAAGCGTTTCGGCTCCGATCTCGATGCGATGGTCGAAGCAATCCGTCCCGACACGAAGCTCGTCTTCTTCGCCAATCCGAACAATCCCACGGGCACGTTCAACGACTGGGCGGCCGTGCAGTCTTTTCTCGCACGTGTTCCGCAGCGCGTGCTCGTGGTGATCGACGAGGCCTACGGCGAGTACCTCCCGGCCGCGCATCGCTCGCCGACGCTCAACTGGCTCGATCGCTACCCGAATCTGGTGGTGACGCGAACGATGTCGAAGGCCTACGGCCTCGCCGGGTTGCGGGTCGGCTACGCGGTCGCGCATCCGGACGTCGCGGACATCATGAACCGCGTGCGCCAGCCGTTCAACGTGAACCACCTCGCGATGGTCGCGGCAACCGCGGCGCTCGAGGACGATGCCTTCATCACGCGAAGCCGTGAAATGAATGCCGCGGGACTGAAGCAGCTCGAGGAAGGGCTGCGCCGCCTCGATCTCGAGTACATCCCGTCGTACGGCAATTTCGTTTCGGTGCGCGTCGGCGATGCCGCTCGCGTCTACTCGTCGCTCCTCGCGGAAGGCATCATCGTTCGCCCGATCGCCGGCTATGGCCTCCCGGAGCACTTGCGCGTGACCGTCGGGCTCGCCGAGCAGAATTCGCGTTTCCTCGAGGCGCTCCGGCGCGCGGTCGCAAAGGGCTAAAGGTGAGGCGGCTTCGCAAGGTGGCGGTGATCGGCGTGGGCCTCATCGGCGGATCGCTCGCAACCGCGTTGCGGCGCGGCGGCTACGCGGGGCAGGTCGTCGGATTCGATCGCGACCATTCCGCGCTCGAGCGCGCCGCGAAGCTCCAGGTGATCGACCAGGTGGCCGAATCGGTTTCGGAAGCCGCGCGCGGCGCCGAGCTCGTCGTGGTCGCGGTCCCGGTAAAGGCCGTCGGTTCCGTGCTGCACGACATCGGGCTCGCGCTCGATCCCGCGGCAGTGGTCACGGACGTGGGCAGCACCAAGGTCGAAGTCATCGAAACCGCGCGCCATGAGTTGCGCGAGCGTTTCGCGCGCTTTGTGCCCGGGCATCCGATCGCCGGCCGCGAAGCGAGCGGCGTGGAGGCGGCCACGGCCGACCTCTTCAAGGGTGTGCGCGTCGTGTTGACGCCGGTGGCCGAAACCGACGCGGCGGCGGTCGATCTCGTGCGCGGCGCGTGGGAGGCAGCGGGCGCGCGCGTATCGACGCTCGCAGCCGAGGATCACGATCGCATCTTCGCGGCGGTGAGCCATCTTCCGCACCTTCTGTCGTTCGCGCTCGTCTCGGAGATCGCCTCGCGCCCCGAGGCGGCCGAGCTCTTCGCCTTCGCCGCCGGCGGGTTCCGTGATTTCACCCGCATCGCCGCGAGCTCGCCCGAGATGTGGCGCGATATCGCGCTGCAGAATCGCGCCGCGCTCCTCGCCGAGCTCGACCACTACGGCGCGCGCCTCGCGGTCTTTCGCAGCCTCATCGAGAAGGGCGACGGACCGGCGCTCGAGCGCCTGATGACCGAGGCGCGCAGCGCGCGCACCGCCTGGGCCGGGCCCGCGCGGCGCACACCGACCGAATAGGCGTGGATTTCCTCGACCTGCCGCGGGTCACGCGAGCGCGGGGCGCCTTGCGGCTCCCGGGCTCGAAGAGCATTTCCAATCGGATGCTGCTGCTTGCCGCGCTCGCGCGCGGCACGACACGGCTCGCGCGGCTGCTGGACTCCGACGACACGCGCGTGATGCGCGGTGCGCTCGAAGCGCTCGGCGTGCGCATCCAGGCGCTCGGCGAAGAATGCGTCGAGGTCACCGGCGTCGGCCCTGCCGGCTTTATAGTGAAGAAGGCGGAGATCTTCCTCGGCAACTCGGGGACCGCGGCGCGCTCGCTCACTGCGGTGCTCGCGTTCGCCGACGGACACTACACGCTCTCCGGTGTCGCGCGCATGCACGAGCGGCCGATCGGCGATCTCGTCGATGCGCTGGTCGCGGCGGGCGCGCGCATCCGTTATCTCGCGACGCCCGGGTTTCCTCCGCTCGCGATCGAGCCTTGGTCGCGCGCAAACGCGGCGCGCGGCCCGGCGAGGATCAAGGGGGACATTTCGAGCCAGTTCACCTCGGGGCTCCTCATGGCGCTCGCCGCGCGCGGCGCCGGCGCGGCGATCGAAGTCGAGGGCGAGCCGATCTCGACGCCGTACGTGGAGATCACACTGGCGTCGATGGCGCAGTTCGGCGTGCGCGTCGAGCGCGAGGGCTGGCGGCGATTCACGATCCCCGCGGGCGCGAGCTACGTCTCGCCGGGCGTGGTGGCCGTGGAAGGCGACGCGTCGTCGGCATCGTACTTTCTCGCTGCCGGAGCGCTTGGCGCGGGACCGGTGCGCGTCGAGGGCGTCGGACGAGTCAGCGTGCAGGGCGACGTGCGCTTCACGCGCGCGCTCGAAGCGATGGGCGCGCACATCGGCATGGGCGACGACTGGATCGAAAGCACGGGCAGTGCGCCCCTCGAGCCCATCGACCGCGACATGATCGAGATTCCCGATGCGGCGATGACCGCGGCAGTGCTTGCGTTGTTCGCCAGGGCGCCGTCGACGCTCCGCAACATCGGCAGCTGGCGCGTGAAGGAAACCGATCGCATCGCCGCGATGGCCACGGAGCTGCGCAAGTTCGGCGCTGTGGTCGAGGAGGGCGCCGACTTCCTTCGTATCGCGCCGCCCATGGCGTTTCCTTCCGCGGTAACGGTCGACACATACGACGACCATCGCATGGCGATGTGCTTCTCGCTCGCAGCCTTCGGCCCCGCGCGCGTGCGCATCAATGACCCGGGTTGCGTGTCGAAGACCTTCCCCGGCTACTTCGACGCGTTCGCGCGCCTCGTTTCCTGATCTATCGGCCGCCAGGACACCGTGCCCTCCAACGTTGCCGTGATCGCCATCGACGGACCCTCGGCCTCGGGAAAGGGCACAGTCGCGCAGAAGGTCGCGCAGGCGCTCGGCTTCCACTATCTCGACAGCGGCGCGCTCTACCGCCTCGCGACGCTCGCGGCGTTGAAGCGCAATGTCCCGCCGGACGATGAAGCGCGGCTGGAAGAAATCGCGCGCGGTATGAAGGTCGAGTTTGGCGATCGGGCGACCTGGCTCGACGGCGCCGAGGTGACTCAGGAAGTACGCACCGAAGAGGTCAGCATCGCGACTTCCCGTGTAGCGGCGAATCCCGCCGTGCGTAGCGCCCTGCTCACGCGCCAGCGCGGGTTCCTCAAGCCGCCGGGGCTCGTCGCCGACGGCCGCGACATGGGCTCCGTGGTGTTCCCCGAGGCGTCCCTCAAGGTGTATTTGACCGCGGACGTCGCCACCCGAGCCGAGCGGCGCTATAAGCAGTTGATGGAAAAGGGAATGTATGCCAAAATGGAAGATGTTGTGGAAGATTTGCGGCGCCGTGACGCGCGCGACAGTTCGCGTGCCGTGGCGCCGCTAAAGCATTATCCCGACGCGATTTTTCTCGATACCACGGGGCTTGCCGTCGACGCGGCAGTGCAGAAGATCCTCGACTGGTGGCGGGAAAGGCGTCCCGATAGGCCGAATCGTCCTTAACTAGAGGTAATTTCCAAGGGTGTCAGGGGGTTAGCGGCGCAGCCGGCCCGCCTGGCGTTGTTCAACGAACGGCTCTGCCGTTTTTTCCGAAAGCTCAGGTTTTTTCATGCTGGCCCAATCCTCAACCAACCCCAACCCCGCAGCAGAAAACAGCTTCGCCGCGCTCTTCGAAGAGAGCCTCTCGCGCCAGGAAATGCGCGTCGGCGAAGTGATCACGGCCGAGGTCATTTCGGTCGACCCCAACGTCGTGATCGTCAATGCCGGACTCAAGTCCGAGAGCACGATCCTCGCTGAAGAATTCAAGAACGACCGCGGCGAAATCGAAGTGAAGCCCGGCGACTTCGTCTCGGTCGCGATCGAGGCCCTCGAAGACGGCTTCGGCGCGACGAAGCTCTCGCGCGAAAAAGCCAAGAAGCTCGCTGCCTGGACCGAGCTCGACACGGCGCTCGAGACGGGCAGGATCATCACTGGTGTCGTGAGCGGCAAGGTGAAGGGCGGACTCACCGTCATGGTGAACGGCATCCGCGCGTTCCTTCCCGGCTCGCTCGTCGACCTGCGTCCCGTCAAGGACACCTCGCACTTCGAAGGCAAGGAGCTCGAGTTCAAGGTCATCAAGCTCGACCGCAAGCGCAACAACGTCGTGGTCTCGCGCCGCGCCGTCATGGAAGAGACCGCAGGCGTCGAGCGCCAGCAGCTCCTCGAGACGCTCAAGGAAGGCGCGATCGTGAAGGGCGTCGTCAAGAACATCACCGATTACGGCGCGTTCGTGGACCTGGGCGGCATCGATGGTCTGCTGCATATCACCGACCTCGCCTGGCGGCGCGTCAAGCACCCCACCGAAGTGCTTTCGGTCGGCGACGAAGTCACCGCGAAGATCCTCAAGTTCGACGCCGAGAAGAACCGCGTCTCGCTCGGCTTGAAGCAGCTCGGCGAAGATCCGTGGATCGGCATCTCGCGCCGCTACCCCCAGGGCACGCGCCTCTTCGGCAAGGTGACCAACATCACCGACTATGGCGCCTTCGTCGAGATCGAGAGCGGCATCGAGGGCCTGGTGCACGTCTCCGAAATGGACTGGACCAACAAGAACGTGCATCCCGCGAAAGTGGTGTCGCTCGGCGACGAGGTGGAGGTCATGATCCTCGAGATCGACGAGGACCGGCGCCGCATTTCCCTCGGCATGAAGCAGTGCATGCCGAACCCGTGGGAAGAATTCGCGATGAACCACAAGAAGGGCGACAAGGTGAAGGGCGTGATCAAGTCGATCACCGACTTCGGCGTCTTCATCGGCCTGCCGGGCAACATCGACGGCCTCGTGCACCTGTCCGACCTCTCCTGGAACGCTCCGGGCGAGGAGGCGGTGAAGTCGCTGAAGAAGGGCGACGAGGTCGAGACCGTGGTGCTGTCCATCGACGTCGAGCGCGAGCGCATCTCGCTCGGCATCAAGCAGCTCGAGGGCGACCCGTTCAGCAACTACGTGACCACGCACGACAAGGGCAACATCGTGAAAGGCGTGGTGAAGCAGATCGATCCGAAGGGGGCGCTGATCGAGCTCGAGAAGGACGTCGAGGGTTACCTTCGCGCCTCCGAGATCGCGCGCGACCGCGTCGAGGACGTGCGCACGCATCTGAAGGAAGGCGACACGGTGGAGGCGGTCATCGTCAACATCGACCGCAAGAGCCGCGCGATCAACCTGTCGATCAAGCAGAAGGACGCGGCCGAAGAAGCCGCCGCGCTGCAGAAGCACGCCGCCGACACCAGCGCGAGCGCCGCCTCGGGGACGACCAACCTCGGCGCGCTGCTCAAGGCGAAGCTCGGCGGATCGAAGGACAAGGAATAAGACGTACAAAAGGGGGAGAAACGCGCCATGACCAAGTCACAGCTCATCGAGCTGCTGAGCGCGCGCCATAGCCAGCTGGCACCGAAGGATGCCGAGCTCGCGGTGAAGACGATGCTCGACGCCATGTCGCAGACGTTGGCGTCCGGCAATCGCATCGAGATCCGGGGGTTCGGCAGCTTCGGCTTGAACTATCGCCCGCCGCGAGTCGGACGCAATCCGAAGACCGGCGAGAAGGTGCAGGTCCCGCGCAAATACGTTCCGCACTTCAAGGCGGGCAAGGAGTTGCGCGAGCGCGTCGACTACCACGAGGGCTGATCTAAGTGCAGGCAACGGAAACGGCGGATCGAGCGATCCGCCTTTTTTTTTCGCGCGCGGCGTGACCGACCGGCGGGCCCTCGCGATCCTCCTCGCGCTGCATCTGGCGATCGTCGCGATCGTGCAGCCGCGCGGCGATTTTCCGCTGAACGACGATTGGGCCTACGCGCACAGCGTGCAGTGGCTCCTTGCCGAGGGCCGCATCCGGCTTTCGGATTGGGTCGGCATGAATCTCGTGCCGCAGACGCTGGCCGGCGGGTTGGTCGTCCGCGTCGCGGGGTTTTCCTTCGAGGCGCTGCGCCATCTCACGCAGGTTGTCGCCCTCTTCGTCATGGCGGCGGCTTATTTCTGGTTTCGCGCGGCGCGCCTCGAGCCGGGATCCGCGCTCGTGGCGACCGCTGCCCTCGTCGCATTTCCTGCCTGGCCGGTGCTCGCCAACTCGTACATGACCGACCTGTACGGGCTCGCGCTCGCCCTCCCGGCGGCCACGCTCTTTCTCAAGGAGCTCGAGCAGCCTTCGCGCAATGGGATCGTCGCCGCCACTGTCCTTTCGGTCGTGGGGGTCCTGGAGCGGCAGGTGATCCTGGTGATTCCCTTCGCATTCATGGTGGCGTGGCTGTGGACGCGGCGAGCGCTCGACCGCGGCACGATCGTTCGCGGCGTTGCGCCGTTCGCTGCCGTTGTCGTGGTCGAGGCTGCCTTTCACGCATACCTGGTGCTCGGGCCGGGGCTTCCGTCCGGTCACCTCCTGCACGGCCGCGTGGTGTCCATGAGCCTGCAGGCGCTGCGCAACGAGGGCGGCGTGGTCCCCTGGATCCTGGCGAACTTCGCGACGCTCCCGGCGTATCTCGGATTCTTCTCGATCGGCTGGCTCGCGTGGTGGGGAATGAGCGGCGCGAAGGCCATTCACAAGGTCGCGGTGATCGTGGGTGGCGCCGCGATCGCGGCCGCGGCCTTCGGGCTCGGCTGGTTTCCGCCCTATCGCGCCGGATACATCATCGACGCCGCAGGCATCGGCCCTCTGCTTCTTTACGATAGCCTGCGCGGCCTCGCGCCGCTCGATCGCAGCGCCGGCATCCTGTGGCGCGCGATCGCGCTGCCCACGGCCTTCGCGACGGCCGCGCTCATCGTGATGCTGCTGTCCTGGGTCGTCGCGCTCGCACGTCGCGGCCGAAGCGCGGATCCGGCGCCGATTTTCGTCCTGGTCGTCGTGGCGGCCAATGTCGGGCCGTTCCTGGTCACGGACTACTTCGACCGCTACCTGCTCTACGTGCTGCCCTTCCTCTTCGTTCTTTGGGCGCGCTGGGGCGCGCCGGCGACGGCGCGTTGGCCGCAGGCGCTCGCCGCGGCGTGGATCGTCGGCGCGATCGCCCTCTCCGCGGTGGCGACGCGCGACTACTTCTCGTGGAACCGCGCGCGCTGGGATGCCATCAGCATGGCCGAGCGCCTGGGCGCGAACCCGGACGCGATCGACGGCGGCTACGAGTACAACGCCGACCGGCGCTTCGAGACGCGGGCGAGAGTGCCCGACGGCAAGAGCTGGTGGTGGGTCGCCGACGACCGTTATGTGGTCGCGTTCTCGGAAGTGCCGGGCTACGACGTGGTCGAGACGTGGAGAGTGCGGCACTGGCTGCCGCGCTCGCCCTCCGAGGTGAAGTTGCTGCGCCGCAAGCCCTGAGTCAGCGCGGCCTCGCCGCATGCGGCGCGACGCTCAGCCGGTCCTCGGCGCGGTCGGAGAAGATCCGCGGCTGCCCGAGTCCCCAGCGCCACGCGAGGAATTGGAGCGAGGTCCGCATCACGCCCATGCCGTACACGAGCGAGTTGCCCAGGTTGATGGAGCTCGCATCGTCATGGTACGACGTGGGACACGAGATCTCACCGATGCGCAGCCGCGCGGCGATGGCTTGCACGAGCACCTGGTTGTCGAACACGAAGTTGTCGGAGTTCGCGAGCAGCGGCATCGCGAGCAGCGCCTCGCGCGAGTAGGCGCGAAAGCCGGTGTGGAATTCGGAAAGCTTGGCGCCGAGCGCGGCGTTCTGCAGCAGCGTGAGCGCGCGGTTCGCCGCGTACTTCCACGGCGGCATGCCGCCCGCCATCGCCGTGCCGCCGAGGATGCGTGATCCGAGCACCACGTCGTAGATCCCCGAGGTGATCATCGAAGCCATCGGTGTCACGAGGCGCGGCTCGTACTGGTAGTCCGGGTGCAGCATCACGACCACGTCGGCGCCGCGGCGCAGGGCCTCGAGGTAGCAGGTCTTCTGGTTCGCTCCGTAGCCGCGATTCGTCTCGTGGACGAATGTCGGGATGCCGAGCTTGCGCGCGACCGCGGCGGTGGCGTCATCGGAGGCGTCGTCGGTGAGAATGACTTCGTCGACGACGTCGCGCGGCACGGCTTCGTAGGTCCGCTGCAGGGTCTTCTCCGCGCGATACGCCGGCATCACCACGACGATTTTCCTGCCGTTCAGCATTTGCGCGGGTCGCGTGCGTTTCGCATGCGCGAATCATAGCGTGAGATCATCGTTGTCCATGACAGCCATCGTCGTCATACTTCTCGCGATGCTCTTCGGCGCGTGGCTGCGCCTGCATGGTCTCTCGATCCAGGTCGTGCAGGACGACGAATGGCACGCGATCCACAAGCTCCTGGATTCCGACTACGCGGGCATCCTCCGGACATTCGGCTTCGCCGATCACTCGATCGCGCTCACGCTGCTGTACAAGGCGATGGCGGGCACGATCGGCCTCGACGAAATCGACATGCGCATCGTGCAGGTCGCGTGCGGCATCGCGACCATCGGCGTCGCCGCATGGCTCGCCTGGAGGGTCACGGCGAACGCGGCGATCACGAGCCTCTTCGCGTTTCTCATCGCGGGGGCACCGTTTCACGTGCTGTATTCGCGGGTCGCGCGGCCCTACGCGATCACGACGCTCCTCGTCGTGGTGGCGCTGGCCGCCGTGTGGCGCTGGAAATCGCGGCGATCCTGGACGCTGGCAGCCGGGATTTGCGCGCTGGCTGCGTTGGCCGCGTGGCTTCATCCCCTGTCGGCGCTGTTTCCGATGGCCGGGGTGCTCTTCGTCATGGCCGGCGATATCGGCGCCGCGCGGCCGGAGCGCGCCAGGGCGTTGCGCTCGACGACGCTCCTCGCGATCGCGGCGGGCGTGTCCATCGCCGCGCCGCTGGCCGCTCCCTTGCTCAACGACTTCGGCTCGTTGAGCGCGAAGGCGGGAAACAGCCTGCCCGATCTCTACACGCTCTTTCGAATGGCGAGCCTGTTTGCCGGAGGGCTTGCCGATCCGCTCACGCTCGCCGTGCTGCTGGTGGCCGCCTATGGCGCATGGCGCTTTTGGCAGGCGCATCGAGACCTTGGCGGCTACCTCGTCTTCCTCGCGCTCGCCCCGATCATGGTCGTGATGGCACTGCGTGGAGTCTGGGCGCACCAGGGGCATACGTTCGCGCGCTATGTCTTTCCGGTCCAGCTCTTGTTGCTCTTCTGGTTCTCGGTCGGGGCGATCGAGGTGGCGAAGCGCTTCATCGCGCGAATGGCGCCGCTCGCCGAGCTGGGTGTCGCCGCGGCATTGATCTCGGCCTATCTCTGGCTCAATCCCGCGATCGTCCACGTGCTCACCCTCGGCCCGTGGTACGGCCACGTGTATCACACCTTCGACTATGTCCTCGCCCACAACCGCGCCGCCCTCTACTACGACCGGGCCGCGCCCCCCGACTTCTACCGCAAGCTCGGCGCGATGCCGCCCGGCACGGCGCCCATCATCGAAGCGCCGTTCAGCTTCATGGCGCCATGGAATCCGCTCGCGTTCTACGCGCAGTTCCATCGACAGCCCGAGAGGCTGGGGCTGCTGCACGACCTCTGTCTCGGCGGGCC
>Ga0209131_1003227_pt1 | contig 10898 bp, 9 predicted proteins | sample GraSoi_2013_40cm_FD_185826 | JGI IMG/M metagenome (GOLD analysis project Ga0209131, IMG submission 185826) | Grasslands soil microbial communities from the Angelo Coastal Reserve, California, USA - Sample 9_17_2013_40cm (SPAdes) (version 2) | ecosystem: Environmental > Terrestrial > Soil >...
GGGCCTCTCGGTCGGGCAGAAGCAGCGCCTCGCGATCGCGCGCGCGCTCCTGCGCGATGCGCCAATCCTGATTCTGGACGAGCCCACGTCCGCGCTCGATCCCGACACCGAACAGCGTCTCCTCGCCGCGCTGCGCGAAGCCGCGCGCGGGCGGATCGTGCTGCTCGTCTCGCACAGGCTCTCGAGCGTGCGCGAAGCGGACCAGATCCTCTTCCTGCGCGACGGCCGGATCGAGGAGCGCGGCACGCACGCCGAGCTCGTCGCCATTCCGAACGGCGCGTACCGCCGCTTCGTCGAGTTGCAGGCAGCTTCGTAGCGGCGCCCGGCGCGTGGACGGCCACGCGCCACCCGCCCTTCGCTCGCATTCGGCTCGCTGCGCGCGGCGCTTCGCGCCGCTTGCGGGCACCTCAGCTCTTGGCGTAGTGCGAGCGGCGCTTCACCGCGAGCTCGCGCTCGAGCTCGAAGATCGGCACGCGCTTCTCGTCGCCGCCGCTGCGCTCGAACTTGTGGCCGCGCAGAGTGACTTCGAGCCGGCCGAGGTCGGGCCGCCCCGGGAAGTCGTGCAAGGCGCGGATCTCCGTCGAGGCGAAGACCGTGTCGCCCGAGAAGATCGGCGCGCTGTGGCGTCCGGTGCGGTAGACCAGGTCGCCGAGGCTGTTGTCCGAGATGTCGGGGCTCGACAGGCCGAGACACAGGGCGAACGGGATGCCGCCGTAGACCACGAGCTTCCCGCCGAGATAGCGGCTCGGGTCGCGGTCGATCATGGTCTGGTTGCAGTGAACCTGGCTGGTGTTGTCGAGCATGCCGGTCAGGAAGATGTGCTCGTCGGTCATCACGCGGCCGCGCGAGTGCTCGATCGTGTCACCTGGGGTGAAGTCCTCGAAGTAGGTGTCGGCGTTCGAGAGGTGCGCGAGCTCCGCGTAGCCCGCGTTCGGATCGTACGCCGGTAGCTCGAGTGACACGTCGACGGGCGCGGGCAGGACCTCGCCTTCGTCGAGCGGAGCCTCGGCCTCGTGCCGGAACACCTGCACCTTGCGCTGATACGCGAGCACGATCTGGCCCGTCTGCTTGCGCGCGATGCTCTGCACGTGCACGACGCCGAGCTCGGGCCGGCTTGCCGAGCTCTTCACCCCGAGCACCGTGGTCTCGGTCTCGATCGTGTCGCCGACGTACACCGTCGCGCCGAAGCGCATGTCGATGTACTCGAGGTTCGCGCGCGCGTTCTCGGAGATGTCCTCGACGGTCTGGCTGAACGCCACCGCCATCACCAGCCCGGGCGGGATCGGCAGGGCCTCGTAGCCGTAGCGCTGCGCGTAGCGCAGATTGCGGTGCAGCGGGTTCGCGGTGAACGAGAAGTCGGTGAAGTGCGCGGTGAGTCCCTCGGTAACCGTGCGGCCGCCCTTGTGGCGGAAGAGCTGGCCGAGGCGGAAGTCCTCGAGGAAGTTGCCGGTCTTCTTGCGGATCAGGGCCAAGGGGATCTCCTCGGGGGCGGCAGTCTACACGGCGTTTGCTTTGGCGACCAAGTGACGCCGCAGCGCGCCCGCCAGGAACACCGAGCCGGACACGGCGAGGCGGTCGCCTCTCCGCAGCAGCGCGCGCGCGCGCTCGAGCGCGAGCAGCGGCTCGGACTCGGCCACGACTTCGCCGATGCCCGCCGCCCAGGCGAGCGCGGCGAGCTCGTCCGCGCCGATCGAGCGGGTCGCCTCGGCGCCGGTGGCGACACAGACCCGTGTCACCGGCGCGAGCTCGGCGACGATGCCGGCCGCGTCCTTGTCGCGCGAGATCGACAGCACGAACACCCAGCGCGCGGCGGGCCAGAGATGGAGGAGCGTCTCGCGCAGCGCGCGCGCCGAGTCGGGCGTGTGGGCGTCGTCGAGGATCGCGTCTCCGATGCGCTCGACGCGCGCGGGCAGGCGCAGGGAGCCGAGTGAGTCGAGCTCGCGGCGCGCGAGCTCGCGGCCCAGGAAGGTCTCGCTGGCGCGCACCGCGAGCGCGAGGTTCGTCGCCTGGTGCGCACCGAGCACCGGGCTCGCCAGCGCGCGCCCGTCCTCGAGGCGGAAGCGCAGGCCGCCGGCGTCGGCGCGCACGTCGAGCGCGCGCACCTCCTCGAGCGGCGCGTCTACGGCGATCGCCTGCGCCGCGAGCGCACCCCAGGCGTCGGGCGCGAGCGGGCCGTGCAGCGCCGGCACCTTCGCGCGGAAGATCCCGGCTTTCTCGCGGCCGATCGCCTCGAGCGTGTCGCCTAGCTTGTCGGTGTGCTCGAGCTGGATCGCGGTCACCACGGTGACGCGCGCGTCCACCGCGTTGGTCGAATCGAGCCGGCCGCCGAGGCCGACCTCGATCGCGCCGACGTCGACCCCCGAGTCGCGGAACAGCCGCAGCGCGAGCGCGACGGTGACGTCGAAGAAGCTCGGACACCGTTCGGTGTCGCCGCGCAGGCGCTCGATCGCGGGCTGCATGCCGCGCAGCGCGGCGACCAGCTCGGCCTCGTTCACGAGCTCGCCGTCGATGCGGAAGCGCTCGCGCCAGCTCTCGAGGTGCGGCTTGGTGAACGTGCCGACGCGGCGCCCGGCGGCGCGCAGCAGCTGCTCGGCCGCGAGCGTCGTCGTGCCCTTGCCCTTCGAGCCGGCGACGAGGACGCACGGGAGATCGAGCTCCGGGTGACCGATCTCGGCGAGCAGCGCGCGAATCGGCCCGAGGCCGAGCCGCTCGTAGTCGTACTGCGTCTTCTTCTCGCGGTTTATGAGTCCGTCGAGATAGCGCTCGGCATCGTTCAGCGTTTCGAGGTTCATGTCTGCTAGCCTGAGTCTCGTGATGGCGCGCTCCGGGACGAGCCTCCGCTGGTGGGTCGACGGGGAGCGCACGCCGCGACTCGACGCGCTCCTGGCCGAGCCCGAGCGCGTGCTGGAGGGCCCGGGCAGTTTGGCCCGCGAGGCCGCCGGCCGCAAACGCTTCTTCCGCGTGGACGGTGGCGGCGAGCCGGCGCTGTACGTGAAGGTGTTCACTCTGCCGCCGGGCGCCGCGCGCTGGCGCTACTTCCTGCGCCCGTCGAAGGCGCGGCGCGAGCGCGCCGTGGCGAGCCGCATCGAGCGCCTGGGCGTGGCCGTCGTGCGCCCGGTCGCGGTCGGCGAAGAGCGCCGGCTCGGCGTGCTGGCGCGCAGCTTCGCAGTGAGTCGCGACGTCGGCGCCCGCGATCTGCGCGCGCTGCTCGAGACCATGCGCGGCGGCGGCAGCGAGCGCCGCGCGCTGCTCGAGCGCTTCGCGGTCTTCGCGCGCAAGCTCCACGACACCGGCGTGGATCAGGACGACTTCTCGCCGAACAACTTCCTCGTGCGCGCCGACGGCGCTTTCCTGCTGATCGACTTCGAGCGCGCGCGCGTGCGGCGCGGACCGCTCGGCGCGCGCGCGTGGACGCAGCTCGCGAAGCTGCACCGCCGCGACTTGGGGATCTCGCGCAGCGACAGACTGCGCTTCCTGGGCGCTTATCTCGGCTCGCAGGGCCGCGCGGGCCGGGCCCAGCGCCGCGACGCTTGGCGCAAGATCTGGCCCGAGTTCCAGCGCATCCGGCGCCGCGACGCGCGACGCGCGGCGGCGAGCGCGCTCCAGGAGGGGCGGAACATCGCGCGCGAGGGCGCGGCGCTGGTCGTGCGTGCGCGCGCCGGCGCGAAGACCCTGCGGCTCGAGCTCGCCGGCGACGACGCACGTCTGTGTTGGGTGCGGGCGCACCAGCTCGAGCGCCTCGGTCTACCCGCGCTGCGCCCCGCGCGCCTCGACGGAAATCGCGTGGATCTGGTCGATCCCGGAACCGCGCTGCCGCGTGCCCCAGCGGATCAGGTGATCGCCCGCTCGCTCGCCGCGCTCGCGCCGTACGGCCGCTTCCGCGCGCCGCCCCAGTGGCGCTTCACCACTCACGGCGCGGTCCTCTCGAATCCCCATGCCTTCGAGTTCGAGTCTTGAGGGTCCCGGCGCGTCGAAGCCGCGCCACCATCTACGCTCGCCTGCGGCTCGCTGCGCGCGCTTCGCTCGCGGGGACGACGATCCCTACAGAAACAGGTAGCCGTTGTGCTTGCAGGTCTTGCAGATCGTGTCTTGGGTGGGCGACTCACCGACGATCTCGCGACGCGCTTCGGTGTACATCTCGCCGTTCCAGATCTCGCCGAAGTCGCTCTCGTGGATCGAGCCGTAGTGGTGCTTCTCGCTGTAGACGCTGCAGCACGCCAGCACCTTGCCGTCCCAGTTGATCGCGGTGTCCTTCCACGGCAGCGTGCACATCACCTCGCGCTGCGCGGTCTTCTGCTCGCGATCGAACGCGAGGAACTCCGTGCTCTCGGGCAGCCAGTGACCGTCGCGCTCGAGCGCCTGCTCGGCGGTCTCGAAGATCTCGCGGCCCATGTCGGTGCGCGCTTTGTTCAGCTGCAGCTCGACGCCGAGCTCTGCGGCGAGCTTCCGAGCGATCGGCACCTCGTGCTCATTGTGCCGGAACACGTGAAACAGCCAGATGACGCGCGTGAAGTACGCGCCCAGCTCGGCCTTCTTCGCGACCAGCATGCGGATGTTGTCCATCACGACTTTGAAGTCGCCGCCGCGCCGGTAGATCGCGTAGCTCTCCGGGGTCGCCCCGTCCGCGGAGATGTAGAGCTTCTTCACCTTCGCGCGCAGCAGGCCCTCGGCGAGCTCGGGGGTCAGGTCGTTCAGGTGGGACGAGATCTTCACCGAGACGCGACGCGCGTACGCGAGCTCGCACATCTTCACGAGGTGCTTGTTCAACAGGGGCTCGCCCCAGTTGTAGAGCCGCAGCGTGATCAGGTCCTTGCCGAGCTGGTCGAGGATCTTCTCGAACGTGTCGTAGGGCAGCATGCCCTTCTGCGCGGAGCGGTCCCCCTGCCCGGTCGGGCACAGCGGGCAGCGCAGGTTGCAGACGTTCCCCGACTCGACGGTGATCTTCGTCGGGCACCCAGCCGAGCCGCGGCGCGATCTGCTCCATCGCGAGGTTGTAGAGCTTGCGCGGCGAGATGAAGCGCAGCTCCTCGCGCGCGATCCGACCCCGCGTCCACAAATCCGGCAGAGCCACCCCCCCGGCCGTGCTACTGCACCATGTACCGCTTCCAGGCGCGGTACTTGCTGACGGCCTCGTCGTTGCTCTCGACGGCGGGGTAGAAGTAGCGGACCGCGTGGCCACACGTCTTGCAGATCTTGTAACAGAACTTGAAGCCGTCGATCTCGCGGGTGTTGCCCACGAGCTCGCGGTTGTCGTCCGTGCAGCACTCCTTCGGCATCGGCGGGGACAGGATGCGACGCGGGTAGTCGTTGTACGGCTTCTCGCTGGTCGAGTAGCGGATGATGCTGCGCAGGTTGCGGTGCGGCTTCTGATCCGCGGGCCTGAGATTGCTTCCGATTCTCTTCACGTGGCTACGTCCTCACACCTGCCGACGCACGAAGGTCGTCGAGCAGGACGGTGAAATCGCGGTACTTGGTCTCGCACGGCGCGCCATCTGCGAACCAATACGAGTGCTGCGCCGCCCCCAGCATCAACACGGACGAGGAGCGAGTTCCGTACTCGTTCGTATGGACGCAGGGATTTTCCAACGGATTCGAGCCTGCCGGATGCGCTCCGAGCAACCGGAAGAGTCTCGAGGCGAGCTCCTCGGGAGTAACCCCGAGATCGAGATCCGCAAGCATTCCCTTGATTCTGCGCACCTTTGTCGAGCTGGGATCCTCGGGATCGCGGTTGCAGATCACGTGCATCCCGGGCCCCAGCGCCGAGCGCCTCTGCTGCCCGTCTTCGCCGCGCCGGGTGAGCCAGGTCTCGCGGCCGTCGGTCGCCAGCAAGTTGAACGGCGCGTAGCGCTCGTCGCGCTGCCGATCGACCTCTTCCGCGGCGCCCGCCGCGGAGTCGGCCCGCAGCGCATCGAGCACGAGCAGGCCGCGGGAGCGGACCCCCGTCGGCTTCACGGCGACGGGGCGATTCGTCAGACCCACGAACACCCCTTTCGAGTTCACGCCCATCCAAGTTCCCCCAGCGTCCAGATCCTGCGGCGCGACGAACCCCGGGCGCTCCGCGGTCGCGGCGAAGTACAGTGGTGGTGCAGCCGGCCGGGTGAGGAATTCGTCTCGATTGGCCGCTGCAATCACGGGAATCTGAGGCACGACGCGGTCCAACAGGATCAGCGTGCACATGGCTCCACGTGTTCAGGTCCGGCTCGGCGCGCCTGTCCCCGATCGGCAGGCGATACGGTTCGGGACCGGTGCGGTTCAGGCGCGCGCCGACGCGACTCTGAACCCCGATTCCACGGAACAGCCGTGGCGAATCGGCCGGCAGCTTATCACGATGGGCCATTCGCCTCAAGGACGAAGCGCACTCGGGCTGTTTCAGCCCTGGTTGCCTCCCGAGACGATCCGCAGGTTCGGACCGGCCGCGCGCGGCTCGCGCTCCGCTGGGGCCACGACGCGCGGACCCGTGGCCGGCGCGCGGAAATCGATTCCGTAGCGCGCGAAGATCGGCTGCAGCACGTCCGCGGAATCGAGCAGCGTCTTGCGCACCGACTCGAGCCCATGCTGCACCGCGTCTGAGCGGCGCCAGAACACGAGCGGGTTCAGGTCGAAAAACTTCTCGTCCGTCTCGCGCGCCTCGATCACGACGATGTCGCCGCGGAAGTGCTCGTCGTACATGTAGGCGCGCAGGCCCATGGCGAGGCGCGTGTGCAGCAAAGTGCGGAGCACCTGGTTCAGCACCGTCTGGAGCCCGCGGTCGGAGAGGTAGCGGCTGCCGACCCTCCCCGGTCGGTGCGGGTCGTTCAGATACGGGCGGAACGGGTTGTAACAGATGATCAGATCCGCACCCTGCTCCACCGCCACGTCGATGTTCGCGGTGCGGCGTATCCCGCCGTCGACGTAGTCGACGCCGTTGATGCGCGCCGGGCGGAAGAAGCCGGGCAGCGCGCTCGAGGCCTGCACCGCTTCCGAAATCGTCAGCCCGTGGTCGTTCTCGGGCCCGAAGAGCACGCGCTCGGCCGTGTCGAGGTTCGTCGCGGTGATGTAGAGCTTGCGGCCCGTTTCGCGATAGAAGTCCGAGAAATAGTTGGGCACGCCCAGCTTTGCCATGTTCGTGGCGAGCCAGCGCTCGAGTGGCGCGTTGTCGAAGATGCCTGACGGCAGCAGAGCCCCGAGCGGCGGGAACTCGCGCTTCGGCGAGACCTCCGCGTAGAACTCCATCAGGAACGACTCGAGGTGCGTGTAGCTCGGCGCGTCGATCAAACGCCGGAGCGACGGGCCGAGCTTCGCGGGGAGCTCGGGAAGCACGGAGAGCAGGTCCAGCAAGAGACCCGGCACGTAGGCCGCGAGTCGCGCGCTGAACACCGCACCGCGCCCGATCACCTCGCCGATGTTCGGGTTGTAGAAGTCGATCGGGCGCAGCTGGTCGAGCCGCTCCGAGGTGCCCTCGAGCGCCTCGATCATCTCGTCGGGCGTGATGCCCGCGGCGAGCGACGTCGCCAGGAACGCGCCGGCCGAGAGCCCGATATACGAATCGAAGTCGGTGACCTTCCGGCCGACGAGGAACTCGTCGAGGGCCTTGAGTCCCCCGACCTTGAATGCTCCTCCGGTGACGGCGCCACCCGCGAGCACGAGCGCAATCTTCGGATTCTTCGGCGGCCTCGTACCCGAGCTGCGCTGAATCAGCGTGAGGCCCACGCTTCCCCCATAGTAGGATGGCAATCGGCCTCGAAAATCGCGGACCTGAGCCGACCCGCTCCGGGCATCGACGGCTTTTCGCGGCCGCACTCACCCATAAAACGCGATCGAGCTTACGCAGCGCGTCACAGAAGTCAACCGAATGCCACGCAATCTTAGAGAACGGGCCGCCCCGGCAAGTCAGTCTGACGCAGCTCCGCGCGCGAACCGCCTACTCAAGCGAGCGTTTCTCGGTGCCGATCTGGGCCGTGGGGAAAAATCCGATCGGCCGATGTAGAGTTGCGAGAGAGGCCGCGAAACATGCGCAAGCCGTGCACTGAAGCACCGAAGCTCCTGCTCGTCGGGCTGCTTTGCGCGAGCCTCGCGTGCGCGGGCGCCTCGGGACCGAAGCCGGTTCCGGGTGCCGCGCAGCCGGAGAGCGGCAGCGCCGCCAACGCTCCGCCACCGCCGGAGAATCCCGCGCCGTCCCAGGCGCCTGGCGTGCCGAGTGACTCGAGCGCGGCGCCGGCCCCCGGTGACGCGAAGACCGCCAGCGCCGATCCCGGCACGGAGTCCAGCGCCCAACCGACGCCGGCCGACGAGCCCAAGAAGAAAAAGAAGCCGGCGACGCAGGCGCAGCGGCAGCGGCAGAACAACATCGCGCGCCGCGCCCAGGCGGCCCTCGAGAGCATGATCATCGGCACGGTGATCGGCGCCCAGCTGGGCGGGCCCATCGGGGCGGCCGCCGGCGCGGGCGCGTTCGGTCTGTACGGCCTGATCACCGGCGACGTCCCGTTCGACTCCGGTCGGCGCAGTCAGCCGCAGGGGCGAGAGCCGCGCAGCTCCGACGACCAGATGGAGAACGAGGTCGACGAGGAGCTGAAGAAGCAGCAGGACCTCGAGGCCGAGATCGAGGCCGAGCTGAAGCATCAGGAAGAGCTGCTCGCGGCGATCAACAAGCAGGAAGAGGTCAACAAGTCACTGCAGCAGGAGGCGAAGGACTGCGCGGGCGGCTCTGCCCCGACGGATCCGACTGCGGCGCCGAAGCGCCCCTGCCAGCGCGAGATTCCCGACTCGATCTTCGAGACGAAGAAGGTGAAGAACGGCAAGCAGGAAGTGCTCGTGAAGACGCTCGACGCCGACCGCGACGGCCGTCCCGAGATCAAGATCACGATCGACCCGAAGAGCGGCCAGGTGCTGACCCGCGAAGAAGACACCGACTTCGACGGCACGCTCGACTCCGTGAACACGTATCTGCCCGACGGCCGGCTGGCCTCGCGCGCGGAAGACACAAACCAGGACGGCAAGCCGGACCGCTGGCTCACCTACGACGGTGGCGACACGGCGGTGCGGGTGGAGGTCGACCGCAACTTCGACGGCAGGCGCGACGGGTCCCTGCAGTACCAGGCGGGGATGCTCCTCTACGAGGAGTACGACAACAACGGCGACGGCAAGGTCGACCGGCGCATCGAGTACGTCGCCGGCAAGCGCAGCGTCGAGATCGAGGACACGACACTGGACGGTGTCATGGACGCGCGCACCTACTTCGACGCCCGGGGCCTGCCGACGCGCATCGAGAAGGACAAGAACCAGGACGGCAAGACCGACGTCTGGGAGTATTTCGAGGGCACGGACGCGACCAAGGTCGTGCTGGTCAAGCGCGAGGAAGACACGAACGGCGACGGCGTGGTCGACGTCACCTCGTACTACGAGAAGGGCAAGCTGGTCCGCAAGGAAGTCGCGGATCCCAGTCTCGTGAACTGACTCGAGTCAGTCCTTCGGCGCGGTGCCGGGCGGCTTGGGCGCGGCCTGCGGCGCCGGCTGGCTTCCCGGTTTGTCGACGCCGATCTCGAGCGTGCGCTCGCGCTCTTGCCTGCGGAACGCCTCCTGCTTGTCGCGCTCCAGGCGCAGCTGAATCTCCTTGGTGCGCGCCCGGATCCGATCGCGCTCGGCGGCGAGCTCGAGCCCGGTCATGCCCTGCTGCGCGAACTGCAGGTCGAACTCCATCGAGCCGCGCGTGCCGTCGCTGGCGAGCGCGGACACGCGGATCCGATTCATGCCCGGCCGCACCGGCACGAAGCCCGTGAACGAGCCGTCGGGCGCGAGCAGAATGTCGTTCGGCCCCGCCCACTCCATGAGCGTCAGGTTCACCGCGACGACGTCTTCCACGTTCGCGAACGAGACACCCGAGAGCAGCGCGACGATGTCGCCGGGGCGACGCACCGGTGTGTATAGGCCGCCGGTCGCCTTGGCCATCTCGGTGGCCGCGACCGGGTAGTCGATCGCCGACGGCCCGAGCCCGTACACGTTCAGCATCACGCCGGCCACCTTGGCGAGCGAGGCCGCGTCGATCGCCGCGCGCGTGTCGTCCTTGTCTTCCACGTTCGCGAGGCCGAAGGGCAGCGACGGCCGGCCGTCGGTGAGGAACAGGATCACCTTCTTCGCGTTCGTCCGCGGACGGGACTGAGAGCCGGGCAGCGACGCGAGCTCGCGCAGCGCGAGCTTCACCCCCGCCTGCATGTTCGTCCCTCCGCTCGGCCCGCGCAGCCGCACCGCTTCGAGCGCCCCGCGCAGCAGCGCGTAGTTGTCCGTGAGCGGCACCTCCAGCAGCGCGTCGTTGTCCGCATTCACTCCGCGACCCGTGTTGGGATCGATCTCGCCCGAGAACGTCGCCAGGCCGATGTGCACGCGGCTCGCGTCGAGTCCGTCGAGCAGTGCCTTGGCGGCCGCGACTTCGGCGGAGAGGATCGAGTCGTCGGGATCCGTGTTCGGCGTGTCGTCGACGCCCGGCGCGAGCGAGCGCTCGGTGACGCCGATCGTGCCGTCGTTGTCGACGTCGATGCCGCTCGGGTACTCGGTCGAGCCCGAGACGTCGATCACGACCATCACGTCGAAGGTCGTCGGCCGCTCGCCGGCGATCGCCAGCCCCGAGAGCGGCGCCATGTCGGTCTTGTTGTGCAGCGTCTCGCCCGGCTTCGGCGAGCGAATCTCGATCTTCACAGGCATCGCGTCGCCCGCGCGCGCCGCTGGCCCCGCGAGCGCCAGCAGAGCCGCGCACGCGCAGCCCGGAACAGCGTGAAGCGTCAGGCGTCGAGACATGCGGGCCGCGACCATATCACGGCGTCGCGAGTCACTGGGAGGCCTCGCCCTGCAGCACTTCCGCGTCGGGCCGCAGCTCGATCTCCACGCGCCGGTTCTGTTGCCGGCCTTCCGGGGTGGAGTTGGTCGCC
>Ga0209131_1003231_pt1 | contig 10888 bp, 12 predicted proteins | sample GraSoi_2013_40cm_FD_185826 | JGI IMG/M metagenome (GOLD analysis project Ga0209131, IMG submission 185826) | Grasslands soil microbial communities from the Angelo Coastal Reserve, California, USA - Sample 9_17_2013_40cm (SPAdes) (version 2) | ecosystem: Environmental > Terrestrial > Soil >...
CCCTTGCAGAAACGGACGAGTTTTTGGCCCGCAAGCATAGACCCGGCATCTCCGAAATTTTGCATTCGCTCAAAAATAATTGGGTGATCGTCTTGGTGGGCACGTTCATGGTAACGATGACGACAGTCTCGTTCTATATGATCACGGCTTACACGCCGACTTTCGGCAATTCCGTGCTGCATCTCGCGAGCTCCGACAGTCTCGTTGTCACCCTTTGTGTCGGAGCGTCCAATCTCTTTTGGCTGCCGATTATGGGCGCGTTGTCCGACAGGGTTGGGCGCCGCCCTCTTTTGTTGGGGTGCACAATTCTGATGCTGGTCACGGCATACCCGGCGATGCTCTGGCTGGTCAAGGAGCCTTCTTTTGCCAGACTATTGGGCGTCGAACTTTGGCTGTCCTTTATTTACGGCAGCTACAACGGGGCTATGGTCGTTTTCCTGACGGAGATTATGCCCGTTGAGGTAAGAACCTCCGGATTTGCTCTGGCCTACAGCTTGGCGACGGCGATCTTCGGCGGCTTCACCCCAGCCCTGAGCACATACTTGATTCATATTTCAGGCAATCGCGCGATTCCCGGATTGTGGTTGTCGTTCGCAGCGGCCTGCGGGCTAGTGGCAACGCTGTTTGCCAAACCTCAGAACGCTGTAAGTGACGCAGAACAGCCAGTGGCTGGCTGTAGTGTCGTTGGAACCTAGTCGACTAGTACGGTTTGTTCGGAGTGATCGGGAAATGAAAGCCAGACCTGGAAAAATTATATTCCATATAAGCGTATGGGTAGCTGTAATCGTGTCCCGGCGTGGTCGTCCTTAGAAATTGGCCGGCGAACAGGCGAGCGTAACCAAAACCAAAGTTCAGTCCTTTATTGAACGTGTATTCGGCGACCAGATCGAGTTCGTTGCCGATGTGACGGCTGGCGCCGGGGCGGGCGGGAACCGAAATCGCCCCGCTGCTGGCGTAAAAATTGTCATTTGAAGTGGCCAGCCAGAAGCCTTCAAAGGCTTGCTTGAATATCCATTTCTTAGTGACGTATTCTTCCACGCCTACCCGGAACTGCACAAGATTCCTCCTGCCCACTTGATCGGTGAAGCCATACTTGTCGTGATTAGAAGGATAGAGCTGGTCAAAGGTATTCCAGTCGCGGCCCGCCGGATTTTTCGTCCCGGAGGCGTAGTTGCCCTCGACATAGACGCGGGGCCCTGCGGGAACGTTGGGAAACGTTTTGCCCACACCGGCATAGCCCGCCCATGCGCCGATGGAGGAGGCGCCGAGAGAGCCGGTCTGTCCGTCAAACTCGGCATCGTAGTCGACCTCCGGGGGGAGAGTGCCCTTCACGTGTAGGCCGATAGTGACTTCATTGAGGTGGCCCCGGCCAACCGTTTCTGGAAGACCAAAGTTTCCCGGCGCAAGGCGCCAGAGAACGTATGGCTCGAAGGTGGCGCGCGGAATGATGTTATGGAAGCTTCCGTAGACTCCGTAGAAGTTGTTCCCCGGAATCGCGCGGTGTAAGAAAGTATTGCTGCCGGGCACGACCGAAGAACCGAAGACTGACACGTCGTACCCGGGATGATGAATGTTGACGCGTGCTACATCAAAAGTGCGGCCGACGTTGAGCCAGTTGGACGGACCGATAACGCGCTCGTCGCCAAAAAGGAGGACTTCGCGCCCCGCCAGGGCATCGACCCAACCTGATGTGGGGTTACCGACCTGAACGTAAGCTTGCCAAAGGGTCCAAGTATCCTCCAGCGGGTTAACGGCGGCGACGTGGTGATTGAAAAAGATGCGTGAGTCCTGCACCTCCCCGCAAAACTTCAGCCAGTCCTTGGGTTGAATCGCTAATTTCAAGCGGAAGCGGTCCAGCAAGTAAAAATCGCTTGTGTCTCTGAAGCCGGTACCTATCGGGCCCTCGATACGATCGCGATATTCGCCGCCAATATGAAACCACCAAGGCAAAACCTCATCGAGTTTCTCGATTGGAAAGAGCCAAGACGGAGGATCTGAGTTAGCTGCAGGTGGGCTGGGTGCAGGATTTGAGTTTGGGTTCGTTTGCGCCAGCGCCCGGTCTGGAAGCATGCTTATGCCAAGGAAGAGGGCTAGCAGCAGCCACGTGTGCGTTCTCATCGAAATCACCAGGCTCAAGGCATTAAGGGGTTCTCGTGTATCGACGGGCGGGTGCCAATTTGATACAGCAGGTTAGCGACAAGGCTAGCCAGGGACAATGTCCAGCGCTTGTGAGGGAATCTTACTTATGGTGTCTGCATCCAGATTCAAATGCGACGTGACCGTCTCGGGAGGCAGGTGCCTTAGCCAGTTATTCAGGGAAAAATTCATATACTGATTCGCTTTGAACATCTCCAGAAACACCAGGTCCGTATTGCCCAGGTTTTCGATGTAGTGACCTGCGACGGCCGGCACAAAACCGACGTCATTGGTGTTGAAGTCCATCGTGCGCGCTCCTTCGCTGGTAAACACTGTCATGCGCCCCTTACCGCCAAGGTAGTACTGCCATTCGGAAGCGTTTGGGTGCCAATGCAGTTCGCGCATACCGCCCGGCTTAACCGTGACCAAGGCCGCAGCGATATTTTTCGACACCAGGAAGTTGCGCGAGTCAACGATGCGAACGTCACCGCTCTTCGTTTGCTGCGTGGGAGCCATAGTTGACATCTTAAAAGTGTATTCGTAGCGGGATTCGGCGGGACGCCCTCCAACCGCAGCCTTGTCCTGTGCCAAAGATGCGGGCAAGTCTGCAGGAAAGATGTATAGGCTCCTATTTGGCAGATTTTTAAGAGCGCTTACCGGCAGCCCGAAATTTTTCGACAACACCGATGGCGGCGTGCGCCTCACCCAGTCGGAAAGAAGGAAGGTATTGTCTTCAGAAAACGAACCTTCATCGAACACCAGAATAAATTCACAACCATCCTGTTGCAACCCCTGTATCGAGTGAGGGAATCCTGCCGGAAAGTACCAGAGATCACCCTTTCCCACATCGCCGATGAAAATGGTTCCATCGGGGTTAAGGCAGGTCACGCGTGCATTTCCGTACAGCATAATGGCCCACTCGTCGGCCGTGTGCCAATGCAGTTCCCGAAAGCTGCCGGCTGTAAGCCGCATTCTGACGCCCGCGAGGTCTTTTGAATTCGGCAGTACTCGTTCCGTTACTTGGTTTGTCCACCCGCCCTCTTCAACGCGTTTGGTAGTTAGATCGAAGGAGTACCATATCGGCTCGAGGTGTCCGTGATCGGTCGGCGGAGGAAGATTTGAATTCGGATTTTCATCCAAAAGGGGCTTGTTTTCCGGGCCCGGATTACTTGAGGAATGATCCTGGTCTGCTTTTTCAGTGTCCGCTCTTTCCTGGGCGTTGACAGCCAGGGAAGCCAGTGCCGCGCTTGCTAGCCCAGCGGAACCTACCTCCAAAAAAGTACGTCTCGAAAGTCCCTCTGTGCCCGGTTTGCCTTCTTGCTGTCCAGTCGTCCGATTTTCTGTTTCAATGGCACGCTTGGTTTCCTTTGGCTCACTCATCCGCGTGACTCCTTTGGTCTGTGTTGCCCTGGCAGTTTTAAAATCGTGAGACAGAACAGCAATGCTCTTGCGGCAATTCCCTTGCCATTCGTAGTGCTCATAACGCGCTCCTAATCAAGAGGGCTGGCCTTCTTGACGCGACGTTTGGGGCCACGCGTCTGACACTACTGTCAGCATTCTGGACGGATTGCGACGCGTGGCCCATCGAAGCACGCGTCTATCACATCCGATCCCACCTGAGCGGCCCACGCCCCATCTATCCACAAAAAACAGGCCTTGCGTCATGCAAGGCCTGTTCGGGTACCACGTCTGGTGATGTAAAGAATAATTCCTGGAGTTTATTGTCGACCTGATGTGTGCATCTAATTCTTAGCCAGGATGGCTCATCTGCCATTCGTGGATGAAGTTTTCCTCTTCCACAGCCGGCCGCCTGATTAGGTACAAACCGTCTGGTGTAAGCACGAAAGTTGTACCCGTCTCGTCATTCGTGATCTCTTCAAGAACCTGCTTCATATCGGCAACGGTACGGGGCTTGAGTGGGTTCGAGATATCGATCACTTGTTCGTTGGGGTCGGTTGCGGTTGCGACAGATGGCACATTAGGCTGATTCTGATCAGTGACGATAAGTCCGTCGTCACCCAGGCGCTTCGTGGAGCCCTCGACATTCAGGCCTTGAACCGTGCTAAGCGTGGGAAACTTTGCTTTGTGGAGGTTTAATACCGCCTCTCCCTCGCCGTCCCGGAACCGAACTAGTTCCGCATAGTCTCCAAGAGGAGAGACAAAATCGAACGAGCCAGGAGCCTGAAGCCGCACTGCAGTCTCTTCTTTAATGTTGGCCGGGTCGCTCACATCAAAGGTGGCCAGCCGGGCGCCGTCGTTCTGTTCGATGTATAGAAAGGTTCTGCCATCGTTTGTGGCATGTAGCAGCATCGCTTCGCCGGGCACTCGTGCGAGTTCGGGGAGATCTGCTGGATGCTCGACGATGATGGCAGGACGGTTCCCCGCTTCTGCTTTGCCGGTGAGTGTGAGGGCCGCTGCGCCCGCGAGGGTTAATTGAGCGATTCGGATGATTTGTTTCTTGTTCACTGTAGTTCTCCTTCAAATGGTGCGATTCTGACTATTCGTTTCTTCTTCTAGATATTTTTCGAGAGCCTCAATCATTTTCGCCTTGGTCGTAATCAGACCTTCTATCTAGGGCTGGACCAACTGCACGCTCGGTCATTTCTCGTCGGGCGGTTTGCTGTGCCATTGGCTGCTCTCTTCACTGGGTAAGATGTTTCTGGGCCTAATTAGTCAGATTGTTTGTTTTATAGCCTGTGATAAGGCAGGCAAATAGGGTAGCAACATGGAGCATCGTCAAATTCGGTCATTTCTCTCTATCGCCGAGACTCTACACTTCGGGCGTACGGCGGAGTTGATTCATCTAAGCCAGCCAGCCTTAAGCCTTCAGATACGAGCTCTTGAGGAGGAGCTCGGCGTGCGACTCTTCGAGCGCAACCGACGCAAAACAACGCTCACCGCGGCTGGTCTTGCCTTTCGTGATGATGCCCGTGCAGCGCTCTCGCAATTGGACCAGGCGATTCGCAGGGCGAGGCTGGCTGCCAATGGGAAACTGGGACTCTTGCGGATCGGCTTTGTCTCAACTGCGGGAAGCGAGATTGTGCCCAATATCATTCGTCAGTTTAGAGAGTTAAACCCCGAAGTAGAGTGCTCTTTGCGCAATATTCTCACAGCGGATCAGCTACAGGCGTTGGAGAGTGGGTCGCTCGACATTGGATTTCTTCGTCTGCCGATTGGCGACCACCCGGCCCTCGATGTTGTCACCGTGCATCGCGAACCGTTCGTACTCATGGTGCCCTCGTCCCATAAACTCGCAAAAAGGAAAAGGGTGCGCCTACGCGAAGTGTCGGGTGAGGATTTCGTGATGTATGAGCGTGCCTATGCCCCTGGGTTCCACGATCGAATCATCGGAATGCTTCGCGATGCCGGGATTGTTCCCAATGTTTCCCAGACCGCGGCAGAGATCCCCACGCTGATCGCACTCGTCGATTCGCGCATGGGTATCGCCATTCTGCCCGCGTCAGCCGTCAAATATAGCGGTGCTTCGGTGATCGCTTGCGAGATTGCGGACCAGATAGCGATGTCTGAAATTGGTATCGCTGTCGGTAAACCAGTTCGAGCGGCAGTTGTAGACAACTTCAGGTCTTTCGCTCTGAAAAAGTTAGTTCGGCCAAGGATCTCTTCGTCCAATCATTGATGCCGATAGGTGAGTACCCCTAATAACCTAATAAGGGGACTTGCCTATTAGACTGTATTGCACACGGCGTTGTGACGCTGATATAGCCAATGTTTGGGGCGAAGGTCTGGCTGAAAGGCGCGTTGAGGGCCTAGGCTTGGATTTGAGAACGAAAATTATCTAATTCTCCTTCCCGAGAGAGAGTCAACCGACTCCGTTCCAACTAAGAACCGCGAATCCCCAAAATCAAGCAGGCGAGTCGGTTTCCGTCCCGCTTGGTGCCATTTTTCAAGTCTTGCAGAGGAGGTGAGTTGATGCGAAGGGACGATGCCACGCCAGAAACTAGCAATTCCAAAGATCAAAGCAGCAAGGCCGCGCCCGAGCGTACCAAGACCGCGCAGCCGAGCAGTAGTGCGACGCAGCTGACCGGCAATCAACGGCTGGAGCGCCGTGAGACAAAGAGAGGCGCAATTCCCGAAGGGGGCGCGCAGGAGTCGACGGCGCTTCCTGCGGGGACGCAGGCGCCTGACTTCACCTTGCATACTACTCCCGACCAGGAGGTGTCGCTGAGCGATTTCAGGGGCAAGCGTGTCGTTCTGGCTTTCTATCCGGCCGACTGGAGCCCGGTTTGCGGAGACGAGCTGGCCGTATACAACGAAGTGCTGCCCGAAATCCGCAAGCATAATGCGGAAGTTGTGGGCATCTCTGTTGACGGAGTTTGGTGCCACATCGCTTATGCCAAGTACAACAAGCTGCACTTTCCGTTGCTGTCTGATTTCGAGCCGAAAGGCGAAGTCGCCAGAAGCTACGGGGTGTATAGGAAGAAGGAAGGCGTGAGCGAACGCGCGCTCTTTCTGATCGACGAGGAAGGAACGATTCGGTGGAGCTATGTATCGCCGATTGGCGTGAATCCCGGCGCCGACGGTGTTTTCGATGCGCTGGAGGAACTTGATAGCCAAAAGGCGCAAAAGGGAGCGGCAGCATGAGAGGCAGGAGACAAGGCACTCTCGTGAATGACGTGGGGCCTCGCGATCACGTGCAAGGACCGGCTGACGCCCCGGTCACATTGCTTGAGTACGGCGATTATCAGTGCCCGTACTGCGGGGCGGCGCACCCGATTGTAAAGGCGCTGCAACGCCAACTTGGTGACAATCTGTGCTTTGCGTTCCGCCATTTTCCGCTCACCACGATCCACGAGTACGCGGAAGGCGCGGCCGAGGCGGCCGAAGCCGCGAGCGCACAAGGCAAATTCTGGCAAATGCACGACACGCTGTTCGAAAACCAGCCGGCGCTCGACTTCGACAGCTTGGTTGGGTACGCGGAAGAGCTCGGACTTGATATGGAACGCTTTACGACGGAGCTGGAGAACCAGGTTTATGCCCCGCGCGTTCGAGAAGACTTTATCAGCGGAATACGGAGCGGTGTAAATGGCACGCCTACATTTTTCATCAATGGCCTGCGTCATGAAGCATCGTTCGACTTTGAAACCATGTTGGAGGCAATTCAGGCGCGCATGCAAGGTCTTGCTGCGCAGCGGAAACAATAACGGAGGTAAGCATTCATGTCAGTGAAATTGAACAGAACAGGGTATGACTACGCCAAGGAACTCGTCGAAAAGGGGAAGGTTGTGCGCGACGAGAGAGACGCCTGGAGCGAAGACCAGCCCTCCACGGCGATGGAGAATGAATTTATCCGCTTACACGGTTTTCGCGAGTATGCGAAATGGCACTTGGCGATTGACGATGAGCAGGACCCCGAGACGAGAAGACACTATAAGTTTCCTTATGGGGACTTTAAGAAAGTACACCGCTGTGGAGTGCTCACGGCGGAAAGCCGAGCCGGGCAATACAAACATTTCGATGTGGAGCGCGCCGCCGCGCGTCTGCACGAGATGATCGACGGAATCAAGCACGGCTTGAGTAGACATGCCGCGGCTGGGCGATCAGCGTCGGCGAGGTAAGAGCGCCAGGTAAGAGCGAGGTAAGAGCGCCAGGTAAGAGAATGATTGGCGCGCAGACTTCTAGCTCTAAAAATGGGCGCGAAGTTCCCGGAACGCTGGGAGGATTACGAGCTTGCCAGAGCCGGAGACAACTGGCTCGTGTTCCAGTTGCCAGGTGTGTTCGTGGGGGATGTAGACGGCGTTCAGGCCGATCTGCATGGCGGGGTTGATGTCGCTGCGGGGGCTGTTGCCGATCATCCAGCCGTGCGCTTTCACGATTTTGTGTTTGCGGACGAGTTCGCCATACGTCTCGGGACTTTTTTCGGAAACAATCTCAATGAATTCAAAGAAGCCTTGCAGACCAGAGCGCTCCACTTTCGCGGCTTGCTCGGCTGGCTCACCCTTGGTGAAGAGAATCAAGCGGTGGCGCTCGGTGAGATAAGCGAGAGTTTCGGGCACGCCATCCAGGATTTTCGGCGGCGTGCGCTCGAGGTCCACGACGCGGGTGTGAATCTGCGCTAACACTTCGCGCTTGGCCATGTGCTCTGCCAGTTTCATATAGGTTTCTTCGAGCGAGCGGCCGAAGCTGCGAACTCCATAACCATACTGGCGGATGTTTTTGCGCTCCGTTTCATTGAGGATGTGGCGGACATAGGCGCGCGTGAAACCGCAGGTCTCGACGAGAGTAATAAAGTCTTCGATCAGGTTCTCGAAGAAGACGTTGTTCTCCCAGAGAGTGTCGTCGGCGTCGATGAGCAGGGTATTGCGGCGCATGCGTTCTAATTAGACCTTTTTGAGGAGAGCATCGGTCAGTTTACCAGCGCCAGCGCACCTTCGGCGATATCTGCCGCGGCATCAGTGTTTTGCCTTTCCGGCGGCGAGTTTCTCGAGAATACCGCGCGCGACGCGCTGCAGCTCGCCAAAACGCGTGAGGTAGTCCTGAAATTCGGAGTTCATGAGCTGCGCTTGCTGCGGACCGAGTTGGACACGCAAGATCATGTCGCGGAGTTTGACGGGATGAGGAAGAAGCGCGTCTTCTTGGAGTTCTTCGAGAGCGGTTTTGGCGTCGTAGTGATACATAGTTTCCTCAGAGCGGAGCGCTGGGTGCAGACGCGCTCGCGCGAAGGAATCATTGTACTAGCGGATAGGAGTGGGTGCGAGGATTGCCAAAATCAACGCTTGTACAACCGCCCGTTTAAGACTCAGGCAAATAAAATAAAGAAGGTGCGAGCTTCAGGCGGCGGTGGCGCTGACGGGGAGAAACTCGTAACGCTCAATCTTTGCCGCAACGCCCATAGTGCCGTTCGTGCCGGCTTCGACGCGCACGACCTTACCGAAGCAACGAATATCAACCTCGCCCGCTTGGGGAATTTTTTGCGGAAGAGTCAGTACAAAGTCGATTTGGCTGCCGACTTCAAATTTCGCTTCGGAGAGAAAATACAAACCGCGATAACTGACGTCGCGAGTATTGGCGGGGAGCGTCTTGCCGTGCGCTTCGCGCGGAAGAACGCGCATGGGCAAGCTCATTAAAAAGCGCCGCGCTTCGCGGCGATCAGCTCCATCCGGCATCAAGACCTCATCGCGTGTAATCGGTCTGACGCTAACACCCGCTTTTGCAAACCGCAATCTCAAAGATTAACAATTATGTCCTAGTACGTGGTGTTGGCGGTTTAGGCGTATACTTTTAGTGCCCCGCCTAAGTTGGAGTCCGTACTAGACTTATGGACCGACGCGAGCATCATCGCGCGCAACTTCGCCTCCCAGTGCGCATTCGCTGGAACACTCCCTTTGGACAAAAAACAGAGGTTTGCAAGACGCTGGATATTTCCCGTGGCGGGCTCTTGGCGCCATGTCAAGAGACGCATGCGCCGGGCGTGCCGCTCTGGGTGACATTCCCTTATGACAGTTCGATGGGCGAGGGCCAACCGGAAATGGCGGCGAAAGTGGTGCGCGTGATGCCCGTGCGCAACGGCAATGCAAACGCTTCTGGCCATACCGGGCCGCACGAGCGAACTGTGGCACTGCACTTTGCATCGTCATTTCGTCCGGAGAGCAACGGGAATGGCCACGCCAAGGAACGGGAGCGGCGGGGCAGTCCGCGGCGTGCTCTGGCGCTACCAGTTCGCGTGCGCCCGGAGCACATTCCGTGGTTTGAAGAAGCGATGACGATCGACGTTTCCGCGCACGGGTTGCGCTTTCTGAGCAACCGCGAATATCAGGAAGGCGCGCGCTTGCTGATTTCATTTGAACCAACGGCCTTGGCTCCGTGGCCAAATGCTGCGGAGACACGGGCTCGCATTGCGCGAATCGAAGCAGTGCCGGAAAGCGCGGCGCTGGCGGTCGCGATCGTCCGCGAATCTTAATTTCCATTGCGATACACTGGGCCTTCCTTTGTTCCACAAGAAACCATGACAAACACAAAGGCGGCTCACGAGTCGCGCAATCTCTTTCTTGATGGGCCTGTCGGGCGGCTGGAAGCGATTCTGTGGAAGCCGGTAGCGCAGCGTCGACCGCCTTTGGCGGCCGTCGTTTGTCATCCGCATCCGCTGTTCGGCGGAACCATGCACAACAAGGTCGTGTACCAGGCGGCGAAGTCCTTGGATGCGCTTGGGTTGCCCGTGTTGCGGTTCAATTTTCGCGGCGCGGGACTGAGTGACGGTGCGCATGACCGCGGGCGCGGGGAGCAGGGAGATGGCAAAGCAGCACTGGATTTCCTGGCCGAGGAGTTTCCCGGCGTACCGCTGCTCTTAGCCGGCTTCAGCTTTGGTGGCTGGGTGGGCTTGCGCGTGGGATGTGCGGATGAGCGGGTGAACGAATTAGTTGGGATGGGTACGCCGGTGAACAGCTCGGATTTCTCTTATTTGCAAAAATGCGAGAAGCCGAAGCTGTTTGTGCACGGGGCGAATGACGAGCATGGGGAGATTGGGAAGGTCGAGGCGTTGGTGGAATCATTGCCCGGGGAAAATCGGCTGGTGGTGGTTGGCGAAGCAGACCATTTTTTCGTGGGGAAGCTGGACCAAGTGGATGCGGCAATTAGGAGTTGGGTGATTGGGCGGCATCCGGAGATTGCAGCAGCAGCGCAAGCAGCGGAATAACGCTCAGCGTCATCAACATAGGCTATGCAGCCGGGAGCGTTACGCGGATTCGCGATTGAAGAGTTTGCTGAATTCGTCGACCGTTGCCGGCGGAATGCCTAC
>Ga0209131_1003232_pt1 | contig 10888 bp, 10 predicted proteins | sample GraSoi_2013_40cm_FD_185826 | JGI IMG/M metagenome (GOLD analysis project Ga0209131, IMG submission 185826) | Grasslands soil microbial communities from the Angelo Coastal Reserve, California, USA - Sample 9_17_2013_40cm (SPAdes) (version 2) | ecosystem: Environmental > Terrestrial > Soil >...
CGCGATACTGCTGGGTACTCTGCCCTTTTTGCGTGATGTGCGTCCCATCCGCCAGAGTTTGTATGCGTTCATACTACTTCGGCGGAATAAGCCGCGCCGGTGACAACAGGCACCCGCCATGAATGCGATGCCACGAATTGCCCTGACTGCCGCATCGTTTTTCTTTTTCGCTTACGACGCTTACGCACAGCAGGCCGCACAGGAAAAGACCGGAACTATTGCGAAGTCTGTCCAAGCGGCCAATAATCCTCCGCGAACCATGGCTCCCTGTGCGGTCAGCCACAAATGCTATACCTCGGTTCCGCTGGATTCAAGCAGATGTTTGCCTGATTAATGACAGGTGGGCTCGCCTGCAGTGCCTGGTAAAACACGCTCACCGGAAAAATGAAGTGTTACTTTAGATCTCCGGTAATGCGAACTTATCGAGCACTCCCGGAAAGAATCAAGCCATTATCGACCGTCATGACATCTATGTAAGATATGCTGCCTGGAGATGACTGCCTGATTGACGAACGGAGAGCCATGAATCGCAAATTTGTTGCCCTGATTCTTGCCACTGTGACGTCGATTGCGACGGGTTGCAGCTACAGTAAAACCGCGCCCTCGACGCGCGCACTGATGACGGCGGCATTCGCAGCAGGCGTGTCATCGCCCCAGCGTTACATAGCGGAGCGCCATAAGCTGGAAATCATCACGCCAGAAACAGAACTTCAGAAAACTTGGGAGTCGACGGTCGCCTATTGCGGAGAAATCCAATGCGAAATCATTTCCTCCAGCATCACAACTCGAACGGGTGATTCGGTTCCATCAGGCACCATATCCTTGCGGGTTTCCCCAGAAGACCTGAAAAAGCTGTTGCCGTATGCGGAGAAGCTAGGCAAAATCGCGCAACATACTACACAACGCGAAGATAAGACGACGACGGTCGTGGACACCGAAGCCAGAATCAAGAATCTCACGAGCTTCAGAGATAACTTGAGAGCTATGCTCGCCAAGCCCTCTGCGACAGTCAAAGACCTTGTGGAGGTCCAAAAGCAACTGACTGACACTCAATCGGAATTGGACAGTGAGACCGCACAACGGAAGATATTGGCAAACGAAACAGAGAAGATTGCAGTTGAAATCTCCTTCCGCGTGGAAAGACCCAACGGGAATGCCGGGGGCTTTGCCCAAATCTGGAATGCCTTGCGTGAATCAGGTTCAGTCTTGGCCGATAGTACCGCGTCCGTAATCACCACAATTGTCGCCATCATTCCGTGGCTGGTCTTGATTTTGCCCCTCGTGTGGCTTCTGTTGAAAGTGTGGCGAAAGCTAAAGGTGCGCCGAAATCGAACTGTTTCTCCGACGCCATCTGCAACCGCCACGTGACTTGAGGGCTAAGTCCCGGTAACGCCGAAACCATCCATCTCTAACAACGCTGGCTCTGTCAAGTCCTTTTTTATTTCTTTCCACAGCTTTTTTCCTTTTTTTGTGCACACTTCACCGCTCACTCCTGCGAGTGGTCTTGTTCGCTTCCTAGCCATCCTGCATCGACGACCACGGCTCGTTTGTAATCTGTCGGGCGGCTTCAGTCCGACCCAACCATCTCTCCGATCAAAACTTCGACCATGATTACTACTTCAAACTCCCTTTTCAGGGAGCGGGATGCCCAATCATGTGGACGACGTCCTACTTCACGCCATGGACGGTTCCGAGCTTTCCCGCGTTCGAACCGAATTCAACCAACTGCGAATATTGCCAATTGTTTCGCCACATCCAGTACAACCGTACAGCGAGTTTTCTGGCCATGGCCACTTTGGCAATTCTTTTTTCCCGGCGCATCATCAGGTGTGCATACCGACGTCGCCAGTCCGGGTTGCACCGTGCGGCTGCTTGCGATGCTTCCACCAGCAAAAAGCGCAGCAGAGTATTGCCCTGCTTGCTGATGTGTCCCAGTCGCTGCTTGCCGGCACTGGAGTCCTCGCACGGAATGAGCCCCGTGTAGCTGCCGATCTGCTTGCCGCAAGGAAACCGCCCCGGCGTCCCGATGACCAGAACGTAAGCCAGTCCCGTGATGGGTCCCACGCCAGGATGTGTCATCAGCTGCACTACCTCGGGCCGTTTCTTGGCTTCTTGCTCGACTGCCGCCGTTAACTCCGCAATCTTTGGATCCAGCTGGTCCAGCAGCTCCAATAATTCTTTCCGACGCCGACTGGCCCAGAGAGCCAGCGAGAGTTTTTCTAGCAGTGCTCGCCCCTTTTCGCCGAACAGTTTTTTCTTCCAGCGATAGCCTTCGTTCATTGCCACGGCCTGCAGCTGATTCATGATCCGCGTCCGCATCTGCACCAGCCGATGCCGGTGCCAGAGCAGTTGTCGCAGATCACGATTCTCTGGACTGGGTACCCAGATTCGCGGAACGTTCAGCCCCTGCACGGTCCTGATGGATCACCCGTTCCTGCCCGCATCCTCTTCGATAGCAATTTCAAACTCTATTAGCGCCAGCTTGCTCGTATTTCTCCCTTACCACGTAGTTTTTCACCGGGAAGGTTCGAGCCGGAGATCGATGCGGGGGAGCAGACGGATCAGTGATAGTCGGCGTCAGTTTCTTGGTGCACTGCTGGTGCACTATAACCTGCAAATGAGGCCATTCCAGCGCAACTAAGAGCACGTTAAATTACTGAAAACAGGTGAAAATCAGCGAGTGCAAACAGGGCAGGTAGGTTTTTAGCAAACCGCCGCATTCAACCACTCTGCCACCTCTCCGGCGAGTATTTCCAGCAGTTTAGTATGGTTTTCCGATTTGAATGCTGCACTTTTGGTGCACTCTACCAGCAAAAAACGGTCCCTTCCCGAGAATCCTAATCGGGTAACCTCAGCAAAATGAATACGAGCTTTGATGCATACTCGCTCGCGAAGTTTTGGAAAACCGCCGCCACCCCCGACCAAATGCGGCGACCGTTGCGTGGTTAACTCTGGCGAACCCAACTGCTTTCCCAGGGGGCGGCCGCCCATTTGATACGTTAATCCCCGGAGCCGTGGCCGTCACGAGCACTGCTGTTGTTAAGGCACAGACCTTATCCAAAAAAGTAAGCTACCCGTTTGTGTGCGGTATGAAGATTGTCCACAACGGAGACGGACATGGTTAAGTTTGGACGCGGGTCGACCGGTTGGCGATTGTTCATTGGGAACGCGAACCAGAGACCGGCAAGGTGGTGCAGCCACGAATTCTGTTCACCCTCTACTCCAAGGCCGAGGCGCTCGAAGCGCTCGGTTGTCGGGACGAAGCCGGTGCCGCGGCACCTTCATCAACCAGGAGCGTCCCGACAGTCGAGTTCGACCGGAGAAAAATTTTAAAAAGTGTCTCAGACTATCTCGACGGCTGTGGGAACTCTACGAATACCGGTCTGGTCGCCTCCGCGGTCGATTCCGAAAAGATCTCTGCGCATTCTCCCGTCGGCTTGTCTTGGCAGACCCACAGGAGCGCATCTGGGTCGCGGAGCTGATTCGAGGGCACTGACTCAGTGGCGACTGAAATTGCACAGGCCAGAGCAGAGTGGGTGGAATGCCGATAACCCTTTCTATTGGCGTTTCGTTCTCCGTGGCGGCAAGGTGCCACCAGACACCGAGGAGCATGCCGCAGCCTTCTACGAACGGGGTGAATACGAACTTGAAGAGGCCGTATTCCGCCTACTCGTCGACTGCTCTGATCGATACGCAGAGGGCTCAATTATCTTGGGCACATCGCACTCAGGCGGAGCAAGCTCGATGAGGCGATTAGCCACTTTCAGAAAACCATCGAGCTCTGGCGAAAGCTGTTCCTCAAGCGGATCGGAAAGAAGCGGTACTGGAGCGACCTTCGACTAGCCCTTACATGCGAGGGCTTAGCAATCTTGCTCTCACCCTGAATCAAGCGGGGCGCTACGACGAATTGTCGCCGTGTTCCGAACCGACGTTTTACTTGCGAATGTTCGTGTATGGCGCAGTTATCCACAAATTATCCACCATGCCGGATGGAATCGCAAAGGCTGGACCCGTATCATAGCCCCGGCAATCTGAGGTCGTTGTCGTTTTCAAAGACGGGCGACCCACAATATTGAAGAGGCTTACGCGCGTCACTTCGTTTCTCAGGGTAAAGACGCTGTCGATTTGGAGCAGGATTGAAGGAGACCGTCTAGCAAAATGTCGCTCGTGCGCGCTAAAGGGACTTCGTAAGCCTTAACATGACCCTACGTCATGCCAAGAAGAAGGAAGGTCGCGCTGAAATGGATGAGGTGTTTGCTAGTGGCGACGGCCCACGCAAGACAGAGAACCTATTTGCTGCGGAAGCTGCCTATGCGGACAGCATATTCCGCAGTGCACTCGGCGACGGCCGGGGCTGCATTGATGCTCTCCGGCGTTCCTTAGAGTGCATGCCAACATATGCTCCGGCTCTTCTGTCGCTAGGATCAGTGGAGTACCAGTTGGGCCATCAGGCAAAGGGGCGGAAGCTGTTCATGGCACTTCTTGATCTGCCTGATGACACTGAGGAACTCTGCAAGATCATCGATGAGGCAGGCGATTTCTTGATTCAATCAGCGCGATATGAAGATGGTCTGGAACTCTATAGACGTGCTGCAACCCGTTTTCCTCGCATAGCGTTTTTTCATCAGGGCAGGGGCTGCTGTGCGGGCCACCGAGGCTTCCACAGCGAAGCCATATCAGCATCGCAAGCCGCGCTCGCGTTGGAACCCGACAATCAGAAGTTTGTCAATGATTTGGGTTGGTCGCTATACCAAGCCGGCAGGATCGAGGAATCGCGGACTGTCTTGGAACAAGCCGTTGCGATGGACAAAACGGACTCACTGGCAGCCGAAAACCTTCGTATCTGTATGCGCCGGGCGTAAGCTCGATCATCGCTCATGCGCTACTCGATGAGGCTCATGACAAGCCTACAGCTGTTCGCACGCACCCTTTCTTGCTCAGGACCGCCTCGAAACGAGCACTCGGCTCCGCAAGACGGATATATTGTTTATATGTTGGTACCTCAAGATTTCTAATTAACGACGGTGCTTGGTACCGTCAAGGAGGACGCCGCTTGCAAGCTGCTCGCGCAAAGATCCTTGGGGTTTGGGACTCCAATTGGGAAACGGGAGATCGTTTCGAAGTACAGGCGCATTCACTCGGCGCAGGGACAATCCGATTGGCTCTTCCACCAGAGATGCTGGACCCCGCGACAACGGTGAAGTTGCTCGAAGACGGTGCTGGCCGCCCGCTTCTCTTCGTCCACTTGGCCGGCGAGAATTTAATCGAACTTACCAGCACGCCTGCCCAAGGCGCATCGGGCGCTGAGATCGAAACGATGTGGCTGGAATATCTTTCGCCCAACCGGTATCGGCTGATTATTGATCGGGTTCCGGCACACCTAACCAAGGTGCTTGCCGCGCCCGCCAAGGGCGCAGTCGACGCGGTCGCCGACCGTGAAATCGAATGTCCCTCTGCCGATTTCAACCTACTACGCCGCCCCGCACCACCCATCACGCCGCGCGATTTCGAACTGGCTTTACGCGCCGTCAAACTGGCCAGCCATCCCGGCTTTGACTCGCTCATTACCCTGCCCATGGTGCGCGACATGGAATTGCTGGAACATCAAATCCGCTCGGCGATAACCGTGCTACGCCGACTGCGGGGTCGCGCCCTGCTCTGCGATGAAGTGGGCTTGGGCAAAACCATTGAGGCCGGGCTGGTGTTGTCCGAACTGCTGGTGCGCGGCCTAGTGCGCTCGGTGCTGGTGCTAACTCCTCCGTCTCTAATCACTCAGTGGCAGGGGGAAATGCGGCGGAAGTTCGGCATCGAGCTAATCAGTCACGATGATCCCGCCTTCCGCCGGCGCGAGGCGGACGCATGGAAGTGTCACGACCGCGTGATCGTTTCGCAGCACACCGCCAAACGGGAACCCCACCGCTCCGCGATCCTGAACCGAAAATGGGACATAGTCATCGTGGACGAGGCGCATCACATGCGTAACCGAACCACGGCCATCTGGAAATTCACCAGCGAGATTCAAAAGCAATTTATTCTTCTACTGACGGCAACCCCGGTGCAAAATAACTTGGAAGAATTATTCAACCTTGTCACCTTGCTCGAGCCCGGTCTATTGAGCACCAAACGGGATTTCTCGCAGCGGTTCATTTCCAAGGGAGACAAGCTGACGCCCAAAAACGTGGATGAACTGCACACTCTGTTAAGCGAAGTGATGGTCCGCAACCGCCGTAGCACGGTCGGATTGCAATTTACCCAGCGATTTGCCCGCACTGAATCGGTCGCCATGACAGGGGCCGAGAAAGCCCTTTATGACGCCGTCGCGGCCCTAGTGCGCGACCAATTGCACGCCGAGACAAAAACAACCGCTCTCAACCGCATGACGCTGATCACCTTGCAAATGGCCCTGGGCAGTTCCAGTGCTGCGGCCGCCGCGATGCTCGAAAACCTGTTGGATAAACCGATCCTGCCGGCTTGCCAGCGGCAATCCATTTTGGAATTGGCGGGCCGCGCGTCACTACAAGACCAAGGCGCCAAGGTGGATCGCCTGCTTCGGTTGCTGGATGAATTCCCCGACAAACTCGTGATCTTCACACAGTTCCGCGCAACTCAGGAAATGCTGCGATGCCGTCTGGTCCAAGCCGGTCACGACGTGGCAGTATTCCACGGCGGTCTGTCACGATTGGGAAAGGAAGGGGCCATAGAGCATTTTCGCGAATCGGCGCGTTTGATGATCTGCACAGAATCGGGCAGTGAGGGCAGAAATCTTCAGTTTGCACACGGCCTTTGCAACTTCGATTTGCCATGGAACCCGATGAAGATCGAACAAAGGATTGGCCGCCTGAGCCGCATCGGACAGAAACGTGACGTTTACGTTTTCAATTTCGTGGCCGCCGGCACCGTGGAGGCGGCCGTACTTCATCTGCTGGAAGCCAAGCTAAACATGTTCGAGCTGGTCATCGGTGAAGTGGACATGATTTTGGGCAACCTGGATGAGGAAAAGGAATTTGAGGACATAGTGGCCGACGAGTGGGCCGCTGCCGCCAATGCCGACGAGTTCGCCGCCCGTATGGAGATGCTTGGCAACCGCCTCTTGGCGGCCAAAGTCGCTTATTTCCAGCAGTGCAGCCAGGATGAAAAATTGTTCGGCAACCGATTCGCTCCGGAAGGATAAACAAGTGAGTCGCCTGATCGACCAACCTCTCTCGCCTTTGGAACAGTTCGTCCGCGATTATGCGGAAGCTCGCGGTGGCGTCTGGGACCAAATCGAGCCACGGGTCTATGACCTTCTTATTGGATCGGAAATCACTCGAGTAGCCTTCGACCCCGAAGCTTTGCCGGAGCATCCCCAAGCCCAGTTGGCCAGTTTGGGATCGCCGCTGCTGGATGGCCTGCTGGCCGACGCCGCCGAAAGATGGCGCTATGCTCGGTTTTACCGCATCGGGCTGAACCTCCATCCCCACGGCTTGGAATCGCGCTTCCGCCAGGCCATCTCTCTTTCACCGACCGCCATCGCGAACATCCGGCGCGTGCGGATGATGAACTGTCCGCAAGCCCTGTTCTGGTTCAAGGCGACTTTTGTCAGTGATCAGAAGGAAGAAGAGATTTTGCTGATGGGGATCGATCTGCACAGCTTGCGGGAGGTCAGGCATTGGGACTTGCTGCTAGCATCCAGTGGTCTGTCCGAATTGCCGGAAGCCCTTTTGCCGGAAGCCCGACATGCCGGCATAATCGCGGGATATCGCTGCGCCCGCGACCGCGTGGCGCCAACCGTCGCCGCCTTGGCCAACACTCGCCGCCGCGAGTGGAGCAGTCGGGTAGCAACGCAATTCCAGCGGATGTCGGTGTACTATTCCCGGCTCCGCGAGGAAGCCAACGAGCCATTCCGCAACGGCGACGATGTTGCCGCCCCTTCTCCGATCGCTGCGCGACGCGAAGCGATCGACCGGGAAGAACGCTTGCGCATCGCCGAGTTGCGGCAAAAGTCCACCCTTCGCGTCCAAGTCAAGCCGGCCAACCTGATGATTGTACAGCTGCCGAAATTGCTTATGTCTGTGGCCATTACTGACAGAAATCGCCCCGTGGGCCAGTTGGAGGTCGTGTGGAATCCGCTGTCGGAAGCCATCGAAGCCCCCGCCTGCCCCGCTTGCGGTCAACCGACCTTCACCTTGCAAATTTATCGCAACAGCCTGGGCTGTGGCTCTTGTATGGAATCGGCCGGCTAGAGTTTCAGTGCACGACAATCCCCGTGGTTGGGTCCTCTCGAAGAAGGCTCCTCCTCTGCTTGAAACGAAGGTCGAGACCAGCGAATTTGAACCACGAACGGGATTGCCGTTGGTGCGTCAAACCGACGCATCCGCCGAGCGCGTTAACGCTTGTCGAGCACCTTGGAATCCCGTACAGTAGCCATATGAGCCCGCTCCGAGCACATGTCGAGAAAGGGCGGCTAGTTCTCGACGAGCCGACGACGTTGCCCGAGGGTACGGTTGTCGATCTAGTTGCCGACGACGAAGGCGATGACCTCACCAGCGAGGAGCGGCGCGCCTTGCACGAAGCGCTGTCGACATCCTGGAAATCCGCCGAGGCCGGTCGTCTCCGACCGACGGCGGGAATTCTAGACGAGCTCCGCCGGCGGCGGTGAGGTTACCGGTCCGAACCACGCCCGAAGCGGACGGCCAGATCCGCGAGATCGACAGTTGGGGCGCAGAAACCGTCCTGCTTCACCAAACCTGTTCGCTGACGAACTCGCGGCAGCGTTCGACATCGTCGGCCACGCACCACAAATCGGACGCCTGTATCGACAATCTCCCGTACCGGATACGCGTCGTGCCCTACTCAAGGGAACTCGCTATCACGTCTACTATGTCCCGCGCGCTGACGAGGTAAGAGTGCTTGCGGTTTGGCATGCGCAGCGTGGCGTGGGACCGCCGCTTCGCGCGTCCTAAGCTAGCTTGTCGATCATCCCTCGTTCAGGACTAGAAAGTTCAGGCGACGGCCGGATCGGTAGACAGTCGCCGCCGACACTCTGGTGCACTCTTGGTGCACTTTAACCTGCAAATGAGGCTATCTCGGTGCAACTGAGAGCAGCGTAAATTACTGAAAACACTTGAAAATCGGCGAGTAATCTCAACTGCAACTGTTGGGGACCTACTTTCGCTTGTCTTAATTCTTCGATCTGGGCCGGTACCTTCTCCACCGCCTCGAGCACGGTATGATCAAAGACCTTAATATAGCGTTCCCTGGTAACGTGCGGCTTCGAGTGACGCAAGATGCGCTGGACGACTTTGTCCTGGGCTCCCAATGCATACAGGTTCGAGGCGAGCCCTCGCCGGAACGCGTGCCACCCGTACCACGGCAAGTGCGTGCCCACAAGAGCCGGCCGAATCACTCGCCGCCCAACCTTAGCTACGCTGATAGGACGCTCATCACCGGAGTGAAAGCTCATACCTGCTTTCGGATTACCCATGGACCTGCGGTACTCGTCTAAGATTTCGGCCAAAGCAGGAATTACCGGCACGGTATCCCGGCTGGCCCGCGTCTTGGGAAGGTTGACCACCGACATCCAAATGGAACGATTGATCGCCAATTCGCTACCCGTGTAATCGGTCCAGTCGAGTCCGCGCAGCTCACCTTGGCGTAGCCTCGCGAAGGCCACGATCGCAACCAGGGTTTTTGCGAGAAGCGGGAGGAGATCGAGGATCTGGAGAACCTGATCGAGATCATAAGCGTGCGTCTGTCCCGGCTCGCGCGCGAGCATGGGGATCAAAACCCCATCGACTGGGTTGGTCCCATCGAACGCTCCTTCATTTTTGGCATAAATAAAGACGGTGCTCAAAACCGACTTGATATGTTGCAGCGTCGTTTTCGTGAGATCCTTCTTTTTGGCGATCGCGCGCAGCATTCGACTGGCATCCACGGTGCGAAATTCCCGCAGGCGTAGCTCTCCGACGTGATCGCGGATGTGATTGATCCAGATTTCGTGATGGCCCTTGCTGGTGCTTGCTCGACGCTCCTCCTTGGTCCAGGGTAAGTAAGCTCCCTCAACGAAGGCGGTCAGCGTGATTCGCGAATGTGCACTGAACCGATCGCGATTGGCGGCTTGCATGAAGGATGCCCGACACCGCTTGACTTCAAAAATATTGGAGAAGTCCGCGGAACGCCCTAAATGCTTGGAGGCGTGGTTGAGCTTGGCGGAGCCGTCTTCTTGCAAGATTCGCTGGCGATATCGCACGTACCATGCGCCATGGTGTTCGTACATACAGCCGTTTTGATAACGGAGACCTGCTTTCACGACGACTCCATCTGCGGGTTAAGCCGCAATCAGTACGGCCCTCCGCTATTAATATGATTTTGGGACAATGGACATTTTTCAAGTTGACCGAGGCATAAGGCAGAGCATTTTTCAATTTCCACACTACGGCATCGTCATGATGTTGCAAAGCTAACTTGGTGATCGGCGACAAAATACGAACAAAGGATTTCACAAGCAACCACGGCGCTGAGGGAACTAGCCACTCGGGCGGTTAGTTAGTCGTATCCCCGTTCATTTGACCAGCCAGCTTTCGCGGCTGAATTGACTTCTCCTCGAACCCGTTTCTGGCCAACCTTCCGGATGGCTGCCCCATTCGGATAGTGAAGTTTCTATTGTGGTGCGACGTCGCCACCGCAATCATGGTCGGTGAAGGAAGCTTTGGGCGACAAAAAACGCGGCTCACTGGGTCGGCAAATTGGATCCTTCCCGCAGGAATCCATCGGCGACGATGAGATTACGGTCAGCGTCCCCGGAATGCGTTCCGGGACCATTGATCATTCCGCCAAGCAGCCAGCGGCCATTCCGAGAGGCGATCGTAGTCAGTTGGTTGTGGCGGGCGCCTCCGGTGTAGCCGAGGTT
>Ga0209131_1003236_pt1 | contig 10877 bp, 9 predicted proteins | sample GraSoi_2013_40cm_FD_185826 | JGI IMG/M metagenome (GOLD analysis project Ga0209131, IMG submission 185826) | Grasslands soil microbial communities from the Angelo Coastal Reserve, California, USA - Sample 9_17_2013_40cm (SPAdes) (version 2) | ecosystem: Environmental > Terrestrial > Soil >...
TAAAACGTCGTGAGACAGTTTGGTCCCTATCTACCGTGGGCGTTGGAAGTTTGAGAGGGGCTACTCCTAGTACGAGAGGACCGGAGTGGACGCACCCCTGGTGTACCGGTTGTCACGCCAGTGGCATTGCCGGGTAGCTATGTGCGGAAGAGATAACCGCTGAAAGCATCTAAGCGGGAAACTTGCCTCGAGATGAGACTTCCCGGGGGCTTGACCCCCCTAAAGGGTCGTCCTAGACCAGGACGTTGATAGGCGGGATGTGCAAGAGCCGTAAGGCTTTGAGCTAACCCGTACTAATTGCCCGTGCGGCTTGACCCTATAACCGTGAGCATCGCTCAAGGTTCATAGCGCGCTTGGCGCGATCTCTGCCCAGACAGCTTTTCAAAGACTTCACTTCTTCAATCTTCTATCTGGCGGCCACAGCAGCCTGGAACCACGCCTTCCCATCCCGAACAGGACCGTGAAACGGGTTTGCGCCGATGATAGTGTGCCGTTTGCGCATGCGAAAGTAGGTTACCGCCAGGCCATCTTCAAATGAAAAAGCCCGGGCTCGAAAGAGTGCCGGGCTTTTTTGTTGGCGACTGCAATACCGGGCTTTCGCCTGATGATTTCCGCGCTCGGGAAGTCGACCGCAATTCGCCGCAGGCGGATAAAGTTACTCTGACCCCGGTTTTGGGATTTCCTTGCAAGCCGGTCGGCCGCCTCGAATGCCGCCACAGCGGCTATTTGGGGCGCGTCGGCATCTATGAGATCCTGCTACTGTGGCCCGGCTATCAAGCGCTTAAGCCATGAAGAGGCGGATCTCGCCAAGCTACGCGAGCAGGCCTATAAGGAAAGCATGAAGCGCTGCGCATCAGCGGCGCGGCGAAAGTCGCTGCCGGGATCACCACGTTCGAGGAAATACTCCTGAAGCCCCGCGTCTCATGACACCCGTGCTGTTGGCTTGGCAGGCATCGAGTCTTTCCGGGTGGGGCCTTGTCGGCCTCAATGTTTTTTTCCATTGGTCGGTTTCGGGCGACATTCAGCCCCTCGCGGGCAGTCCGATCGGGCCTGACGAGCTGGCCTTCGTCGATCCGCTTCGGCGGCATCGAATTCAAGCCAGCGTGGCACAAAGCAACAAGACCGGCGAGATGCTACAGGCCCGAATGCTGGCCGCCAATGGAAGATTGAAACTTGACTTTCCCGTAGTGCATGCATTGGGAAACGGTTTCCGCACCGTTACCGCCGAACTGCGTGGCTCAAACAACGTCGGACGCATCGTCTTTGAAAACACCGACACGCAGATTGCGGCTAAGCGATGGGCTGATGAATACGATCGACTCGTATGCATCAGCGAATGGAACGCTTCGCTGCTCAAGCAGTGGTGCACGACCGACGTGGTGGTGACGCACGAGGGCATCGACCCGTCCGTTTTTTTCCCCGCGCCGCGGTCCGGTTTGATGAATCCGGACAACTTTTACATTTTCTCGGGAGGCAAGATCGAGTACCGCAAAGGCCAGGACATCGTGCTGCTGGCTTTTCGGGAATTTTCCGAGAAACACCCCGACGCGATGCTCGTGACAAGTTGGCAAAACCCGTGGCCTGAGGTTTCGCGCGGCTTCAAGGGCAGGCTTGAGGCGCCGGTGGAAATCGGCGCGGACGGCCGGCTGCAGATCTGCAAGTGGGCCAGCGACAACGGGATCGATCGCGAGCGCGTCATCGACATCGGCCTGATCTCGAATCAGCTGATGCCGGCGGTTCTGCGCGAAATGGACTGCGCGATATTCCCGAGTCGCTGCGAGGGCGGCACCAATCTGGTCGGCATGGAAGCGATGGCCTGCCGTGTTCCGGTCGTGTTCGCGAACAATACGGGCGTGCGCGACATCATCGACGACGGAAATTGCATCGCCTTGAAGAGGCAGTCGCCGGTTCCGCGCAGCGAAGCTTCGGGAACCGAGGACTGGGGGGAAAGCGACGTCGAAGAACTGGTCGACGCGCTGGAGCGCCTTTACGCGTCGCCGACGTTGCGCGAGAAAATCGGCGCGCGCGGCGCAGGCTATATGGCCACGCGCACCTGGCGGACGCATAGTGCGATGCTGCGGGACGTCGTGCTGGATAGATAGATGGCAGGCGGACTCGAAGCCGTGCACGTGCCGTACCGCGGTTCCGCTCCCATGATGGCCGACCTAGTCGGCGGGCAAATCGCGTTTGCGTTCGACGCACTGCCGACCGTTCTGCCACAGGTGCAGGGCGGCAGGATACGCGCCATCGGCGGCGGAATGGCGGCGCGCGCCCGTGCGATGCCGGAGTTGCCGACGCTCCAAGAGCAGGGGATCGGCAGCTTCGAGTGCTATACATGGAACGCGATCCTCGCCCCGGCGAAGACGCCGGCACAGATCGTCGTCCAACTCAACGCCGCGATGAACAAAGCGCTCGCCGATCCAACGGTCTTGAAGCGGCTGCAGGACACGGGCGTCGACCTGACGCCGAACAGCACGCCGGATAAGACTGCCGATTTCATCAAAGCGGAGCTGGCAAAGTAGGCGCCGATCATCAAGGTATCCGGAGCTCACGTCGACTGACCCGCGGCGCCGCGCTTCTCGCGGTCTGCGTGTGTTGCTCCGTCGCGGCTCAGGATGAGGCGCGCAATGTGCGCCGCATCGGCTTTCACGATCTAGCGGCCCGTAGCGCGTATCAGCCGACCATCAAGCACCAGGGCGATCGCTGGATTGCCTATATCGGCTCGCACGGCGGGCGCAGCGTCAATCCGCTCAATGGCCAGCTCGAGGAGAACGGCACGTCGATTCTCGATGTGAGCGATCCGCGCGCGCCCAGGCTGCTGCATCACATTCCCGGCGAGCGCGGCCGCGAAGTGCCTGGCCGCGAAACCGGCGGCGCACAGATGACGCGCGTGTGCTCGGGAGCCGAGCTGCCGAAAGGCGATCGGCGCAAGACCTATCTGCTGCGCACCTTCGGCGATTCACGTCAGGAGGTCTGGGACGTGACAGCGCCGGACCAGCCCGTGCTCCTCTCGCAGTTTGGAAAGTTCAGCAGCACCCACAAGAACGAGTGGGAATGCGCGAGCGGCATCGCGTACATCCCCGGGAGCCACGATGCTTACCGCGCCTCGCGCGTGACCCATGTGTACGATCTTTCGGACCCGGCGAAGCCGGTGTTCCGTCGTGCTTTCGGATTGCCCGACCAGCTCAAGGATGCGAAGGGCTACCAGCCTGGCCAGATCCATGGCCCGCTTTCAGCCTGGCCTGACCGGCAACGGGTGTATTTCGGCTACGGCACCGACGCGCGCGGCGTAGCGCAGATCGTGGACCGCGAGCGGCTGTTGGGCGGCCAACCGGCGCCGACCGCCGACAATCTGGTTGCGCCGCAGATCGCGCGCATCGATCTGCCAGAGTTCATGGGCGCACATACCGCGTTCCCGCTCCTCGGGGTCGAGGTGCAGGATTTTCAGCCTCGAGAGAAGAAGCTGCGCGACTTCCTCGTGATAGTGAACGAAATCAACACGACGGTGTGCAACGCGCCGCGCCAGATGGCCTACTTTATAGACATCACCGACGAAAAACGTCCGCTCGGCGTCGCTAACTTCGACGTGCCCGAATCCAGCGGCAATTTCTGCAGTCGGGGCGGGCGTTTCGGCGCGCATGCCTCGCATGAGAACCGCACCCCGATCTATTACCAGCGGCTGATGTTCTTCAGCTGGTTCAACGCCGGCGTGCGCGTCGTGGACGTTCGCAATCCGTATCGCCCGACGGAGGTCGGCTACTACATCCCGGCGCGCACGGAAAAGACCGATCTGCGTTGCGCCGACGAGGAAAAGAAAACCGGCTGCGTGCCGGTGATCCAGATCAATAACGTCGAAGTCGACGACCGCGGTTACATCTACGCCGTCGACCGGGCGAACAGCGGCCTCTTCGTGCTTGAGCTCACCGGGGACGCCCGGGCCCTCGCCAACCTGGCGCGCTGAGGGATTACTCCGCCTTCGCGCCCGAGTCCTGGATCACCTTTGCCCATTTGGCGCGCTCGGACTTGATGTAGGCGCCGAACTGCTCGGGCGTTCCCGGCGCGGGATCGAGGCCCTGGTTGAAGAGCGTCGTCCTGACGTCGGGCATGCTGAGGATCTTGGTCACCTCGGCGTTCAGCTGGTCGATGATCGTGCGTGGGGTCTTGGCCGGGGCGACCAGGCCGTACCAGTTGTTGGCATCGAAACCCGCCAGACCCGCCTCGGAGATCGTCGGCAGCTCGGGCAGCAAGGAGGAGCGCTTCGCCGTGGTCACCGCGATTCCCTTGATGCGTCCGGATTTGATGTGCGGGATGGCGCTCGCCGCGGTGGCGAAAATAAGATGCACTTGCCCGCCGACGAGATCGCCCATCGCCGGCGCGCCGCCCTTGTACGGCACATGCACAAGCTTCACGCCCGCCATCAGGTTGAAGAGCTCGATCGACAGGTGCCCGGTGGCGGCGACGCCGGAGGAGCCCGCCGAAAGCGATCTGTTCCGGGCGAGGGCGATGAGCTCTTTCACCGAATTGGCTGGCACGGAAGGATGGAGCGCGAGCACGTTGGTCGCGTCCACGACCTGGATGACGGGAGCGAAGTCGGTCTCGGGATCGAACCGCAGGTTGCCATAAAGGCCGGGACTGATGGCAAGCGACGCGATGGTGCCCATCAGAAGGGTGTAACCGTCGGGGATCGCACGCGCGACCTGCTCGGTGGCGATGTTGCCGCCCGCGCCCGGGCGGTTATCAACGATCACCTGCTGGCCGATCAGCTCCGAGAGCTTCTGCGCCACCGGCCGTGCCGTGAGGTCGGTGCCGCCGCCGGGCGCGAAGCCGACAACCATGCGGATCGGCCGGCTCGGATAAGGATCGGCGGCCAGTGCGGCGCCGAAAGAAAGGACTGTGATGGCAATGATCGCCGCGCGGCTAATCATTGCGCGGCCTCGCGGCGGCGCCGAGCTTTGCCGCCATCCGGAATGCGGCGGTCATGGCGCCCGGATCGGCGCGGCCTTTGCCGACGATGTCGAAGGCCGTCCCGTGAGCCGGAGTGGTGTAGACCGTCTTCATGCCGGCGCTCACGGTCACGCCCTTCTGAAAGCCGAGCAGCTTGGTCGCGATCTGGCCCTGGTCGTGGTACATGATCACCACCGCGTCGAAGTGCCCGGCGCGAGCGCGCAGGAAGATGGTGTCGGAGGGCAGAGGGCCCGCGCAGTCGATTCCGGTCGAGCGCACCTTCTCCACTGTGGGGCGGATGATGCGGATCTCCTCGTCGCCGAAGAGGCCGTTCTCGCCGCCGTGCGGATTGAGCGCTGCGACGCCGATGCGCGGCGCGCCGATCCCGGTGGCGCGCATGGTGCGATGCGTGAGGCGGATCGCTTCCTCGATGCGCTGCGGCGTGATGAGGTCGAGCGCCTTGCGCAGGCTCAGGTGCGAGGTGACGCGGAATGTGGAGAACTCCGGGATCACGTTCATCTCGCTGTAGTACCCGCGGTGTCCCGTCCAGTCGGCAAACATCTGGTGCTCGTCGTGATAGTTCCAGCCGCCGCGGTGCAGGGCGCCCTTGTTGAGCGGCGCGAAGCACACGGCGTCGAGCTTGCCCTCGAGCGCCAGACCGGTCATGACTTTGAGCGTGTCGCCGGCGATGCGCCCGGCCTCCGCGGACACTTCGGCTCGCGCGAACCGCGCGGGATCGAGATTGCCGAGATCGAGCAGCGGAACGCCGGTGCGCGCCCAGTCGATGGCATCGACCGAGGCGACGGCGTAGGCGGGCACCTCGGCGCCCGACTCGCGGCAGCCCAGCGCAACATGGCGCGCGTCGCCGATCAGCACGGTGCGCGCGATGGCCTTCGGCTCCTGCGTCGCGAGCATCTTGGCTGCGATCTCGGCGCCGATGCCGGTGACGTCGCCGAGCATGAGACCCACGATGGGAAGCTTGTCGATAGCGTTCATGGATTTCGACGATTGTGCTACGAAGAAGCGAAGCGCATCAACGTCTGCGCGTATGCCGGCGCCGTCGGCTCGTGCATGAAATACACGAACGTTTCGCGCCAGCCGGTGGCGGCCAGCTTGCGCGCCCATTGCTCGAGCTCCGCATCGCTATAGGTTTCGAGCCGCAGGCGCACATAGCCCCACGGCGCTGTCTCCACCAATGGTGGAGGCGCGTTGTCCTCGCGCTCGGAGAGGCACAGCGCGGCGCCCGCGTCTTTCAGCGCCTGATAGACGTCGTCGGCGAACCAGCTTTCATTGCGGAACTCGAACGCTGCGTTGTGTCCCTCCGGCAGCAGGCCCAGGAACTCGGTGAGGCGCGGCAGGTTCTTCTTCATCACCGGCGGCAGCTGGAACAGCACCGGCCCGCGCTGGTCCCCGAGCGCGGCGAGCGAGCGGTAGAGAAAAGCGACCGAATCGGCGCTTTCAGGCTTGAGATGGGCGAAGTGGGTAATGCGGCGCGAGGCCTTGATCGCGAAGCGGAAGCCGGCCGGCGCGGTGCGCGCCCAGTTCTCGAGCATCTCGACCTTCGGCATGCGGTAGAACGTATTGTTGATCTCCACCGTCGGCAGGCGCGCGCTGTACCAGGCGAGCATGCCCTCGGGCTTCATGTCCGCGGGGTAAAAGCTGCCCTTCCATTCCTTGAACGAGTACCCGCTCGCACCTGCTAATAGCTTCATAGAATCGCGCTCATGGCTAAGGACAAGCTCGCCGACTACGCCGCGAAGCGCAGCTTCGGCGCCACGCCGGAACCCGCCCCGGCGCCGCTCGCGCCGCGCAACGGACCTTTGCTCTTCGTCATCCAGCAGCATGCCGCGCGGCGCATGCATTACGACCTGCGGCTCGAATGCGACGGCGTGCTCAAGTCCTGGGCCGTACCCAAGGGACCCGCGCTCGATCCTAGCGAAAAGCGCCTCGCCGCGCAGACCGAAGACCATCCTTTCGACTACGCCTCCTTCGAAGGCGTGATCCCGGCAGGACAGTACGGTGCCGGAGAGATGATCGTCTGGGATTGCGGGGTGTACAGCCCGGATGAAGGGGGCACCCGGTTCCACGATCGCGCCGAAGCCGAGCGGCGTGTGCGCGAGGGACTGGAGAAGGGCAAGCTCGGCTTCCTGCTACGCGGCGAGAAGGCGAAAGGCTCGTTCGCGCTGGTGCGGATGTCCGACCGGAAGAATTGGCTCCTGATCAAGCATAAGGACCGGTTCGTCGCCACGACCGATCTTACGGTCATGGACCGCTCGGTCCTATCCGGAGTGAACCTCGACGAGGTCAAGGCGGCGGTACCGGTGCCGCGAATGGCGGCGGAGGATCTGGTCGTCCACGGCGAACCGGAGGCGCTGCCGGCGTCACTGGCGCCGATGAACGCGGAGCTCGGAGACGCGCCGTTCGACCACGCCGATTGGATGTGGGAGCCCAAGCTCGACGGCTACCGCGCGCTCGCCTTCATCAGCGACAAGGGCGTCGAGCTCAAATCGCGGCGCGGTCTTAAGCTTGATGCGTTTCCGCGTCTCAACGCCGAGCTCGCGAAGCAGGCAGTGAACGCCATGGTGCTCGACGGCGAGCTGGTGGCGTTCGACGCGGCGGGCAAGCCTTCCTTCAATGCCATGCAGGACGTGCAGCCGAATACGCCGGTCCTGTTTTACTGCTTCGACCTGCTGCACTTCGCCGGCGTCAATCTGCGCAAGGCACCGTACCGGGACCGGCGGCGCTGGCTTGCGCAGTGCCTGTTGCCCTCGCCGCTGGTGCAGCTGGTGCACGCCTCCGAGGAAGGCAAAGCGCTACACAAGGCGGCGCTGGAGAGCGGATTGGAAGGCGTGGTCGGCAAGCACAAGGCCAGCGTGTACGAGGCTGGCAGGCGTTCCTCCTCATGGTTGAAAGTCAAGGCAACCCAGAGCGGCGAGTTCATCGTCGGCGGCTATACCCGGGGCAAAGGTTCGCGCGCGCCGTTGGGCGCGTTGCTGCTCGGCTATTGGGACGGCCGCAAGCTGCGGTACGCGTCGCACGTCGGCTCCGGCTTCGACGACGCTACGCTCGAGCAGGCCAGGGCGCGCCTGGAGCCGCTGCACCGCGATTCATGCCCGTTTGCCGAGAAGCCTGAGCTGCAGAGCCCGACGGTCTGGGTCGAGCCGAAGGTCGTGGCGGAGGTGAAGTTTCAGAACTGGACCGACGACGGCTCTCTGCGCGCGCCCGTGTTCCTGCGCTTCCGCGACGACATTGACGCCAAAAGCGTGCGCCGCGCCAAGGGTCCAAAGGCGGCGAGCCGTGCGCCAAGGGAGGAGGGAGAACTCGAGGCCATCCTGCGTCAACTCGACAGCGAGAAGACATCGCTCACGCTCGCGGTCGGTACGCACCAGATCCGGCTCACGCACCTCGACCGCGCCTACTGGCCGGCCGACCCGGCGCTCAAGGAGCCGGCGCTGACCAAGCGGGACCTGCTGCGCTATTTCGCCCAGGTGTCGCCTTTCATGCTGCCGCATCTCGCCGATCGGCCGCTCACGATGATCCGCATGCCCGATGGCATCCATGGCCAGCGCTTCTATCAGAAGCACTGGGAGCAGGAGCGGCCGCCATTCGTCGAGACGATCACGGTTTTCTCCGGGCACAAGGACGAATCGCACGACTACCTGCTGTGCAACAACTTGCCGACGCTCCTCTGGCTCGCGCAGTCCGGCACGCTCGAGTTCCACGTCTGGCATTCGCGGGCCAAGCCGGCGCCCGATGCGGCGAGCAAGGGCAGCGATTACGCGACCTCGCTCGAGTCGCTCGAAGCTTCGGTGCTGAATTACCCCGACTGGGTGGTCTTCGACATCGATCCCTACATTTACTCCGGCAAGGAAGCTCCGGGCGACGAGCCCGAGCTCAACACGGTGGCGTTCGAGAAGGGCAAAGAGGTGGCATTTCGCCTGCGCGAGCTCCTGAACAGCATGGGGCTCGAGCCGATCGTCAAAACCTCCGGCAAAACGGGGCTGCACGTTTTCGTCCCTATACGCCGCACCATCGATTTCGATACTGCGCGGCAGGTCTCCGAAATGGTCGGGCGCCATCTCATGCGCCTGCGCCCGAAGGACATCACCCTCGAATGGAGCGTGCCCAAGAGAACCGGAAAGATCTTCATGGACTACAACATGAACGTGCGCGGCAAGACGCTGAACGTCGCCTACTCGCCTCGGGGCGCGGCGGGCGCGCCAGTGTCGATGCCCCTCACATGGGAAGAGCTCGCCCGCGCGCATCCGCTCGACTTCCGCATCACCAACGCCGCCGAGCACCTGGCCAAGGCGGGCGATCGCTGGCGCGAGGCTTTGACCCGCAAGCAGAGCCTGGAAAAGGCGCTGGAGGGCGTTAAAACCTGAAAAATCCCGTTGTATTACAATCCGTTCCCCCGCGTTCTTGCTGCATCGTCGGAGGAAGGCAATGGCTGCACGTTCGATCGCAACGTTGACGGTGTCGTTCGGGCTGGTGTCCATCCCGGTCAAGCTCTTCTCGGCCACCGAGGCGAGCCGCGCCATTTCGTTCAACCTGCTGCACAAGACTTGCGGCTCGCGGCTCAAGCAGCAGTACTTCTGCGTGAAGGAAGAAGTGCCGGTGGCGCGCGAAGACATGGCAAAGGGCTATGAATTCGCGAAAGACCAGTACGTCATGTTCACGCCCGAGGAGTTGAAGGCGCTGGAAGAGGCAGGCACGCATACGGCCGACATCACCGAGTTCGTGCCGATTGATTCGATCGACCCGGTGTATTTCGACAAGGCCTATTACCTGGCGCCCGATAAAGGTGGCGCGAAGCCCTATGCGCTGCTCGCGCGCGCTTTGCGCGACACTAAGCGCTGCGCGCTTGGCCGGTGGGCCGCGCGCGGCAAGCAGTACATCGTGATGATCCGTCCTGTTGAAGACGGGCTCGTGATGCAGCAGCTGCTCTATGCCGGCGAAGTGCGTTCGATGAAGGACATCGAGATTCCGAAGACCGAAGTGCGCGACGCGGAACTCAAGCTCGCGCAACAGCTGATCGAGCAGCAGGCAACCGATAAGTTCGACCCCAGCTCCTACACCGATGAAGTGCGCACCAGGATCGAAGCCGCGGTGCAGAAGAAGGTCGAGGGCCAGGAGATCACCATGGCCGAGGCGCCGGAGCAGGGCGCCCAAGTGATCGATCTCATGGACGCCTTGCGCGCGAGCTTGGAGAAGAAGCCCGCGAAGCGGGCACCCGCCGCGCAGCCCAGCAAGCCCGCCGCCCGCAAAGCCACCGGCAAGAAATAAAGTGCATGCGTACGGGGTGCGCGAGGTGCAGAAGCTCCTGCGCCTGCCGCTCAGCACCATCCGCACGCTGGTGCATGCCGGCTTCGTGTCGCCCACGCGCGGGCCGCGCAACGCCTGGCAGTTCTCCTTTCAGGATCTGATCGTCCTGCGCACCGCCCAGGCGCTGGCCGCGGCAAAGGTGCCGCCGCGGCGCATCGCCCGCTCGATGAGACAGTTGCGGCAGCATCTTCCGCAGTCGATGCCGTTATCCGGGCTGAGCATTGCCGCCGAGGCGGACCGGGTCGTGGTGCGCGAAGGCGCCAGCCGCTGGCAGGCCGATTCCGGCCAGTATCTGCTCGCCTTCGAAGGCAGCCCTACCGACGGGTCTCTGACGGTCCTCGAGCGACCACCACACACCATCGCGGATGCCGATACCTACATCGAGCGCGGCTATGCATTGCATGAAGCAGGCGAGCTCCAGCAGGCCGAGCGCACCTATCGGGAAGGGATCGACGCCTGCGGCGACGATCCGGTGCTGCTTTTCAATCTGGCCGTCGTCCTAGAAGACATGGAGCGCAAGAGCGACGCGGTCGGGGCTTACGAGCGCGCACTGAGCGCCGACCCGACGCTCGCCGACTGTCATTACAACCTGGCGCTCCTCTATGAAG
>Ga0209131_1003237_pt1 | contig 10873 bp, 6 predicted proteins | sample GraSoi_2013_40cm_FD_185826 | JGI IMG/M metagenome (GOLD analysis project Ga0209131, IMG submission 185826) | Grasslands soil microbial communities from the Angelo Coastal Reserve, California, USA - Sample 9_17_2013_40cm (SPAdes) (version 2) | ecosystem: Environmental > Terrestrial > Soil >...
CGTCGCGCTGGCGCTTTCCGTTGCGCTGAGCGTTTGGGGCGCCCTCAACTTTGGCCTCATGGGCGCGGCGCTCGGCAGTGTCGCGATGATCCATCTCGAGCGCATCGTGTCGCTCCGGCGCATTGCACGCCTCACCGGCGAGCCGGTTTCGCGCCTGCAGGACTGGAACAAGCTCGCGGCGCTCGCCTTGGCCTCCGCCCTCGCCGGGGCTGTCGCCCACTTCATTGCGAACGCCTGGTCGGCGCCGGCCTTCGCCACCGTCGCCACGGGCGCGGGCTTCATGGCCCTCGCGTATCCGGCCGCGCTCTGCCTCACCGGCCAGCGCCCGCTCGTCACCGGCCTATTCCATTCCCTCGCCGCCACCGAGGCGGCGCCATCCGGCCATCCCTAGGAGCCCCACATGGAACATTTCCAGATCCTGCAATCGGCTGTCGGAAGCACGCCGCGCGTCTGGCTCGTGACCGGCGTGGCCGGATTCATCGGCTCGAAGCAGCGCGTCGTCGGCCTCGACAATTTTTCCACCGGCCATCGCGGAAACCTCGAGCAGGTTCGCGAAGCCGTCGGCGCGCGCGCCTGGAAGCGTTTCCGCCTGATCGAAGGCGACATCCGCTCGCTGCGTACGTGCCAGCGCGCGTGCAAGGGCGTGGAGCGTGTGCTGCATCAGGCCGCGCTCGGGAGCGTGCCGCGCTCGATCGAGGATCCGATCGCCACGCACGAGAACAACGTGACCGGATTCCTGAACATGTTGGTCGCGGCGCGCGATGCCAATGTCGCGCGCCTCGTGTACGCCGCCTCGAGCGCGGCGTATGGCGACCACGCCGCGTTGCCGCGCGTCGAGGCGCATGTCGGCAAGCCGCTGTCGCCCTATGGGGCGAGCAAGTACATGGATGAGCTCTACGCCGAGGCGTTCGCGCGCTGCTATGGCGCTTCATCGATCGGGCTGCGGTACTTCAACGTCTTCGGACCCCGCCAGGATCCCAACGGCGCCTATGCCGCGGTGATTCCACGCTGGATCGCCGCGATGCTGCGGCGCGAGACGGTCTACATCTACGGCGACGGGGAGACGTCGCGCGATTTCTGCTACATCGACAACGTCGTGCAGGCCAACCTGCTCGCCGCGACCACGGCCGAGGCGGCGGCGGCGAACGAGGTCTACAACGTCGCGGTCGGCGAGCAGACCTCCCTCAACGAGCTCCTCGCGATCCTGCAGAAGCTGTGCGCCGCGCGCGTGTCGGGGCATGTCGCCGCGCCCGCGATCCACCTCGATTTTCGCCCGGGCGACGTGCGCTTTTCCCGCGCCGACATCGCGAAGGCGAAGCGCCTTCTGGGCTACGCGCCGACCTGCCATGTGCGCGACGGCCTCGAGCGCGCCTTCGACTGGTACGTCGACCGGCTCGCTCCGGAGAAGCGTCCAGTCACGCGGCGCGAGCCCGTCGTAGTTCCAACGGCAGGGGGGGTGCCGTCGGACATTTCACTCGTCGCGGCCAGAATCAGTCCAGCGAGCGATTGAACGCTTTGCACGGGGAAACGCGATGCTCGAGATGCCCGCGGCCGACGCCGCATTGCAAGCCGATTCCGGCCTGGAGGTCATCGACCCCCTCCATTCGGCGAGCGCGGTCGCGACCGTGGCCGTGGTCGGCCTCGGCTACGTGGGCCTGCCGGTGGCGGTGGAGTTCGGCAGGCGGCGCAACACCATCGGCTACGACCTTTCCGCAAAGAAGATCTGGCGGCTGAAGCAGGGGCTCGATGCCACCGGCGAGCTGACTACCGAGGAGCTGCAACGCGCGCAGCTCCTCTCGGTTACCGACGACCCGGAGCGGATCCGCGAAGCGGACTTCGTCATCGTCGCGGTGCCTACGCCGGTGAACGCCGCACGCCAACCCGATTTCGGTCCGCTCGAAAGCGCGAGCCGCACCGTGGGCAAGCACCTGAAGCCCGGCGCGACGGTCATCTACGAATCGACCGTGTATCCCGGCACCACCGAGGAAATCTGCGTGCCGATCCTCGAGCGCAGCTCGGGCCTGCGCTGGAAGCACGATTTCCACGTCGGCTATTCGCCCGAGCGCATCAATCCCGGCGACCACGAGCACAGCTTCTCGCGCATCACCAAGGTGGTCTCCGGCGACGACGCCGAGACGCTGGAGAAGGTCGCCGACCTGTATGCCTCGGTGGTGGCGGCCGGCGTCTATCGCGCGTCCTCGATCCGCGTCGCCGAAGCCGCGAAGGTGATCGAGAACACGCAGCGCGACTTGAACATCGCGTTCGTGAACGAGCTCGCGATCATCTTCGACCGCCTCGGCATCGACACGACCGAAGTGCTGATGGCCGCGGGCACCAAGTGGAACTTCCTGCCTTTCCGTCCGGGCCTCGTCGGCGGGCACTGCATCGGTGTCGATCCGTACTACCTGACGCACAAGGCCGAGCTCACCGGCTATCACCCCGAGGTGATCCTCGCGGGCCGGCGCATCAACGACGGGATGGGCGCTTACATCGCGCGCAAGGCCGTGCAGCAGATGATCCACGCGGGGCGCAACATCATGGGCGCGCGCGTCAACATCCTCGGGCTCACGTTCAAGGAAAACTGCAAGGACATCCGCAACTCCAAGGTGATCGACGTGATCCGCGAGCTCGCGGAGTACGGCGTCGAGACCTTCGTGCACGATCCACAGGCCGATCCCGACGAGACCCTGCACGAGTACGGCATCCGGCTGCGCACATGGGACGAGCTGCCTGCGGCCGATGCCTTGATTCTCGCCGTCGCCCACAGGAAGTTCCTCGAGCTGCCCCCCGCCGCGTATCTGGAGAAGATCGTTCGTCAGGGTTGCCTGGTGCAGGTGAAGCCGGCGCTCGACCCTGCGCCCTTCCGCCGCGAAGGGGTACGCGTGTGGCGCCTATAGGGCGGATCGCCCCGGTCCCGTTTCGGGCGAAGCCGCGCTGCGGGCGCTCGAAGCTGCGCATCGGCATCTTCGCCGATGCGTACGCGCAGCCGCGCTGGCTGATCGAATCGCTCGCGAAGGTCGCCACCGGCGATTTCGCCGAGATCGCGGTGCTCGCGGTGCGCGAAAGGGGGCATGGGACGCGCGACGCCTCGACGCTCTGGCAAGCCTACGGACAGATCGATCGCTGGCTCTTCGGCTCCGGTGCCGATCCGTTGAAACCCGACCGCCTCGAGCGGCTCGTGCCGCCCAACCGGCGCCTGCCGTTCGCCCCCGAGGACCGCGCGTGGCGCGCGCGCATCGCCGACCTGCGCCTCGACGTGGCGGTCGCGCTCGGAGCGGTCGACGAAGCGAGTCTCGACGGGCTTGCGCGGCACGGCGCCTGGCGCCATTGCTTCGGCGAGGCGCAGGGCGCGCAGTCCTCGCTCGCCGCCATGCGCGAGGTGATCGACGAGGCGCCCGTGGTCGCGTCGGGCCTTCGCATCCGCCGCGGCGGCGCGGACCAACTGGCCTATTGCTCCTGGTCGCGCGCTCATCCGTTCTCGCTGGCGCGCAGCCGCGAGCGCCTCTTCGGGAAGACCACCGACTTCCTCGCGCGCACGCTCCGCGAGCTGCACGATCACGGCGACGGCTGGCTCGAGCGCGAATGCGCTCCCGCGCCGCCGCGCGCCGAGGAGCGCTTTCCGAACATCGCCGAGACGGTGCGCGGAATCACGAAGCTCGGCGCGCGCATCGCGCGGCGCAGCGTCGAGAGCTGCTTCACCGTCGGGCAATGGTCGCTCGCCTACCGGTTCGGGTCCGACGCGCCCTGGGATGGAAGCCTCGCGGGCTTCCACCGCCTGATGCCGCCGGCGGACCGCTTCTGGGCCGATCCCTTTCCGATCTCGCTGGGCGGGAGGCACTTCATCTTCTTCGAGGAGTTGCCGTTCGACACCGGCAAGGGCCACATCAGCGTGATCGAAGTCGACAGGACGGGACATGCGAGCGCGCCCGTTCGCGTGCTCGAGCGCGACTATCCGTTCCTGGTCGAGGACGGGGGCTCGCTCTACATGATCCCGGAGAGCGCATACAACCGCACGATCGAGGTCTATCGCTGCGAGGAATTCCCGCGGCGCTGGCGCCTCGAGAAAGTGTTGCTCGACAACCTCTTCGCCGCCGATCCCACCGTATTCAAGGCGGAAACCGACAATCGATGGTGGATGTTCGCGAACCTCGGCACCGAGGCAGCGGGCGTGGACGACGAGCTGCATCTCTTCTGCGCCGACCGGCTGCTCGGCGAATGGAAGCCGCATCGCCGCAACCCGGTGAAGTCCGACGTGCGCGGCAGCCGCCCCGCGGGACGGCTCTTCCGCGAGGAAGGCCAGCTCTACCGGCCGGCGCAGATCTGTGCGCCGATCTATGGGTCGGGGATCGCCCTCAACCGCGTGACGCGCCTCACGATGGAGGAATACGCGGAGGAAGAAGTGCGGCGCATCGTGCCTTGCGCCGGCGCGCGCGCAAACGGCGATTCCGGTCCGGTGCTCGGCATTCACACGATCAATCGCGCCGGTGACCTTTTCGTGACCGATGCGTTCGTTCGCCGCCGCCGCTTCTAGCGCCGCGTCATCGGGTCACGCCATGGCGATCGAGGACCTGCTCCATCCATTCGTCGGCAGCTACCTGGCTTCGCCGGATTGGCTCAAGGCGTCGGCGGGCCGTGCCTACTCGATGCTTCCGCCTCGCGTTCGACTCGGCTCCGCCTACGAGACCTACCGCGAGCAGATCGCGGCGACCGAAGGCACCGCCGGCGCCACGCAACTCGCGCTGCGCAAGCTCGAGGCGACGCTCGCCTGGGCGCTGGAGACCGTGCCGGCGTACCACCGATATCGCGCGCTGCTCCAGGGCCGACGCGATCCGCGCGAGATCCTCGAGCGCCTTCCGGTCGTCGACAAGCTCGACATCAAGCATCAACGCCAGCGCTACCTGTCGCGCGTCATGCCGTCCGCGGCGCGCCTGGAAATGTTCACCGGCGGGTCGACGCGCAACCCGATGCAGTTCTACCTGCAGAAGCACGTCTCGCGGCCACGCGAATACGCGTTCATCCAGAGCTTTCGCGATCGCGTCGGCGCGGCGCCGGGCGACCTGATGCTCGCGCTGCGCGGCCGCAGCGTGCCGAGCGCGGCGACGCCCGGCGGAAAGCTCTGGATGGTCGAGCCGATCAAGCGCCAGCTGATCCTGTCCTGCGACCATCTCGAGGAGCGTTTCATGCCGGCGTACGCACAGGCGCTGGCGACGCACCGCCCGAGCTTCATCGAAGCCTTTCCGTCGGCGCTCTTTCCGCTGGCGCGCTGGCTCGCCGCGCATCCGCTGCCGGAATTTACCGACAGCGTGAAGGGCGTGATGCTCTATTCGGAGAACGTCTTCGACTTTCAGGTGCGCAAGTTCCGCGAGGTGTTCCAATGCCCGATCGTCAAGCACTACGGGCAATCGGAGCGCGTGCTCATGGCGGCCTCGATGCCTGGCGACGAGCGCTACTTCTTCTGGCCGCAATACGGCTGGCTCGAGCTCCTCGATGGCGCGGGCCGGCCGGTGCGCAGACCGGGCCAGCTCGGTTTCGTGGTGGGCACGAGCTTCGACAACCAGGTGATGCCGTTCCTGCGTTATCGCACCGGCGACCTGGCGACGCTCTCGGCGAACGGGCATCCCGAGCTTCCCGGCTATCCCGCGTGCGAGCGCATCGAGGGGCGCCTGCAGGAATTCCTCGTGTGCCGCGACGAGCGCCTGGTGTCGATCACGACATTGGGCGTCGGTCATTTCCCGGAGCTCTCGACGGTGGAGGCGATCCAGTACGAGCAGCACCAGCCGGGCGAGGTCGTGCTCAAGGTCGTGGCGAGGCCGCCTCTGGGCGCGTCGCAGGCCGAGCACATCTCGCGCGCCGTGCGCGAGAAGACGCAAGGTGGATGCGACGTGCGCGTCCAACACGTCGAGCACATTCCACGCACCAATCGCGGCAAGTTCCGCATGCTCGTGCAGAACATCGACATCCGCCGCTATTTCGGCGCGCCGTCGGCATGAGCCGCGCCGCTGTCATCGTGCTCGGGCCCGACCGCGCGGCGGTAAGCGGCGTGAGCACGCACGTGAACCTGCTCCTCGGCTCGCGGCTCGCCGACGATTTCGAGCTGGTCCACTTCCAGGTTGGAAGCGAAGGGCGGGAGGAGGGCGCTCTCGCGCGCTGGGTCCGGCTGCTCGTGGGTCCATTCGCGCTGGCGCTCGCGATCCTGGCGCGGCATGCCGCGATCGTGCACGTGAACACGTCGCTCAACCCGCGCGCCTATTGGCGCGACCTCGCGTACCTGCTGGTCGCCAAGTGCTGCGGCGCGCGCGTGCTCTACCAGGTGCATGGTGGGGCGCTGCCGCAGGACTTCTTGTTGGTGCACCATCCTATTCGCGCTGCGAGGCGCCTCGCCACCGCGTTCCTGCGCGCGACGCTGTGGGTTCCCGATGTCATCGTGGTGCTCGCACAATGCGAGCTCGCCGCCTACCGGCGGTTCGTACCCGCGCAGAACGTCGCCGTCTTGCCCAACGGCATCGATTGGCGGCCGTTCGACTCGATTCCGACGGTGCGCTCCTTTCCCGAGCAGCCGCTGAGGCTGCTGTACATCGGCCGCATCGCGCGCGAGAAGGGACTCTACGAAATCCTGCAGAGCATGCGGCTCGCGGACGAGCTCGGCGTGGACGCTCGCCTGATCGTCGCGGGAATGGGTGTGGAGCAGGCGCGCCTGCGCCGTTACGCGCACGCGCTCGGGCTGGGAGAGCGGGTGTGCTTCACCGGACCGGTGTTCGGCGCCGACAAGCTGAAGCTCCTCGGCGGGTGCGATCTTTTCATGTTGCCGAGCTATGCCGAAGGATTGCCTTATGCGCTCCTCGAAAGCATGGCGGCCGGCGTGCCGGTGATCGCGACACCGGTCGGGGCCATACCCGACGTGGTCGCCGACGGAACGCACGGCCTGTTGGTTCCGCCACGCGACGTCAAGGCGATCGCCAACGCGCTGGCCGCGCTATGCGCCGATCGCGAGCGGCTCTCGTGGATGAGCCGCGCGTGCCGCCGCAGGATCCGCGCGGCGTACTCGGTCGATCGCGTGGCGAGCGAGCTCGGCCTCATCTATGGCGAGCTTTGCAATCGCGGCGCGGTCCATCTGGCGGAGCGCAAGTAACCATGTGCGCAATCGCCGGAGCGATTGTCAGGAGAGAGCTCGGCATCACCGCCGAGAGCGTGGGAGAGATGCTCGATGCGATGGCGCATCGCGGTCCCGACGGCCGCGGTGTGGTCGAGTTTCAAGTCCGGTCGACGGGACAGCAGGTGATTCTCGGCCACCGGCGCCTCGCGATCATCGATCCCGAGGGCGCGTTCCAGCCGATGTGTGACGGCCGATCCGGCCTCGCGCTCACCTTCAACGGCGAGATCTACAACTTCCGCGAGCTGCGCGCCGAGCTCGAAGGCCTGGGCTATCGCTTCGAGCGCGATTCGGACACCGAGGTGCTGCTGCGCGCCTACGAGCATTGGCGTGAAGGCGTGGTCGAGCGGCTGCGGGGCATGTTCGCCTTCGCAATCTGGGACGCCCTGAACCAGCGCCTGTTCCTCGCGAGAGATCGGTTCGGCGAGAAGCCGCTTTTTCTCTACGAGGATGGCGACAATCTCTACTTCGCCTCCGAGATCAAGGCGCTATTGCGCATCGACCGCGTGAAGCGCGCGGTGAGCCTGCCCGCCGTCTGGGACTACCTCGCTTATCGCTACGTGCCCGGGCCAGGGACGCTCTTCGAAGGCATCCGCAAGCTCGCGCCCGGGACGGCGGCGACGTGGCAACGCGGCCGGATCGGCGAGCGGCGCTACTGGACCGCGCCCGACCGCCGCGCCTGGCAGGCGCCGTCGCCGCGCGGCGACACGGTCGAGCACTTCCTCGCGAGGCTCGACCAGGCCGTGAAGATGCAAATGGTGAGCGACGTGCCTTTCGGTGCGTTCCTGTCGGGCGGGCTGGACTCGTCGACGATCGTCGCGCTCATGACGCGACACAACAAGCGCGTGAAGACATTCTCGGTGGGATTCGGCGACGGCGCCTACAGCGAGCTCTCCTATGCCGGAGAAGTCGCGCGGCACCTCGGCACCGAGCACTGCGAGCTCGTCGTCTCCGAGCGCGACATGATCGAGCACCTGCCGAAGCTCGTGGCGTATCGCGACGCGCCGGTTTCGGAGCCTTCCGACATCCCGATCTACATGCTGGCGAAGGAAGCGTCGCGCACGGTGAAGATGGTGCTCACGGGCGAGGGCAGCGACGAGATCCTCGGCGGCTATCCGAAGCACGTGTTCGAGCGCTTCGCACAGGGCTACCAGCTGCTGCCCGGTTACGTGCGCCATCGCCTGATCGCGCCGGTTACCCATTCGCTGCCTTACGATTTCCGGCGCGCCAAGACCGCCATCGCGAACCTGAATCTCGAGGACTGGCGCGAACGCTATGTGCGCTGGTTCGGCGCGCTCAACCGCGCGGAGCGTAACGAGCTCTCAGTACTGCGCTTCGACGCGCACGTGGGGGAGGGGGCTCCCCCCTTCGACGCCGATCCCGCGTCCAGCACCCTTCGCCGAATCCTCTACTTCGACCAGACGAGCTGGCTTCCGGACAACCTGCTCGAGCGTGGCGACCGCATGACCATGGCCGCGTCGATCGAGTCGCGCGTGCCGTTCCTCGATCACGAGCTCGCGGATTTCGTGTCGTCGCTTCCCGACAGCTATCGCGTGAAGGGGTTTTCGACCAAGTGGATCCTGCGGCGCGCGGGACGCAGCCTCATTCCGGATGCGATCCTCGAGCGGCCCAAGGTCGGCTTCCGCGTGCCCGTGAACCAGTGGTTCCGCACGCGGATGCGCGACTATCTCTTGGAACATCTTGCGGGCCGCGAGTCAAAGACAAGGTCGTACTACGACCCCCAGGTCCTCGACCGCGTCGTGGCCGACCACCTCGACGGCCGCCAAAACCACGAGAAGCTCCTATGGGCATTGCTGAATCTCGAAATCTGGCATCGGCATTACGCCTGAACGAGAAGGTTCTCTGGCGCATCAACCGGCTGCGAACCATGACGCCGGCGGAAATACGCCATCGCATGGTGCAGGCCGCGCACATACGCGCCGAGCGCTGGGGCCTCGCGCCGTGCGTCGTTCCCGCGCCGGACCTCGCGCGCAGCGCGAATCCCTGGATCGACCGGGAGGCGCGCGTCGATCGCGAAGTGTATTGCGCCGCGGCCGAGCGCATCGTCGCGGGGCGCTTCGACGTTTTTGCGCTGGAGGATGTCGCCCTCGGCAACCCGCCGCGTTGGAATCGCGATCCGAAGACGGGCATCGAGGCGCCGCTCGCTTTCGGCAAGCAGCTCGATTACCGCGACGCGAAAATCGTCGGCGACATCAAGTACCTCTGGGAGCCCAATCGCCATCTGCATTTGGTGACGCTTGCCCAGGCCTATGCGCTCACCGGCAACGGGCGTTACGCGCGGACCCTGCGCCGGCACCTCGAAAGCTGGTTCGACGCGTGCCCGTTCCGCATGGGCGCCAACTGGTCGAGCGCGCTCGAGCCGGCGCTGCGCCTCGCGAACTGGGCGCTCGCCTGGCAGCTGGTCGGGGGCACGGCATCGACGCTCTTCCACGGCGTCGACGGCGAGCGCTTCCGCGCGCGCTGGCTCGAATCGGTGTTCCAGCACGCGGAGTTCGTGAGCGGCCATTTTTCGCGGCATTCGTCGGCCAACAATCATCTCATCGGGGAGGCCGCCGGCGTGTTCAGCGCGGGCATGGCCTGGCCGCACTGGGAGCGCTCGAAGCAATGGTGCGATGCCGCGCGCGCGATCCTCGAGCGCGAGGCGCTGATGCAGAACGCGCCCGACGGCGTGAATCGCGAGCAGGCTGTGTCCTACCAGCAGTTCACCTTCGACCTGCTGCTCCTGCCGCTCCTGGCGGCGCGCGCGAACGGCGAGGGATTCTCGAGCGCGTACGTGGGACGGCTCGAGCGCATGCTCGATTACCTCGCTTCGATCATCGACGCCGGCGGCAACGTGCCGATGATCGGCGATTCCGACGATGCCTTCGCCGCGCGCCTCGATCCGCGCGAGACGTTCTGCCGATACCGCTCGATGATCGTTACCGGCGCGGTGCTCTTCCGGCGCGGTGATTTCAAGGCGAAGGCGGGCGCCCTCGACGACAAGACCCGCTGGCTTCTCGGCGCTCATGCGGAAGAAGTCTTCGCGTGCGTGGCGAACGAGGCCGCGCGCCTTCCGGTGCGGCGCGAGTTCGCCGAGGGCGGCTACTACATCCTCGGCGATCGCTTCGAGACGCCGGCCGAGGTGCGGCTCATCGTCGATGCGGGCCCGCTCGGCTACCAGGCGATCGCCGCGCACGGCCACGCCGACGCGCTCGCGCTCACCCTGTCGATCGGCGGAAGCGAGTTCCTCGTCGATCCCGGCACGTTCGCGTACCACACCGAACCGCGATGGCGAAGCTATTTTCGCGGGACCGGTGCGCACAACACGGTGCGCATCGACGGCGAGGACCAGTCGGAGCCTGGCGGCCGGTTCATGTGGCTCAGGAAGGCGAATGCCGCATGCTCTGCGTGGCAGACCTCCGATGAGGCGGATCTGTTCGAAGGCTGGCACGATGGGTACCTGCGCCTCGACGATCCGGTGATGCACCGGCGCCGCATACACCTGCTCAAGATCGAACGGCGCATCGTCATCGAGGACACGCTGCAGATGATGGGGCGGCACGCGGTCGAGCTCTTCTTCCACTTCAGCGAGCGCTGCGAAGTCGAGGCCGCCGCCGCGGGATTCACCGTGCGCCACGGCGATCGCGCGATCGCGCTGCAATTGCCGCAGCTTTCCGGGGGCGGTTCCACGCTGCTTATCGGGAGCCTCGATCCGCCCGCGGG
>Ga0209131_1003239_pt1 | contig 10871 bp, 8 predicted proteins | sample GraSoi_2013_40cm_FD_185826 | JGI IMG/M metagenome (GOLD analysis project Ga0209131, IMG submission 185826) | Grasslands soil microbial communities from the Angelo Coastal Reserve, California, USA - Sample 9_17_2013_40cm (SPAdes) (version 2) | ecosystem: Environmental > Terrestrial > Soil >...
TCTTTCGCGAGCCACAACAAATGATCGAACGCGACCGGGTCCACCGGTTTTAGCAAAAAGTGGTCGAAGCCCGCTTGCGCACAGAGGCGTCTACGGAAGTGCTCTCCATAACCCGATACGGCCGCAATAACCGGTTCCTTGCTACATTTCATTCGACGAATGACGCGGGCGACATCCAATCCGTTTATGCCAGGCATAGTAACGTCGAGTAGTACCAGGTCGGGAGAAAAAGATGTCACTTGTCGGATAGCGTCACGACCAGTGAAGGCCATGTCTGTAGTATGCCCTCGCAATTGAAGGATGCGCGCGATGCTCTGACAGGTGTCCACCTCATCATCCACGACAAGGATGCGTACGCCGCTAAGATCGGACGCGCCGTGAACTGCCCGGGTCGGTTCAGCATCCATAGTTTGCCTCTTTTTATCACAAGGACCGGACGAACTTAGGAACGACGTATTGACGTATTTTAATCTAGATGGCTTTCGCAGAATATTCAATAGCCATATGACGGCGCAGCTACGTAGCGTAGGGGGTCTGTTGCCCTCAATTTTGTTTTGTGAAGGTGCCATGCCTTTGCGGTTGGGCAGCCGCTGTATTTTCCCCCGACAGCAACTCCGCCACCGGCTGCCACATTTAGAGTAGCATGGTCACTAGCTAAGCTGCTATTTCGCTAAAGCAATCATGTCTGAGCCGGCCTCTTTTGATTCGCCTCCAGCACCGGACTTTTCGCTCACGGATGCCGGGGCTCCTGATGCAGCGCCGGCAGCCAAATTTCCAATCGTCGCTATCGGCGCTTCGGCCGGCGGTCTCGCAGCGCTATCCAAACTGCTAGAAGGGATGCCACCCGACAGTGGAATGGGTTTTGTCGTAGTAACCCATCTGGATCCGGTCCGTGAAAGTCATATGCCTGAATTGCTGGCGCGGCACACTCTGATGCCGATCGCTCATGCGCAAGAGGGGCAAAGGGTGCAGGCGGATCGTATCTATGTAATTCCGCCCAACGCGCTACTAACCATCGAGGATGGTGTCCTGCATCTCGGATCGCTGCCTCAACGACCACACCAGACGAAGCTGATTGATCTGTTCATGACCCATCTCGCCCGCGATCAAGGATCGTCCAGCGTCGCAATTGTGTTGACCGGCATCGATGCCGACGGAACGATTGGATTGAAGCAGATCAAGGCCGAGGGCGGAATGGTAATGGTGCAAGACCCATTCTCGGCGGAATACGGGAGTATGCCGCGCAACGCGGTGGCGACCGGATTGGCTGATTTCGTGCTGCCCGTGGAGCAAATGGGCTCGGCGCTGATGGAGTATGTCCGCAACGCCGGGCTGCGCGATTATATCGGCCATCGAAGCTCGCCCAGCGAATCGGAGGAAGTGATGCGCATCCTTCTCGCCCTGCATATGGGCGGCGCGCCCGATTTCCGGGAATATAAGCTTGGCATGATCGTGAGACGGATCAAACGCCGCATGGGGATCCTGGGCATTCCCAATCTTGCCAAGTTCCGCAGCCATATCGAAGCATCGCCAGAGAGCCGCAAAGTTCTGGCCGACGATTTTCTGGTCGGCGTGACGGAATTCTTCCGGGAGCCCAAGAGCTGGGCCGTGGTGGCAGACTCGATCCTGCCCGACCTGTTCAAGCGCAACGAAGACAAACCGCTGCGCGTATGGATTCCTGCATGCTCCTCGGGAGAAGAAGCTTATTCGCTGGCGATGCTGCTAAGCGAGCAGGCTCCCTCGCCGGAGGCGCGGGTGCGGATTGAGATTTTCGCGACCGACATTGATCGGCAAGCATTGGATCGTGCTCGTGCCGGGATTTACCCTGCCAGTGTGACCCATGCCGTTTCCCCCGAACGACTGCAGCGGTTTTTCCTGCAGACCGGCGACTCGTTCCAGATCAAGAAAGAGCTGCGCTCGCTGATCCTGTTTTCACCGCACAATCTGCTCGCGGATCCTCCTTTCTCGCGAATGGATATCGTCAGTTGCCGCAATCTGCTTATTTATCTGCAACTGCCCGTGCAACGACATATTGCATCTTTGTTCTCGTTTTCCCTGAACGAGGGGGGCTTTTTGCTTCTCGGCCGCTCCGAGAACCTTCCGGACGCCCAGGAATCGTTTGATGAGGTCTTTCCCCCAGCACGCATCTTCAAACGAAAACATGGAATCCGCCCTCGCGCGTTGAACCTCAATTTACCGGCACCCATACGAGAACAAGGCCGCGTACACGAATCCGGCTCTCGGACGAGAGGACAAGACAATGCACAGTTGGTTCAGAAAGCGCTGCTCGCGCGCTTTACTCCCGCCGCAGTGCTCGTCGATCGGTCCTTACAAGCGTTGTACTTTCATGGAAATGTCGAGCAATTTCTGCGTCGTGCGCCGGGCGCTCCAACCGACAGCATTCTAGAAATGGCTCGCAATGGTCTCGCGCTTAAGGTCCGATCCGTATTTCATCAGGCGATTGACGAGAATCGCATGACATCGGTGGACGCGGAGATGGTTAACGAGAACCAACGCGTCATGGTGCGCATTACGGTGGTCCCATTGTCCGATCGCGGTTCAAGTCCAGTGTACCTGACGACATTTGAAAATCTTTTCCAGGCTCCTGTATCCGATAAGACCGCAACACGTAGCGGCGAAGAATCACTCGAAGTGTCTGATGTGGAGCGAGAACTTCGCCAGGCGAGGCAGGAAATGCAGGTCATTATTCAAGACCTGCGTGACACGAATGAGGAGCTCAAGGTCTCCAATGAAGAAAGTATGTCGGCGAACGAAGAACTGCAGTCCGCCAATGAAGAACTAGCGTCGTCCAAGGAGGAAATGCAGTCGCTCAATGAGGAAATGACCGCTGTCAATTCGCAGCTCGAGGCCAAGGTCGTCGAGTTGGAAGCGGTGAATGATGATCTCCATAATTTCCTGCAAAACACAAGAATTGCCTGTTTGTTTCTGGACCGTCAAATGCGCATCAAACGTTTCACGGCTCCAATTACGCGACTGTTTACGGTCATCCCGTCTGATGTGGGACGGCCTATTACCGGTTTCGCAAGTCCGTTAATCGATCATGAACTGATTGATTCGGTCCAGCGCGTGCTCGCCGATCTGAAGAGTGTCGAGACCGAGCTTCGCACCAATGACGGGACATGGTACTGGCGCTGCATTCAACCCTACGAGACGGCCGACAATCACATCGAAGGCGTAGTGGTCACCTTCACGGATATTACGGGTTTGAAGAAGGCGGAAGAAGGTGTGCGTCGACTGGCAACAGTGATGCAAGACTCGAACGACGCCATCACCGTGCACGATTTCGAAGGTCGTATCCTCGTATGGAACCACGCTGCCGAACGCATGTATGGCTACAGCGCTGCCGAAGCCCAAGCCATCAATATTCTCACCGCGGTGTCCCCGGCCCGCGCGCCGGAGTATCAGGCCATGATGGAGCGGTCGCATCATGATGAACCCATGCCGTCCTTCGAAACACAGCGCCTGACAAAGGACGGTCGAACACTGGATATCTGGCTCACCGCTTCCGTATTGCATGACGAGCAAGGACGTCCTTATGCAGTGGCGACGACCGAACGGGATATATCAGAACGATTGCGCACCGAGCATCAGTTGCGCTATCGCGCCATGCGATTGCAGGAAGCCGACCGCCGCCGGACCGAATTCCTTGCCATGCTCGCGCACGAGCTGAGAAACCCATTGGCGCCGGTGCGCAATGCCCTGCACCTGATTCGCGAAGGCAACCTATCTACCGAGCAAATGACCTGGGCGACGGGGCTAATGGAGCGCCAGATTTCGCATCTCACGCGGTTAATCGATGATCTCCTCGATGTGTCCCGCATCACTTCCGGAAAGGTGCGCTTGCAGCGTGAAGCCATAGACCTAAGAAGCGCGATTAATAACGCGGTGGAAGCAGCTGATCCGCTGCTGCAAGCGCGAGCACACCGATTGTCGGTAAACCTTCCGGAAGAAGCGATATGGCTGTTTGGCGACGCGGCCAGACTTCAACAAGTCATCGGTAATCTGCTTACCAATGCCTTTAAATATACCGAGAAGGGTGGTGAGATTCTTGTCGACGCGATACAGGATGATCGCGAAGTCACGCTTCGAGTAGTCGACAGCGGCATGGGAATTACAAGTGAACTGCTCCCACAAATATTCGAATTGTTCATTCAAGGCGACCAGACCATCGACCGTTCTCAAGGCGGTCTCGGTATCGGGCTCACGCTGGTCCGGCAACTTGTGGAAATGCACAGCGGACGCGTGGAGGCACACAGCGAGGGTGTCGGGAAAGGTAGCGAGTTTGTCATCCGGCTGCCCATCATTTCTATAGAAAGTGAAAGTAAATCAAAAGGCGTAGGCCCGCCGCCAGAACAGAGAGCCTCCTTCCAGCCCCGCCGGGTGTTGATTGTGGATGATAACGTGGATTTCGCTGACAGCATGAAGGTGCTGCTGGAAATGAAGCGGCACGAGGTGCAGGTCGCCCATGACGGCAAGTCCGCAATCGAAGCAGCGCAGGCGTTTGTTCCGGATGTTGTCCTGCTCGATCTGGGGTTGCCCGGAATGAATGGATACGAGACCGCGCAACGGTTGCGCACCATGGCAGAAATGCGGGATGCAATCCTGATTGCCGTGAGCGGTTACGCGCAGGAAGAGGATCGCCAACGAGCTGCACGCGCAGGATTTAATGTCCATCTCAAAAAGCCGGTCGATTTTCAGCAAATTCTTGAGGCAATGCAAAGTAAGTAAGTAAGGTGCCTCGGTTGGATATTGTCAAATTGGGGTGCTGAAGCGACGAGGTGAACGACGTGCGTACTAACGCATACGCACACCAGCGCGAATCCTGCGAATTCACACAGAGATTGCTGTCTCGTGGTTCATGCCCGTGATCTCAGACCAGGACGCGAACCGCCCTGCCATTAATGTCCGATAGTGGCACGCCCGCATACCGTGGCGACCAGGTCGAAAATGGTTCGACACTTGCGCATGCACCGACAGGAAGCGCTGGGCCTGCCTCATCGATTTGAATCGTCGCATGGTGCGTTCTCTCGCGCGCGTGGGTTGGTGCGAGTTCTCGGCCCGGTTGTTCAGCAACCGTCCACGATGATGCGTAACGCCGGGAATCAAATCTTTCTTTGCCGCCAGCGTAGCTGGCAAGCTTATCGGTCACGATGGCACGCGGCGCATACCGACAATCTTTGAGCCGCTTGCGGAAGAAACGCTTCGCGGCTTTCGCATCCCGGCGCTTCTGCACCAGAAGGTCGAGCACTTCGCCACTTTGATCGACCGCGCGCCACAGGTACACGAGCTCGCCGTTGATCTTGCAGAACACCTCGTCGAGATGCCACGTGCCTCCGGGGCGACCACCTCGGTGCCGCAGACGGCGGGCGTACTCCGTTCCAAAGCGCAATCACCACAACCGGATCGCCTCGTAGGAGACGTCCACGTCGCGCTCCAGTATCATCTCCTGGATATCGCGAAAGCTCAGGCAGAAGCGAAAGTATAGCCATACACAGTGGGCAATAATCTCGCGCGGGAAGCGGTAACCACGGTAACTCGGGGCTGTTGAGGATCCATCAGCCCATTGCATCATCCTCGGCCTATTTGATTGACCATACCCTCAGCGCCGCCTTGTTTGAACGCATCAGTTCGCGCGGTGCGGACCAATGCTGAGGCCAGGGGCGCTCGGTAATTCTAAATAGCGTCCAGAATTTTGGTTCCGCCGGGGCCTCATTCGATGCCAACGAATTTAATGAGATCATCTTTCGAGAGGGGGAGGGAGACAAGGCTTCCCTGAATGAGGTCGCAGCCGTCCTGGCGGAGTGCTTCGCAGGTATCGGAATCTTCGACGCCGACCGCGACCACTCGCATACCCAGAACATGGGCCAAATCGATGACGGACCGGATGATGGCGCCTCTTGCTTTTTCCCGTAGCATATTGTTCACGAATGATCGGTCGATCTTTATCTCATCGAGCGGTAATTCGCTTAACCGCATCAAGGACGACTGTTCATTGCCAAAGCCGTCGGCCGCTAGACCTACGCCCAGTTCTTTGATTCGCTCCAGTGTGTCAGTCGAATTCAACACCTGGGTCCTGCTGATCGATGCATTGAGTTCAAGTACGACGCGGTCAGACGGGACATCCCAGAGCGTGAGTGCCCGGTCCAGCATGTCAGCAAAATCTGACTCCGGAAATGAGAGAGCCGATATATTAAGACCGAGCCGAATGTCTAACCCTTGCTGGCGCCAGTCCGCGCAGTGACGAAGCGCGGTGCCCGTTATCCAGTCAGTCAGACGCGACATTAGGCCGCAGCGTTCGGCGACGTAAAGTATCTCAACAGCCGAGATGGGGCCTTCTCGGGGATGGGTCCAGCGTAACAACGCTTCCGCAGCGGTAATTGTGTTCGACTTCAAATCCAATTGAGGCTGGTAAACCAGCGATAGTTCGCTTGCCTCAATTGCTTCCTCAAGATCGGCTTGCAGGCGGAACTGAAGGGCAGGCAGTTCTTGGTCGCTCCACTCAAAGACCCGGAATTTTTCCTCTCGGCGCCCCGCCTCCATCATCGCTATGTTGGCGCATCGAAGAAGTTCGGACGCGTCTTCGACCTGCTCTGTCAGTACCGCAAGCCCGACTTGAGGCGTAATGCGAAGACGCGCGCTTATCACGTCGAACGGCTCGTCAAACGCCCGTACCAGTTTCTCGGCAGCGAATGTTGCAATCGCATCGCTCTGGAGACCGGCCAGTAGGCATGCGAACCGACCACGACCGATCGAGCCTACCGCATCAGAAGGGCGCAGCACTTCCTGAATGCGTTTCGCCGCAAGAACCAATATGCGATCGCCGGATTCATATCCCAGCGCGCCGTCCGCCAGGGAAATGGAATCAAGGTTGATCATCACGAGCGCCAGCACGGCATCGCCTTCGACGTGGTCGCGGATTGTTCCTCGGAGAAGCGCTAAAAAATCTGCGTATGAAAGCATGACGGCGGTCAGGCGATGGAATCCCGGAATACCTGCGGCATCCTGATTGGTATTCAGAGGTAATAGTTTTTCGGATCTATGCCGTACATCCCGAATTCAAGGCTTCGGCCTATTTCGTATTCGACGCCATACTCGGTCTCCCGGTCCTTGAGGAAATCGATCACCACCGGCGACGCATAGGGGTGTTTTTTGGCGTCCAGTACCAGAAGAATCCGGGGCTGTAATCTGCTTTTGCGATTCTGGCCGACGACGATCCCCACCGCCCCAGTCGTGAGTTCCACCAGGCTGCCGACTGGATAAACGCCGGTGCATTGGATGAAATGTTCAACAAGTCCCTTGTGAAAGAAACGGCCACCCCATGTCTGGAGGAGCTGCAGTGCTTCATGGGGCGGGAAGGGCCGCCCATGCGGCCTTCCCATGACCAGATCTTGAAAAGCATCGACGATGGCTGCCATTTTTCCATGAGGACTGAGTTGCGCGCCCCGGAGGCCCGCGGGATACCCGCTCCCATCCTCTCGTTCGTGATGCTGTGAAATCATGTGCGTTACACGGGCGGTCACGCTGGGCAAGTCTTGAATCATGGATTCGCCGAACGCGACATGTTTTTTGAAAAGCGAATGTTCGGCAGGAAGAAAGGGAGTTGCTTTCTCGAGGAGTTCGGTCGGCAGCTTCAGCTTGCCAATGTCCATGAGCAATCCGCCAAACCCAAGTTCGGCCAGTTCTCCTCGCGTCAGGGCGAGATAACGGCCAAAAGCAAGCAGGTAAACCGCAGCGTTAATCGCCCGGTCATAAATAGAGCTTCTGGTGTTTCTAAGTTGGGCGAGGAACATCAAGGCGTCCGGATTGCGTACTATGCTTTCGCACAAGCCGTCGACCCCCTGCTTGACCTGTTCGATGTCTAGATTGAGCCCATTCTCCGCAGCAAGTTTTACGCTGCTCAGAATCTGTGACGCTGTCTCCCGTGCTTCCGAAGCCATTGGGAGTTCTTTTTCCACTGGATGCGCGTCGGCGTATTGGGTCCTCCCGCGCAACGGTGACTCAGCTAGGGTAGAGCCAATCGCATGGCCGCGTTCGTCGCGACTCTTCAGCGTGTCATTCTCTTGCCCTCGCAATTCGTCGATAAAGACGTATTCGCAGAACTGCGCCATCTGTTCGACATCTTTTTCGGAACGAATCAGCCGTCCTTGCAGCATATACGGCGTGTCCACCCAGGGGCGGTCAAGCTCCGAAACGTACATCCCCGGTTTCAATTCTCGGACCAACACTTTGCGTTTCACTTGGGACTCCGCATCAACTTGAATTCTCTGGCTTCTTGCGCGACGGGCCGATGCCACATCAACGAGCCGCCGTTCTCACCAACATTGTTCTCCAGCGGAAAGAATGAGGAGGATCTGTTTAACTGCGATAATGAACGTTTCGCAGTGCAGTAACTATCACTCCGGAAAGTTTCCACAGGAAATGGCAACAGTCACCCGGCCGCCCAGGGGCTTCCTGGATCGTCTTATCGCCGCCCTTCAGCAGGATGAGTTCGTCTTGTATCAGCAGTCCATCATCGCGGTAGCAATGCCGAGCAGGGTGGGCCTGTTCCAGGAAATATTCGTGCGATACAAAGAAGAAGACTCCAAGCTGCTCCCGCCTGGGGCCTTCCTTCCAATTCTGGAGGAGTGCTACCTTTTGCCTTACCTCGACCGCTGGGTAGTGAATCGACTCGCCCGTTGGGCGCGTGAATCGCAATCCAGGAAACCGATCCCGGAAACGACGCGCAGTAATATCAATTTGTCCGGACAGACGCTCGCCGATCCGCACTTCGGATCATACGTGCGCAAATATGTGGATGGATCATATCTTGCAAATGGGGCACTTGCTTTCGAAGTGACTTGGACAGACGCTTTGGACCATCTGGAGGCGCTCCAGCGTCTGATGACCGAACTGCGCCGTCATGGCTGCGCCCTTACGCTTGCTGGGATCGATGGCAGTGACCGTTCAATTGAGGTGCTCAAATCTGCGGCACCGGATTTCGTGAAATTCAATGCCGTGAGTATTCCCGTGGAGCAAATTTCGGAAATCCATCGTCATTGCCAGCGGCTAGGCGCCAAGACGATCGCGGAGCATGTGGAGACGCCTAAGACGCTCGAACAATTGCGTCAGATAAAGATCGATTTCGCCCAAGGAATCGGCATCAAACCGGTGGCGCCGCTGATTTAATTGAAGGCCAAGGAGTGCGTCGCGAAGGTGGGGCCAATCGACATTCGCAAGCCCCTGAACAAATAAAAAATTTGTCATATCGTTCGCGCTCCGTCGATTCTATCGCCGACGCGCGACGCGACCGTCGACTAGCGATGCGTGCTGATTAAAGTCATAAGCGAACTGCCGGAGACGGTGAAGTACCTCCTGCGTGGACATGCCTTGTTCAGATGCCGGCCTCAACCCACAGCAGGTCATTTGGATCATCAGGTCGCCGGTAGCTGGGTCGAGGGTGATGTGCTCAAGTCTTCCCAAAAAAAACTCCTACGAATGAAGCGGCATTCTAACATTCGCTTTTGTGGAATCGCGCGCACGCAGATTCGCACTTGGCCCAAAAACCGGAGTCGAGGTCCTTAGGATCTCGAATGGTCAACGAAGTATGTTCTCGCTGCCGGTAGTCAGTCTTTTGCCCAGCGCACAATATTATATCGCCTACCGCCGCCTGCGTACCTTTTGGTGGTCGTTTTGATAAACGGCACAATGTTGTGAGGCGCAATGACCAATCGCGGCACTAAGCGACATGTGGTGATCATGTGGCGAAAATTCACCATTTCGCCGCATGGCGCGAAGCCGCGCTACAGTGTTTATGTAATTTATAGCGTCCAATATTCGGCATCGAGGCCGGCCACTATTGTGCAAATGATGGTATGCCGCTTGCAAGCTGCGACGGAGCCCAGCGCGGAACTGATTGAGCCGTTTCAGAATCCAACCTGGACCGATACGCCTGCTTGTAGGACAACGTCTGATTGCCCGGTTTCTAAAGAAGTCTAGAATTAGAAACATACGTGTGGAAATACAAGTAAGCACAAAAAAATACAACTGTCGGTCGATGTCAATAACAGAAGCCCAGCACTACGAGCTCGTGATGCGTGACGCCAGGGACAACGTGTTCCTTGTTGCCGTCCGGCAAGCCATCGATACCCGGCTTCTCGTCGTTGAGTTTGACGCGGATCGGGAGCCGGGTCTGCACCCAGAGCACACCCTGGCAATTGCAGTCCGCGATACCCACCCCCTTTGCCGTCAAAGCCGACGGCATCCCCCACGAATGGCTTCCTGTCAGCACCGGTTTCATTGACACCCGTTTTTCGAAACTGGTTGGCGGGCAATTGTCCGATCTGGTTAAAAAAGCACTTGCAGCTATCTGCGGAAACAAGCCGTGGTCAGGAATCAAAGGAACGGATTGCACGATGGCGACGCATGGCCGTGACCATCGCCAAGCGACATCCTCATTGGAGCACCGTTGAGATCGCCATTAAAATTCAACGGTCCGTTGCAGGTCGAAAACGGGACGGTGTTTTGACCTATTCCCTGGACAATATCGCGAGGAATATTCGTGGCGCTAGAAACTCTCGTGAGAATGCTGACTAGGGTGGAGAATCATTTCGTTATCTGGAAGATCAAGGTGATGATGTGCAGAAGCCATTAAATGGCATCTTCGATAGTCGGGAGGCGATGCAGCGGAAAGCCTGGACGAATGGTGAACTAGCGGGACGTTGGCCTGCGGCAATGTGCACAGACATGAGGCAAACACTTACACGGTGGGAACGCAGGGTGCTGGAAAAGCCTTGGGGTTTTTACCCGAGTCCGCCTCACGCGAAGTAGGCGGTACCATTGAGCAATCAGTTAAGAATTCTAATAGTCGAGGA
>Ga0209131_1003241_pt1 | contig 10868 bp, 10 predicted proteins | sample GraSoi_2013_40cm_FD_185826 | JGI IMG/M metagenome (GOLD analysis project Ga0209131, IMG submission 185826) | Grasslands soil microbial communities from the Angelo Coastal Reserve, California, USA - Sample 9_17_2013_40cm (SPAdes) (version 2) | ecosystem: Environmental > Terrestrial > Soil >...
CGAATTGGCGCCGCAACGCGGCCTCCATCTCGTCGCGCGTGACCGTGCCATCGCTGTCCCCGTCGAAGGACAGCATCAGCCTGATATTCTGTTCCTGCTCGCTTAGGGGACGGATTCCCGCATTGGGCCCACCTGCGCCGGGCGGCGGGCCGCCACGCATTCCCCCGCAGGCTGCCACAACAACGAGAACCACACTGCCAATGAGGAATCGGGCGACGCGCGTCATGAGCGAACGGCCATACAACACCACCTCTTCTATCCCGCCGGTGCGAGCCGGAATATGAATTCGTCGCAAGCTCGCAAATTCCAGAGGGCAAGCTTGGCTCCCCGAGCTGCGAGGCTCGCTTATCATTGCCGCCCATGCCCAGTTTTTGCCGGAACAGGGTTCCAAACCTACCATAGCCTCTTCTTGGCGAAAGCGTGGCCTGAACCGGATTTTAGGTAACGCTCGAAGGTCTGTGCTTTTCTCCCATCGGAGAACGCGAGGTAAGCCACCAATTTCCATGGAGCGAATTTAGACGTATGCGGCGATTTTCCGGCATTGTGGTCAGCAAGGCGCTGCTTCAGGTCGGATGTAACTCCGACATAGCGTTCTCTCACGAACACTTCGCTTTGTAGCAGGTAGACGTAGCGCATTCAGATGCCCTCCTTCGCCAAGGCTACGGAGGGCATCCAGCTTCGCTGATCAACGTCGGAGCAAAATCCTGCGAAGCCCGCAGGGCGAAGCAGGATGGTGGGCGGTGACGGATTCGAACCGCCGACTCCTTCGGTGTAAACGAAGTGCTCTACCAGCTGAGCTAACCGCCCGGCCCTGCGCGCCAGCATAGCGCAATCCGCAGCCATTCCCGCCGCGGGGTCAAGCCCGGCGATTCCGGGGTTTATCCGTTCAACGCATCTTTCAGCGGTTTGCCGGCACGGAAGCGCGCCGCCTTGGACGCTTTGATGACAATCTCTTCGCCGGTCTGAGGATTGCGTCCCTTGCCACCTGCGCGCGATGAAACCACGAAGACGCCGAAGCCGGTAACACGGACCTCTTCCCCGCTCTTAAGTGACTCAGTGATCAATTCGAACACGCCGTCGACAGCCTTTTGCGCGTCCATCTTGGAAAGTCCGGTCCGCTCGGCCAGTTTTTGGACAAGATCGTTTTTGTTCACGGGCGTTCTCCTCTGGCGGGACTCTCCCCGCAGACTCCAAGATTAAGGCGGGTTTTCAGGCGTCGTCAAAGCTTGTACGGCAAAAAAACACCCTCGCAGGAAGAAATCCCGCGAGGGTGTGAACGATTTGGTGAAGAAGGCCCTAATGGGTGACCACGGCGTCTTCGGCGCCGTCTTCCGCCCGCCGGGTGGCCGGAGGCTCCTCCGGCTCTTCCCAGACGACCGGAATCGGCGCCCGGACGAGGGCGATCTTCAGCACCTCCTCCATATTGGCCACCGGGACGATCTCAAGTCCCTTCTTCACATTGTCGGGTATGTCCGCGAGATCCTTCTCATTTTCGGATGGGATGATGACCGTCTTGAGGCCGGTCCGAAGGGCCGCCAGCAACTTTTCCTTGAGGCCGCCGATCGGCAAAACCCGCCCGCGCAGGGTGATCTCTCCGGTCATCGCGACATCGCGCCTCACCGGAATCCCGGTCAGGACCGAAATGATCGAGGTTGCCATGCCGACCCCCGCCGAGGGCCCGTCTTTCGGGGTTGCCCCTTCCGGAACGTGGACATGGATGTCCTTGCGATCGAACAAAGGCGGCTTGATACCGAAGGTGATCGCCCGCGAGCGTGCATAGGAGCGCGCGGCATCGATCGATTCCTTCATCACGTCGCCAAGCTTGCCGGTCGCTTGGAAGCGTCCCTTGCCCGGCACCATGACGGATTCGATCGTCAGCGTTTCGCCGCCCACTTCCGTCCATGCCAGCCCGGTGACGACACCAACCTGGTCCTCGCCCTCCATCTCGCCATAGCGGAACTTCCTGACGCCGCCATATTCGCCGAGATTTTCCGCGGTGACCTCGATGGTGGTCGCTTTGCCCGAGACAATCGCCTTCACCGCCTTGCGCGCGAGATTTGCCAATTCGCGTTCAAGATTGCGGACGCCCGCTTCGCGCGTGTAGTAGCGAATCAGGTCGCGGAGCGCCGCGTCGGTGATCGACCATTCGTGGTCCTTAAGGCCATGCGACTTGATCTGCTTGGGCAGCAGATGACGCTTGGCGATCTCGACCTTTTCATCCTCGGTGTAGCCGGGGATGCGGATGATCTCCATGCGGTCCATCAGCGGCTGCGGCATGCGCAGCGTGTTGGCCGTTGTTATGAACATCACGTCCGACAGGTCGAAATCGACCTCGAGATAGTGATCGTTGAAGGCGTGGTTTTGCTCGGGGTCGAGCACTTCCAAAAGCGCCGCCGAAGGATCGCCGCGCCAATCGGCACCGAGCTTGTCGATCTCGTCCAAGAGAAAAAGCGGGTTCGCCGACTTCGCCTTCTTCATCGACTGCACGATCTTGCCGGGCATCGAGCCGATATAGGTGCGCCGGTGACCGCGGATTTCCGCTTCGTCGCGCACGCCGCCCAGCGACATGCGCACGAATTCACGGCCGGTCGCACGCGCGATCGACTTGCCGAGCGAGGTCTTGCCCACGCCCGGGGGTCCGACCAGGCACAGGATCGGGCCTTTCATCTTCCCGGCGCGGCTCTGCACGGCGAGATATTCAAGGATGCGTTCCTTCACCTTGTCCAAACCGTAGTGGTCCTCGTGCAGCACCTTTTCGGCGAGGCCAATGTCCTTCTTGATCGCGAGCCTCCTTCGAAAGCTTGGTCTTCTTGATGCGCTCTTCCAGCTCGGCCAGCTCGTCGCGGCCTTCTTCGCCTTCGCCAAGTTCCTTCTGGATCGCCTTCAGCTGCTCGTTCAAATAATATTCGCGCTGCGTCTTCTCCATCTGGCGCTTCACGCGGCTGCGGATCTTGCGCTCGACCTGCAGCACGCCGATCTCGCCCTCGATGAGAGCAAGCACGCGCTCCAGCCGTTCGACCGTATTCAGGGTCTCCAGCAATTGCTGGCGGTCGGGGATCTTCACCGTCAGATGCGACGCGACCGTGTCGGCGAGCTTCGCCGGATCTTCGATCTGAGCAACGGAGGCGAGCGTTTCGGCCGGCACCTTCTTGTTGAGCTTGATGTAGCCCTCGAAATTGGTCTTCACCGAGCGCACCAACGCCTCGATCTCCTGGGCGTTGCCCGATTCTTCGGCGATCGGTTCGATCATCGCCTGAAAGAAATCGGTTCGCGGCGAAAACGTCTTGACGCGGGCGCGCGTCTTGCCCTCGACCAGAACCCGCACGGTCTGGTCCGGGAGCTTCAGAAGCTGCAGCACGGTCGCAAGCGTGCCCACGCGGTAGAGGCCTTCGGGAGACGGGTCATCCTCGCCCGCGTTCTTCTGCGTCAGCAGAAGAATCTGCTTCTCTTCGGTCATGACCTCTTCCAGCGCGCGGACAGACTTCTCGCGGCCGACGAAGAGGGGAACGATCATATGCGGAAAGACAACGATATCGCGCAGCGGCAGAACGGCCGCCAATTGGCCTTCAGCTGCGGGAGGTTCGCTGGGTTGTTCGGGAATCAGATTCGACTCAGGCATTGCGTGCTCCTTGCCCGGGACACTAGCACGCAAGCCTTAAACTTTTGCCTGTGGCATCATGATCGGGCGGGTTTCCATGCCCCGAAATGGGCGCATGAAGATTAACGGCGCCCCTCCTAGGCCGCCGCTTGAACGTTAAAGTGGGCTGCACCAGGGACAGATTCAAGGCTTATCCACGGTAACCAAAATAAACCCGGGGATTATACTGGGGCTCTCGCAAGCTCAGACTTGGCGATACTCGGTTGTTGCGCATTCGCAGCTTGGTTAAGCTTTCACCGCGCCGATCAGTATCGGCAAGTCCGCAAAAGCGAGTCGCCGCACGTCTGCGATCGGAAACGATTCCTCGAGGCCCGTCATGATCAATCGTCGCACGTTCGCCGCGCTCGTCGCCGGCAGCATTGCCGCGTCTCGAAAATCCTTTGGTCAAACGGTGAAGGGAAAGACGGTGTTTTACGCCAGCGTCGGGCCAGAGCTTGCGCTTTACGACTTCAATGTCGAGGCAGCCACGCTCACCAAGAAAAATACGGTGAGGCTTCCCGCCGACGTTCAATATGCCTGGCCGCATCCTTCGAAGCGATTTTTCTATGTGGCCTCGAGCAACGGCCAACCCGGCGGCGGTGCCGTCAATCAAGGAGACAAGCATTACGCCAGCGCTTTCCGCGTCGATCCGGCGTCGGGTGCGCTAACGCCTCACGGCCAATCCCTGACATTGCCATCGCGCCCCATTCACATCAGCGTGGACGGCGCCGGCGAATATGCGCTCATTGCCTATAATGATCCGAGCAGCGTCAGCGTTCATCGCATCAACAAGGACGGCACGCTGGGTGACTTGGTCAATCAACCGGTGAAGCCGGATGTCGGCATTTACGCGCATCAAATCCGCACCACCCCATCCAATCGCACCGCCATCCTGGTCACGCGCGGCAATAACGCGGCGGGAGGCAAGCCCGAGGATCCCGGCGCGTTGAAGGTCTTCGGCTTCAAGGATGGCGTGTTGACAAAGCTCGCTTCGATCGCACCGGGCAATGGTCTGGGCTTCGGTCCGCGCCATCTCGACTTTCATCCCAGCGGGCCATTCGTCTTCGTCTCGCTCGAGCGCCAGAACAGGCTCTACGTCTATGGGCTCCAGCCCGACGGCACGCTCAGCCGCGATCCGCTCTTCATGAAGGATTCGCTTGCCGATCCCAGGAACGTTCATCCGGGACAAGGCGCCGGCACAATCCACATGCATCCGAACGGCCGCTTCGTCTATCAAGCCAATCGCAACGCCGGCACGGTCGATTTCCAGGGCAAGAAGGTCTTCGGGGGCGGCGAGAACAACATGGCGGTCTACGCCATCAACGAGAAGACCGGCGAGCTGGTTGCAGCGGTCGATCACGAACACATTAACCGGTCACGACTGCGCATCGATGTGCGCAAGTGGTATCTCTCGAAGATCGTGCCGAAGATTTACGGCGACCGCTTGGAAGTGGATCACAAGATCCCACCGGGCGCCTGCTGGTGGCGGCGAGCATTCAGCCTTTGCTGATTCGCGACGGCAACAATGTCTCCACGCTCAGCGCGGGTCTGACGGTCTATCGCGTCGGGGCCGACGGGAAGCTCGGTTTCGTGCGCAAATACGATGTCGACACCGGCAAGGCGACGCAGTTCTGGAGCGGAATGGTGACGCTGGCCTGAGCGCGGTTGATTCTTGATTTGTCGCATTTTCTGCGGCGAACCGCCCCGCGTGCTGCGCACGCAGGAATACCTAAAAGGCGCGCGGAGCGCGCCGGGCACTTCGCCGGAAAATCCTTATGACGCGGTCTGCTCGCGGGGCGCCTTGTCGCTGTAGGTGTAGAGCGGGCGCGCCCTGCCCTCCACCACATCGGGCGTGATCACGACTTCCTGCACGCCGTTGAGGCTCGGCAGTTCGAACATGGTCTCGAGCAGGATTCCTTCGAGGATCGAACGCAAGCCTCGCGCGCCGGTCTTGCGGCCAATCGCTTTGCGAGAGATCGCGTTCAGAGCGTCTTCATGGAAGCGCAGCTTCACGCCCTCCATCTCGAACATGCGCTGATATTGCTTGGCGAGCGCGTTCTTGGGCCGCGTCAGGATTTCGATCAGAGCGCGCTCATCCAGATCTTCCAGAGTCGCGAGAATCGGCAGGCGCCCGATGAATTCCGGGATCAGGCCGAATTTCAGCAGATCTTCCGGTTCGACTTCGCGCAGGACCTGGCCCGTGCTGCGTTCGTCGGCCGAACGCACATTGGCGCCGAAGCCCATCGACGTGCCCTGGGTACGGGACGAGATGATCTTGTCGAGGCCTGCAAAAGCGCCGCCACAGATGAAAAGGATGTTCGTCGTGTCGACCTGCAGGAATTCCTGCTGCGGATGCTTACGGCCGCCCTGCGGGGGCACGCTGGCAATCGTGCCTTCCATGATCTTCAGCAGCGCCTGCTGCACACCCTCGCCCGAAACGTCACGGGTAATCGAGGGATTGTCGGATTTGCGGCTGATCTTGTCGACCTCGTCGATATAGACGATGCCGCGCTGCGCCCGCTCGACATTGTAGTCGGCGTTCTGGAGCAGCTTGAGAATAATGTTCTCGACGTCCTCGCCGACGTAACCCGCCTCGGTGAGGGTTGTCGCATCGGCCATGGTGAATGGCACGTCGAGGATGCGCGCCAGAGTCTGGGCGAGCAGTGTCTTGCCGCAGCCCGTGGGACCGACCAGCAGGATGTTCGACTTCGCAAGCTCCACCTCGCCCGACTTGCCGGCGTGGTTGATCCGCTTGTAGTGGTTGTGGACGGCAACGGCCAAGACCTTCTTGGCGTGGCTCTGGCCCACGACATAATCGTCAAGCACCTTGAAGATCTCGGAGGGCGAAGGAACGCCTTCGCGCGACTTCATGAACGAGGTCTTGTTTTCCTCGCGGATGATCTCCATGCACAATTCGACGCATTCATCGCAGATGAACACGGTCGGGCCCGCAATCAGCTTACGGACCTCGTGCTGGCTCTTTCCGCAGAAGGAGCAATAGAGGGTGTTCTTGGACTCAGATCCACCCGACTTGCTCATCCGAACTCCTTCCAAACTGCCTTAGGCCTGACCACCCTTGGCTCGCAAAAACCGCGCCAAGTCGCGGCGCGGGGAACCCAATCTCGAATCTCTATACGACCACGATAGAAGGACTGCGATCAAGAATTGTTTAAGGCAAACCATTGTTCCCGGAAAATACCGGCTTTTCCGGGGCAAAATCCCGTTTCGTGGGCCATTTACCGCTTTTCGGGTCCATCGGCTCCCGGCCGCCGCGAGTACACATCATCGAGAATGCCAAAGATCTTCGCCTCTTCCGCGGTCATGTAAGTGTCCCGATCTAGGGCTTTTTCCACCGCCTCCACGCTCTGGCCGGTATGCTTGGCGTAGATTTCGTTCAAGCGGCGCTTAAGCTTGACGATTTCCTGGGCGTGCCGGGCAATCTCGCTCGCCTGGCCCCGATAGGAGGCCGAAGGCTGGTGCACGAGGATGCGGGAATTGGGCAGGCTGTAGCGCTGGCCCTTGGCGCCTGCGCAGAGGAGCAGCGAGGCCGCGGATGCCGCCTGGCCGACGCACAGCGTGTGCACGGCCGGTCGGATGTATTGCATGGTGTCGTAGATCGCGAGGCCCGAGGTGACCAGGCCACCCGGGGAGTTGATATACATCGCAATCTCTTTTTTGGGGTTTTCCGCCTCGAGGAAGAGGAGTTGTGCCGTAATGAGACTGGCGACATTGTCCTCGATTGGGCCGGTGACAAAGATGATGCGCTCTTTCAGGAGACGCGAATAGATATCGTAAGCCCGTTCGCCGCGAGCGGTCTGTTCGACCACCATCGGCACGAGCGTATTCATATGGACGTCGCTCAGATCTCTCATGATTTCCATTCTGTCCCGATTCTCTCGGGGCGTGGCGAGGCAATTTACGTAGTGTCCTGAGCCGGTCTTTTCATCCCCGGCCACGGCGACGACGTCATTCTTCCTTCTTTTTCTTTGCTTTCGGTTTATTTCCGCTCTTCGCCTTCGCTTCGCTCTGTCCTTCTTCGCCTTCATCGGCCTTCGTTTTGGCTTTGGCCTTTTTTGCCGGTTGGGCTTCGTCGGCCTTCCCGCCCGCCGCAGGCTTCGACTCCGAACCCTTCAGCCTTTCCTCGGCCTCGTCGGGGTCGAGGAAGAGAATCTCGCGGTCGACCTTCTTGTCTTCGACCTGGATCAGCTCGGCGAGAAAATCGACGACCTTGTCTTCGAAAAGGGGCACGCGGAGCTCTGCCATCGCCTGAGGGTTGCTGGTGTAATATTGAATCACCTCTTTTTCCTGGCCGGGGAACTGGCGAGCGCGCGCGGCCAGAGCCCGGTTCACTTCATCCTGATTGATGGTGATGGCGTTCTGTTCACCGATTTTGGCGAGAACGAGCCCCAGGCGGACACGCCGCTCGGCGATCCCGCGATATTCGCTCTTGAGCTCGTCTTCCGATTTGCCTTCGTCCTCGGGAGTCGCCCCTTCGCGTTTGAGCTCGGCTTGCACCTGGGCCCAGATCGCCTCGAACTCCGCCTCGACCATTCCTGCCGGCAAGTCGAAGTCATGAGCCGAATCGAGCGCATCGAGAATGCGCCGCTTCAGATGAGTGCGACTGACGCGCGCATATTCTCCCTTGAGTTGCTCGCCGACGCGTTCCTTGAGCTGGGCGAGCGATTCCATGCCGACTTTTTTCGCCAGCTCGTCATCGATCGGCACTGCGTTGGCGCTCTTCACGGCCTTCACCTTGACGTCGAACTGGGCGTCCTTGCCGGCGAGGTTTGCCGCACCATAGGTATCTGGGAAGCGCACATTAACGGTGCGCGCATCTCCGGCCTTTGCCCCGATCAACTGATCCTCGAAACCGGGAATGAACGAACCGCTGCCCAAGGTCAGATCGAAATCTTCCGCCTTGCCGCCTTCGAAAGCTTCGCCATCGATCTTGCCTTCGAAATCGATGGTGACGGCGTCACCTTGCTCGGCCGTCGCGCCCTCGCCTTTGTCGCTATAGGATTTCTGCGAATCGGCGAGCCGCTTCAGCGCCTCGTCCAGCGCCTCGTCGGGCACATCGGCGACCAGTCGCTGCGCCTTCAATTCGCTGAGATTCGTCAACGCGAAGTCGGGCATCAGATCCACCTTCATGGTGAATTCGAGGTCCGCCTTGCCCGCGATCACATTGTCCAACGGATTGACGAAATCCACGCGCGGCGTGGTCGCCGGCTTGATCTCCTTGTCCTTGAGAAGTTGCTCGCTGGATTCGTTGATCGTCTCGTTGACGATCTCGCCCATCAGAGACTTTCCGTAGGTCTTCTTCAGGAACGAGACCGGCGCCTTGCCCGGTCTGAAGCCCTTCAGATGAATCTTCGGCTGCATCTCGGCGAGCTTGCCGGTGAGCTTGGCATCGAGATCGGTGGCCCCGACCACCACGGTGAATTCGCGGTGCAGGGGCTCGGAGATGGTTTCGGTAATCTGCATGGCAACGGTCCTACCTTCTCAAATCGTCTTTCCGCTCGCCGAGCCGAAGCGCACGCGAATGGCCCGCCTTCGCGCCTTCGGCGCTCCGTCGCGGCAGCCATGCCCCGCTCCGCGGGCGCAGCCTGGTGCGGGCGGAGGGACTTGAACCCCCACGATTTTCACCACTGGAACCTAAATCCAGCGCGTCTACCAGTTCCGCCACGCCCGCTTGCGGGCTCGCGCTTGTTAGATACCCAGCAAGACGCGGAAAGAGGCGCCCCTATATCACAGCGTTTCCCGGAAGGGCTAGGGCCGAAGGATGGAGCGGGCCGTCCCTCGCCCCCTTCGACTGCTCCAATAGCCATTCCGGCCCTGCCCTCACCTCCCAAGCGATCATCGGAAGGTGCATTGAGGGGGGTGGCCGGCTCGGCTAAATTCCCCCGACTACGGTGGTTCGGCGCAGGAGGATCCTATGAGGAAGACTTCACTCGCATATTTGCTCCCCGCGGTCGCCGTTGCTTTTGCCGTGCCTGCCTTGGGACAAAATCCGTTGCCCGCCGGGGCCGGAAAACAGGTGGTCCAGGACACCTGCGGCGCCTGTCACGAGCTGGCCCGGGTGACCAATGCCGGCCACACCCACGATGAATGGGACATGATCGTCCACAACATGATCATGATGGGAGCGACGCTGAAACCCGAGCAGGTTTCGGTGGTGACGAATTATCTCGCTTCGAACTTCCCGCCCAAGGCGCGATCCAACGCGCCGACGATCACGGGCAACGTGCAGGCGAATTTCCACGAGTTCAAGCTGCCGACTCGCGCCTTTCCGCACGATCCCTATGCGGCCGCGGACGGCTCTATTTGGTACACGGGCCAGCTCGGCAATGTCTTGGGCCGGGTGGATCCGAAGACCGGCCAGGTCAAGGACTATCCGCTGAAGATCTCCGGTTCGGGGCCGCATGGACTGATTGGAGATAAGGACGGCAATATCTGGTTCACTGCCAATTCCGCCGGCTATGTCGGCAAGCTCGATCCCAAGACCGGTCAGGTGACGGAATATAAGACGCCCGGCGCGCGCGATCCGCACTCGTTGAGCTTCGATCAGGACGGCATCCTCTGGTTCACCGCCCAGGGCGCCAATCAGATCGGGCGGCTCGATCCGAAAAGCGGCGATCTCAAGATGGTCCCGGTGCCGACGCGATATGCGGCGCCCTATGGCATGGTCGTGAGCTCCAAGGGCGTTCCGTTCTTCGCCGAATTTGGCGCCAACAAGATCGGCAGCATCGATCCCAAGACGATGCAGATCACCGAATACAATTTGCCGAACAAGGATACGCGGCCGCGCCGCATCGCCATCACCAGCGACGACGTGCTGTGGTACGGCGATTATTCGCGCGGCTATCTCGGCAGCTACGATCCCAAGACCGGCAAAGCGCGCGAGTGGAAATCGCCGGCCGGAACGGATGCGGCGCCTTACGGCATCACGGCCGTGGGGGACGTGGTCTGGTACAGTGAATCCGGCGCGAGCCCCAACACGCTGGTGCGCTTCGATCCTAGAACAGAGAAATTCCAGACTTGGAAGATTCCGTCGGGCGGCGGCACGGTCCGCAACATGATGCCGACCAAGGACGGCAATCTTGCTCTCGCCGAATCCGGCGAGAACATGGTTGCGCTGGTCGAGGTGAAATAGTCCGCTCTATCGGCGACGAGCCGAAGAGTCTGCCCCGTCGGTCATGATGGCTTTGAGCACGGCCGGCAGCTGTTCAGGGAT
>Ga0209131_1003245_pt1 | contig 10863 bp, 9 predicted proteins | sample GraSoi_2013_40cm_FD_185826 | JGI IMG/M metagenome (GOLD analysis project Ga0209131, IMG submission 185826) | Grasslands soil microbial communities from the Angelo Coastal Reserve, California, USA - Sample 9_17_2013_40cm (SPAdes) (version 2) | ecosystem: Environmental > Terrestrial > Soil >...
GTGCCAAACAGTTCGGACCTCATCCTGAGGAGCGCGCTTTGGTTAGCGCGCGTCTCGAAAGATGGCGGCTCGCCCGGCCGTGCCGGTTGCAATCCTTCGAGACGCATCGCTACGCGATGCTCCTCAGGATGAGGCTGTAGATGTTTTGCAGCCTTCGCGTCCGAAGTAACCGGCCATTTACCATCGGCTTTAACCGATCCCTGAGATTTAAAGAGATGTTTACTTCGACGATGTCTTACTGCCCGAAGATTGGGGCTGCGCGAGTTTGTGACATGGGTAGATATATGACCAGGCGACGATTGCGTCGCGCCGTCTTCGGCGGGTTCCTGTGCGCGGTGGCGATCGGCGCCGCAGGCTGCAGCTCCGAGATCTCCCGCTTTGGTGAAAGTCCCAACAGCAATCCGTATGCCGCGCGCGCGTCCTCGCGTCAGCCGGCCGCTGCCCCGATTGCGCCCACGCGCTCTGCAGCCGTGGAGAGCCAGCCGTTGCCGCAGGCGCAATCGGCCAATTCGCCGTACGCGCCTCAACATGCCGCCTTGCAGTACGAGCAGCCGCAATATGCGCCGCCTGCTCCGCAATTTGTACCGCCACAACCGGTGCCCGCCTACGCGCCGCCCCCTCCTCAATATGTGCCGCCGCCGCAGTCTGTGCCGGCGTATGCGCCGCCCGCTCCTCAATATGCGCCGTCCCAATCGGTGACGCCGTATGCGGCGCCGCGGTCGGCGTCCGATTTCACGGGAGTGGCCGGCGGCGGCGCCAAGCTCGCCCACGCGGCCGCGCCGCGCGCACCGACTTCGGCTTCACTTCCGGCAGCGCCCGCGCACTCCGCCATGCCGGTGTCAACGTCCGTTGCGGGAAGCTCGGCGCAAACGCTGCTGCCGACGCCACCCGTCTACACCGTGGCGTCAGGTGATACGTTGGGTCGGGTCGCGCACAGGTACCGGGTCAGCGTGAGAGAGATCGCCGTTGCAAACGGCATTGCGCCCGAAACCCCGCTGAAGGTCGGGACACGGCTGACGATCCCGGTCAGGACGGCGCCGGCGAGTGCCCCGCCCGGCAGACCGCAACCGGGTGCTCCGGTGGTGGCTCAAACGATGCCGCCCCGCACGTATACGCCTGCTGCTGCGGCACCCGGGAAGCTGGCGTCATCTGAGACGGCGGCGAATGTTCACCTGGCATTGCCGGTCGAAGCACCGTCTGCCGAGGCCGGGCCGAACGGCGCGCCCGGGTTCCGATGGCCAGTGCGCGGCCGCATCATCAACAATTTCGGCGCCAGGGTGAATGGCTCGCCTAATGACGGCATCGACCTCGCCGTGCCTGAAGGCACCCAGGTGCGCGCCGCCGATGACGGCGTCGTCGCCTATGCGGGCAACGAGTTGAAAGGCTACGGCAACCTCGTGCTGGTGCGTCACTCCAACGGTTTCGTCACAGCCTATGCGAATGCGAACGAACTCCTGGTCAAGCGCAACGACCAGGTTCACAAGGGTCAGGTGATCCTGAAATCCGGGCAGACCGGCAACGCCGCAACCCCGCAGCTTCATTTCGAGATTCGCAAGAACTCCGCTCCGGTCGATCCGATGCAGTTCCTGCCCGCGGACAAGACGGCGTCGGCGCCGTTGTGAAAATCGCGCGACTCGTGGCGCCGTACAAGGGTGGGCAAAGGCGCTTGGCACAGGCGATGGCGTAGTGCACCGGCCTCGCGCGCATTTGCCCACGCTGTCTGACTTCGCGCGCTGTTCAGCAATTGCGCCGACGGACCGCGTGGGCAAAGGCGGAAGCAAAATCGTGCCAGCACCGCAACGCCTCGGCCGCCTTTGCCCACCCTACGGCGCCTACTTCTCCGTAAGCCTTACCCCAAGCCGGCCGGCGACATCCTGAACATATTGCCATGCAACGCGGCCGGAGCGCGATCCGCGCGTGGTCGCCCATTCAAGCGCTTCGCGCCGCAACGTCGCCGCGTCGACCGGCACGCCGTAATAATCGACATAGCCTTCCACCATGGCGAGGAATTCGTCCTGGCTGCAGCGGTGAAAGCCGAGCCAGAGGCCGAAGCGGTCCGACAGCGACACCTTCTCCTCGACCGCTTCGCCGGGGTTGATGGCGCTTCCGCGCTCATTCTCGATCATGTCCCGGGACAGGAGATGCCGCCGGTTCGAGGTGGCGTAGAGGATGACGTTATCGGGCCGGCCCTCGATGCCGCCTTCGAGCACGGCCTTGAGGGATTTATACGAAGTATCCTGGGCATCGAAGGAAAGATCGTCGCAGAACACCAGGAATCGGTAGGGAGCGCCGCGCAGGAGCGTCATCAGGTCGGGCAGGCTTTCGATGTCCTCGCGATGAATTTCGACGAGCTTGAGCAGGCCGGCATCGGCGCCCAAACCCACATTCACCGCCGCATGGGCGGCCTTGACCAGCGACGACTTTCCCATGCCGCGTGCGCCCCACAGGAGGGCATTGTTGGCCGGCAGGCCGCGGGCGAACCTCTCGGTGTTCTCCAGGAGGATATCGCGCATGCGGTCGATGCCCTTGAGAAGCGACATATCAACGCGGTTGACGCGCGGAACCGGGCCTAGCGTACGGCCGGACGGATACCAGATGTAAGCGTCGGCGATCGCAAAATCGGGTGGCCGGGGATGGGGCGGGGCGAGGCGCTCCAGGGCGTTGGCGATGCGCTCGAACACATCCCCCGGGACAGTGGACGAGACGAGGGTCGGTGCAGCCAAGGGCTTTTTCGGGAGAGACATAGGTTTTGCCTTTGTGATCGGGGTCCAATAGCGGGGCAGCGGTGATGTCGCAAGGCGGTTTGCGCGGCAAAGCGGTCGTCCCAGAGGCACCTTGTATCGTTGCAATCGGGCCGGCGGCCGTTATAGTCCGCGCGGCTTCCGCTAAAGAGCGGTTTTTCGCCGGGTTTCCGGGCCTGGCGGACCACGAAAATTCATTAGCACCCGCAGCAAAGGAGACACGCGCGCATGATCACACCCGCCTACGCCCAGGGCGTGGGAGGCGTCAGCCCGGATATGCTTTATCAGCTGCTGCCTTTTGCCCTTATTTTCGTCATCATGTATTTCCTCATCCTGCGGCCCCAGCAGAAACGGGCAAAGCAGCACCAGGAGATGGTGAAGAATGTGCGCCGCGGCGACGTCCTCGTCACTTCGGGCGGGTTGGTCGGAAAGGTGACCAAGGTGGTGGACGACGATCAGGTCGAGATCGAGATCGCCGACGGCGTACGGGTGCGGCAGGTGCGCAGCATGGTGGCGGACGTGCGGGCCAAGAGCGAGCCCGTGAAGGACGAAAAGGGCGGCTAGACTGGATTTCGATCGCTTGCCCCCTCCCTACCCTCCCCCGCAAGCGGGGGAGGGTAGGGAGGGGGCAACGTCGCCGGGCTCGTCCCGGCGACCCCGAATGTGAAGGCACCGAGCATCAATAATCGGGGTGGCCGGGACAAGCCCGACCACGACCCGGGAGAGAGCGCCGATGTTGTACTTCTCGCGTGCAAAGGCTGCGGCGATCCTGCTCACCGCGTTGGTGGTTTGCGGCTTCACGGTGCCGAATTTCTTTTCCGAGCAGACCGTGAAGAGCTGGCCCGCATGGGCGCAGCGCCGTCTCGTGCTTGGCCTTGATCTTCAGGGCGGCTCGCACATCCTGCTCGAGGTCGACCGCAACGATATTATCAAGCAACGCCTTGACACGCTGCGTGACGAGGTCGTACGGACGCTGCGTGAAGCCCGCATAACCTGGGCCAACGCTCCGGCCGTGCGCGGCAACAGCGTCGAGGTGCGGCTGCGCGAGGGCCCCGACTTTTCAACCGCATTCGCCAAGCTGCGCGGTCTCTCGCAACCCTTGGGCGGCGTGCTGCAGGGCAATGGCATGCGCACGCTCGACGTCGTCGATGCCGGCGGCGGGCTCGTCCGCATCACCCCGACTGAGGCCGCCATGCTCGAGCGCACGCGGCAGACCATCGACCAGTCGGTCCCCATTATCGAAAAACGTATCAACGAACTCGGGCTTGTCGAGCCGACCGTCCAGCGCCAGGGCACTGACCGCATTTTGGTCCAGGTGCCGGGCCTCGGCGATCCACGGCGACTCCTGGAACTTTTGGGCCGTACCGCCAAGCTCGAATTCCGCATGGTTGATTCTTCGATGAGCGCCCAGGACGCCTTGCAAGGTCGCGCGCCTTCGGACAGCGAGGTGCTGTACGAGAAGCAGGGCGACCAGAGGATTCCGGTGCTGGTCAAGAAGCAGGCGCTGGTGGAAGGCGCCGACCTGACCGACGCCCAGGCCTCATTCGATCAACGCACCGGCGAGCCGATCGTCAACTTCAAGTTCAACAGCGCCGGGGCGCGCAAGTTCGGGCGCGCGACGCAGGAGAATGTCGGGCGTCCGTTCGCCATCGTGCTGGACACCGAGGTGATATCGGCGCCGGTGATCCGCGAGCCGATCCTCGGCGGGTCGGGCCAGATTTCCGGCAATTTCACCGTCGAGAGCGCGAACAACCTTGCGATTTTGCTGCGCGCCGGTGCGCTGCCGGCGAAGCTCACGGTGATCGAGCAGCGCGTGGTCGGGCCCGGCCTCGGCCTCGATTCCATCAAGGCCGGCGAGCGTGCCTCGATCGCGGGCGCGATCCTCGTGGTGGTTTTCATGCTGGCGACCTATGCGCTGTTCGGCCTGTTCGCCAACATCGCGGTCGCCGTCAACGTGGCGATGATCCTCGGCGTCCTGTCGTTCCTCAGCGCAACGCTGACGCTGCCCGGCATCGCCGGCATTGTGCTGACGGTGGGCATAGCGGTCGACTCCAACGTGCTGATCTACGAGCGCATTCGCGAGGAGGTGCGCAACGGGCGCAGCGCCATCACGGCGATCGATGCCGGGTTCACCCGCGCACTTGCCACCATTCTCGACTCCAACATCACGACGTTTATTGCCGCCGCGGTGCTATTCTTCATCGGCACCGGGCCGGTTCGCGGCTTCGCGGTGACGCTCGGGATCGGCATCATCACCACCCTGTTCACGGCCTTCACCATGACGCGGCTGATCATGGCGTGGTGGGTGCGCATGGTGCGCCCGCAGACCGTGCCGATTTAGTGGACCGATTCGATGAGACCGATCATATGCGCTGAGCCGCCCGCAAACTTAGGCTCAGTCATTCCGGGGCGCCACCGTCAGGTGGCGAGCCCGGAATCCATAACCCTCGGCCGGTGGTTATGGATTCCGGGCTCGCGGGCTAAAGCCCGCGCCCCGGAATGACACACGTATGATTCGAATTTGAAAACCGCTAAACCAGACGGCCGTTAGGAACCAAGAACGTGCGCCTCCTTCGCATCGTACCCGACAATACCAATTTCGATTTCATCCGCTTCCGCCGCGTGAGCTTCCCGATCTCGGCGGTGCTGTCCATTCTCGCCATCGTGCTCTACTTCACCCATGGCCTGAATTTCGGCATCGACTTCATAGGCGGCACCCTCATCGAGGTGCAGAGCAAGGCCGGTCCGGCCGATATCGCCAAAATGCGGACGACCCTCAACGAACTTGGCCTCGGCGAGGTCCAACTGCAGGAATTCGGAGGTCCCGAAAATGTGCTGATCCGTCTCGCCCAGCAGCCGGGCGGCGAGCAGGCGCAGCAGGCGGCGGTGCAGAAGGTGCAGGGGGCGCTCGGCGATAGCGTCGACTACCGCCGCGTCGAGGTGGTGGGGCCGCGCGTGTCCGGCGAGCTTCTGCATTGGGGCATCATCGGGATATTCGTCGCCATCGGGGCGATCCTGATCTATCTGTGGTTCCGGTTCGAGTGGCAGTTCGCTCTCGGCGCCATGATCGCCAACGTCCACGACATGGTGCTGACCCTTGGATTCATGTCGATCACTCAGATCGATTTTGATCTGACCAGCATCGCGGCGCTGCTCACCATTCTCGGCTACTCGCTCAACGACACCGTCGTCATCTACGACCGTATCCGAGAAATGCTGCGGCGCTACAAGAAGATGCCGATGCCCGAGTTGCTCAACGTGTCGATCAACGCGACGCTGTCGCGCTCGGTCATTACCCATGTCACGGTGCTGTTGGCATTGACGGCGCTGCTTCTGTTCGGCGGCCAGGCGATCCACTCGTTCACGGCCACGATGATGTTCGGCGCCGCGCTGGTCGGCACCTATACGTCGGTGTTCATCGCCTCGCCGATCCTGATCTACCTCGGCGTCGGCACCGGACGGCAATATGTGCCCGACGCGCCCGAGGAGGTCGCCGTGGAGTCGCCGCCGACCGTGCCGACCCGTACGCCGGCGCCCGCGCGCGCCCGCCGCTGAGGGCGCCAGGGTTTGCGGCGAGATAAAACGCTTCAACTCATTCGATGCGGAGCCGTGCAGTCTTATGCGAAGAGGCGCAACAGTGTTTTCCCTCCCCCGCTTGCGGGGGAGGGTTAGGGAGGGGGCCAGATCCCCGGCACTGACTCGCGGCGAGGCCCCTCCCCAACCCTCCCCCGCAAGCGGGGGAGGGAGTTGCGCGGCCGTCCGCATGAACGCGGCGGACCCCCACCTTCCCAATCCGGCTCCGATCGACGCTTACGGCAACGGCGGTTTTCGCTTCGCCGGCATGTCCCACCGAGGCTCGCTGCTATGCCTGCCGAACGGCATCTGGCCAAGCCCGGTGGCGTCGGCAGGCGAGATTGACGAAACCGCGTTGGCGCTGGCGCTTAACCCTGCGAACCCAGAGGCCGCGATCGATCATTTCCTGATCGGTACAGGCCGAGATTTGCTCTCGGTGCCCACGCCGCTGCGCGAAGCATTCCGGGCGCGGCGCATCGTGCTTGAATCCATGTCCACCGGCGCGGCGGTGCGCACCTACAACATCTTGCTCGGGGAACGCAGGCGGATCGGAGCGCTGCTGGTGGCGGTGGATTGAAACCGCGCTCGAGCCTCATGCGCGGCGGAACGTGCGAAACGCCGCCTCGACCTCTTCGTCACTCGCGACGCCGCTCAGCTCGGCTTCATCCAACGCCCGCAATTCGTCCGGCGTTGCGTGATAGACTTGGGACTCGAGTCCGGCCTCGATCTCCAGAGTGATCTTACAATCTGTCATGCAGGACGCCTACATTCATTGCGAGGCGCTGGTTCGCGCCGCGGATAAGGACCGTTACCTCGCAAGTTTATTCGCGCCAGCGGCGGCGCGCCAGCATCTCCATGCGCTTTATGCCTTCGCGGGCGAGATCGCCCGCGTGCACGAGGCAGCGCGCGAGCCGCTGCCGGGCGAAATCCGGCTGCAGTGGTGGCGTGACGTGCTCGCGGGGGAGGGCAGGGGCGAGGTGTCGGCCAATCCGGTCGCGGCGGCGTTTCTCGAAACGATCGCGCGGTGCGCCCTGCCTCGGGCGCGTCTGATCGCGCTGATCGACGCCCACGGTTTCGACCTCTACGATGACGCCATGCCTAGCCTTGCTGGTCTCGACGCCTATGCGGACCATACGTCTGGTACCCTGTTTGCGCTTGCGGCTCAGATTCTCGGTGGCACCGATGGTGCGGATGCAATCGCCGCAGCGGCCACGCCGGCCGGGATCGCATATGGCGTGGCGCAGCGCCTGCGCACTTTTCCGCGTGATCTGGCGCGGCGGCAATTGTTCGTGCCGCTCGACCTCTTGGCGCAGCACGGCGTCACGCGCGAGGAGATCGAGGTGCGCCAAAACGTTCCCGGCCTGCGCGGCGCGCTTGCCGCCTTGCGCGATCATGCGCGCGCGGCATTTGGCCGGTTTCACGCGGCCGCGCCGAGCATCCCAGAGGCCTGCGCGCCCGCATTTCTGGTGGTCGCTCTGGTGCCGCCGTTGCTCGCCCGGCTGGATGCGACGGCAGCCGACCCGTTCGAGTTGGTGGAGGTGCCGCAGTGGCGCCGTCAGTGGGTGCTGTGGCGCGCAGCGCGCAGGTGGCCGAAGGTCTGACGCGGTTCGATTGCCTACAACACGAACCTGTCCCGCATATTGTGGCGCGCATTCAGAATGCGGTCGACGGTCGCGCGCTCGGCTTCCGACGTGATGAGCGGATCGATGCTGTCGACCTGATTGGTGGCGATCAGCTGCAGGATATCGGTGCGAACATGGCCGGCGGCATTCCGCGGCAGGGCGAGCACCGCCTGGACATATTTCGGCGCGTTGTCGCGGCCAACCGCGCCGGCCACATATGTGGCGAGTTCCTCTTCACCGCAGTTCTGCGCGTCGCCGACCTCGACGAACGCATAAAGACCCGTACCGGTGAGCCGGTCCGGATAGGCGAGCACTGCGGCGTCCCGCACGCCGGGGTGCGCGATCAGCGCCGCCGCGATGGCCGGTGCGCCGTAGAGGTTCTTGCGCGCCGCCACCAGGCGTTCGGTGATCTGCCGTTCCTCGTTCGCGGCGATGAGGGGCTCGATCAGGTCGACCTGATTGGTGCTGATGAGCCGCAGAATATCGCGCCGGACGATGCCATCCTTCCGGCGCGGCAGAGCGTCTGCGATGTGGATGAATTCCGGCAGCTTGTCGGCGCCGACGACCGAGGTCAATTGCTTGCGGACGTCGTCCTCCCGCAAGGGCGCATCGGCCTCGACAAAAGCGTAAAGCCCGGTGGCGCTCTTGCGATCGGGAAAATCCAGAACAGCGGCGTCGCGCACGTGGGCAAAGGTCTTCAGGGCGGCCTCGATCGCCGGCGCGTCATAGGCAAGCCGCGCGCCGCCACCCTCGGAATCGATGAAGCCAAGCAGCCCGCGCGTGACCACCATGTAGATTTTCTTGCCGGTCATCATCCAGATGCGGGTCGGCAGGCTCTTGCGCGCCAGCACCCGGCGCTCGGCCGGCGTCACGGCGTCCGGAACATAGCGCCGCTTGTGCTTGAGGAAGTGGCGCAGGTCCTCATAGGCCGCCATGCGAAACAGCCAGCTGCGCCGCCGGAATACGGAGGCGAGCTGGAAGTCTAGCAGATAGGCGCGGCCATCGGGGCTGCGCAGCCAGTTCTGCTCCTTGGCGAGATCGTTGTGGGAGATGCCGGCGCGATGAAGCGCGCGCAAAGCCGCGCGAGCGGAGCGAAAATAGGCGTGGTCGCCATAAGGCCGCGCGATTTTCAGTGCGCTGCCCGCAATGTAGCCGCGCACCAGCTTGCGGTCGTCGGCATAGATGAGCGGCGGTGCGATACCGAGTGGCGTCGCCAAGGCAAGTGCGCGGCGTTCGCGATTGAAAAGATGACGGGCGAGGGGCCGTGACCACCACGGCACCTGATCGAGCCGTCGCAGGACGCCGGGCATCTGGCCGCCATCGCCCCGGAAAGTGCCGCGTTCGACCGTGGAGAACACATCGCGCTTGAGCACGACCGCGGTCTGCCAACGTCCGGCAAGGGCATCGGTCATCGCGGATGCGGCTCCGCCGATGGCGCACCCTCGGGAGCGGGTACCACGGGCGCTGCTTGGGCTGCCTCCATCACCGCGCCTGTCCAGAAATCGAGATCGCGGAGGGCGCGGGCGGTCAACGCGCGCCGTCTTGCCATCACCTTCGCGGGGCCGCGCAGCCGCTCTCCGTCGGCACGGCGGCTGACCGATTTCTCGAGCGGCGGAAACAGGCCGAAGTTGACGTTCATGGGCTGGAACGAACGCGGCCCCGCATCGATGGTTTCCACGTGGCCGCCGGTGATGTGCGCCAGCAGCGCGCCATGGGCGGTGGTGGGCGGCGGCAGGTCCGGGGTTTCGCCGCGCCGTTCGGCCGCCGCGAAACGGCCGGCGAGGAGGCCGATGGCGGCCGACTCCACATAGCCCTCGCAGCCGGTGATCTGCCCGGCAAACCGCAGCCGCGGCATCGCGTTGAGGCGCAGCCTGCCGTCCAGGAGCTGCGGCGAATTGAGGAAGGTGTTGCGATGCAGCCCGCCGAGCCGCGCGAACTCTGCGCGTTCGAGGCCGGGGATCATGCGGAATATCCGCACCTGTTCGGCGTGCTTGAGCTTGGTCTGGAAGCCCACCATGTTGAACAGCGTACCGAGCCGGTTGTCCTGGCGCAGCTGCACGACGGCGTGGGGTTTTACGCCGGGCCGATGGGGATTGGTGAGCCCGACGGGCTTCATCGGACCGAACCGCAGGGTTTCGCGGCCGCGTTCGGCCATCACCTCGATCGGCAGGCAGCCGTCGAAATAGGGCGTCGCGGCTTCCCATTCGTGGAACGAGACCCGGTCGCCCGCCAGGAGAGCGTCAAGAAAAGCCTCGTATTGCATTCGGTCGAGCGGGCAGTTGATGTAGTCGGCCCCAGTGCCGCCCGGGCCCGTATTGTCGTAGCGCGACTGGAACCAGGCCGCCGACATGTCGATCGATTCGCGATGGACGATCGGCGCGATGGCGTCGAAGAAGGCGAGCGCGTCTGCGCCGGTCACGGCCCGTATCGCCGCCGCGAGGGGGGCCGAGGTGAGGGGACCGGTCGCGACGATGATGCTGTCCCATGAAGCGGGCGGCAGCGCCGTGATCTCGCCACGATCGATCTCGACCAGCGGATGGGACGTGAGCGCCTCCGTCACGGCCTGCGAAAAGGCGTCCCGGTCGACCGCGAGCGCGCCGCCGGCGGGGACCTGGTTGGCGTCGCCCGCGCGCATCACCAGCGAGCCAAGCCGCCGCATTTCCTCGTGCAAGAGGCCGACCGCATTGTGCTCGCGATCATCGGAACGGAACGAGTTCGAACAAACCAGCTCGGCCAGCCCGCCGGTCTTGTGGGCTGCCGTAGTCCGGCTGGGGCGCATCTCGTGAAGCACGACGGGAACGTCGCGGTTGGCGATCTGCCAAGCCGCTTCGCTGCCCGCGAGCCCGCCGCCTATGACATGAATGGGTTGCATTGCCTGTGTGGATATTGGAAATACACGCCAAGTCAACCGTGCCGCGGTTGAGAGG
>Ga0209131_1003246_pt1 | contig 10859 bp, 4 predicted proteins | sample GraSoi_2013_40cm_FD_185826 | JGI IMG/M metagenome (GOLD analysis project Ga0209131, IMG submission 185826) | Grasslands soil microbial communities from the Angelo Coastal Reserve, California, USA - Sample 9_17_2013_40cm (SPAdes) (version 2) | ecosystem: Environmental > Terrestrial > Soil >...
CAGCGTAAGTACGGCTGCAGCGGTAAAAACGGGCGACAACCGGAACTGTCGAAGGGCGTACCGAAGATTGCCGGGAAGGTTTGGCATTCAACACCTCTCCATACTCTACGTAGCTCAGCTGGTACGAGTTCCCGAATACAGCAAACTCCTGATCGCCGCTCGCGGTCGGCACAGATCCGCTTGGTGCTTTTCTATTGACGCTTCAGGGAGTCGTTTGTCACCGGACTGTAACGCCTGCGTGCGGAGATTGGCTTCAATCGGTTGCAAAACCGGTTCCGGACTTTGGCGTTGCCTTGCCTTTTTTTGCGCTGCCTGAGTAGGCACCTTGATCGACGGCCCGGGTGGACTCTCGGACAATAAGCTCCGGCTCGACCGTGATTTGTTTCCGGAATCGCTCCGAGCCGTTGAGTTGGTTCAGAACGCATTGCGCCGCGATTCTGCCCATGTTCGACAAAGGCTGACGAATGGTGGTGAGCCTGGGATTGTTGAACGCCGCTACCTTGATGTCATCAAAACCGATCACCGAGACATCTCCCGGAACGCTGAGACCAAGATCTTGAAGCGCGCGAATGGCGCCGATGGCCGAAGTGTCATTGAAGGCCACCAGGGCCGTGAACTTTCTGCCACCCGACAGCAGTTGCTGCATCACCGGATATCCAAGTTCGGGTGAAGTAAGATCCCGGTCAAGTTGCACGGTTGTCTCCGGGCAGATCTCAATTCCCATTTCGCGCGCCACAGCGATGAGGCTTTGCCAGCGTTCCTCGGAATCCGAGCTGAAGGATTGCCCTTTCATAAAGGCAATCTGCCGGTGCCCCAGCGAATGCAAGTGCGTCAAGGTAAGCTCGGCGGCGAAGCGATGATCGAGCACGACATTAGTCACGTTTGGAATCTGGCGATGCGCGGCGACTGCGACCGTGGGAACGGAAAACCCGTGTTCCAGCGCCGTATCGATGGCGATGAGCGCGTCAGCGCCACGGCTGAGCAGCATCCGGCCGTATTCTTCGACCAAATTTTTGCGGTGCCTGTGGTGCGCGGTGAAGTAGAAGTATCCCGCCTCCATCAGATGATCGCCGATGCCACTCATCACCTGGGTATGGTAGCCATCACCGAGTTCGGGAACCAGAATTCCGATGGTTAGTGTGCGCTGGTTGCGGAGGGATCGAGCCAGCAAGCTTGGCCGATAGTTCAGCTGCCTCGCCGCGGCCTTGATGCGGTCCCTCGTGGCCTGGGGAATGGAGCGACCCGGAACGTCGTTTAGAACGACGGAAACAGTCGCAGGATTCAATCCGAGATGCTCCGCAAGCTTTTTCAGGCTGATGTGGTCTTTACTGGCTGGTGATTTCTTTCCCAAGTCGCGCTTCTTCCTGTCGAGACCGATACCTATTCACTTTGGCCGGAGGAACAGCCGGCACGGGCCAGATACTACCATTGCAGTGTCGTGATGGATCCTGGGTCCAGAGTCAGGTCCAGGGCTTGCGTTCTGGTTTGGCATTGAACGTTTTGCCCTCCGCCCTGATTGGTGAGGACCAGCACATGACTTCCATCGGGATTCTCAAAGGCCACATGATCAACATCGGACACCGTTCCTTCGGAACCGATTACGCGCGCGCCTCTTTGAACGACTTTTGAATAGTGCGCGAACGCCCAATACTGCCCGCTGCGCGTTATGGCGTGCGTCTTGGAATCTAAGGTCACGAGGCCGCCGCAAGAGAATGGCCCGATGTTCGGCCGGCCTTGTTCGTCCAGCACCAAGTTCCATCCCACGATGCATTGCGCCCAGTTCCGCAGGATGCCCGCGAAGTTATGCGACCATTTTGCCCAGTCGGTGGCGTAGTCCGGACGTTTGTAGTCGGGCCCGCCCTCGGTCCAATAGTGGCTTTTCGCAGGAAATGCTTCGTGCACTCGGGTCATCGCATCGGGAGTGCCGCCGTAGCCATGCCACGCGACGCCTTCGACGTACTTGGAGAGGGCGGGGTCGCTCAATTCATCCATTGCCCGGCCCCACAGATTATAGTTGTGGTCGAGAATCCAAATCTTCGTGTCCAGCGAAGCTCGCTCTAGCGCTGGCCCGAGATGGTTCTTGACGAAGTCGATTTCGTACTCCTGCCCCCACAAAGCGGCGGGCATCCGTCCGTCCTGGTCGGTGTCGACCTCGTTCTGTATGGTGACCGCCTGAATCTTTACGCCGTCCTGAGAGTAGCCTTGTAAGAATTTGACAAAGTATTGCGCGTAGGCGGGCAGATACTTCTTGCGCATCGAGCCCCCCAGCATGGAATCGCTGGCTTTCATCCAGCCTGGCGGGGTCCATGGCGACGAGAAAAGAAACAGGTCCGAATTCACCTTCTTCGCGTCGCGCAAAATCGGGAGGATGTATTCGCGATCGTGTTCGATACTGAATCTTTGCAACTCCGGATCGGGGTCCACGCCTTCGTCGAACGTGTATGCGAAACGGGAATAATCGCTCGCACCAATACAGGTGCGGCCGACGGAAAGCCGCAATCCGCTTGGTCCTAACAGATCGTTGAGCAGAGCGCCGCGCTTTTGTTCGTCCAGTCCGGCTAGCAGGTAGCACGATGCGTCAGTAAACGCGGCCCCGAAGCCCAGAATTTCCTGGTAGTGCTTGGTCGTATCGATGTGAATTCCGGCCGCGCTCGCCGCTGAGACCGTCTGCCATGCCGGCGGCTTGATTTCTTCCATGCGGCGGTCCTGAGAAGTGACCCAGGCGCGGGCACGGGCGGGGGTACGGGGCGTTGGTGGCGGCTAGAGAAGCGGCGGCGGCAAGCTTCAGGAATTCTCTACGGTTACTAGGCGGCATTAGTGTCTCCTCGACCCGGAATGTAAGCGTTTTCTTGCGGCGACCACAATAAGGCCGCTAGACAACCGATTGTTGAGAGACTAACCGGGATGTGCGCAAGAAGGCAACGACGAATTCGGCCTGCTCACCGGGAACAACAAGACTTGGCGCCATACCCCGTAGAAGAACGATTATCTAAATGCCTTGTATCACATTTTCTTCTTGACAACGACGCGCGGAGGGATTTTAATGCCTCGCATAGTAGTTGAAATCCATTAGGAACTGTCCAAGACAACCGTTTGCCTGTCGGGGCCTGTCCGCCAGGATGGCGGATTCGGTTGGAGGGTACGTGCGCTAATGGATGTCAGGCTGATTGTCCCAAGTCGAGGATTGTATAGGGAACGAGAGTCAACAGGGGTTTAACTCGATCGTTGGAGGAGACTTATGAGGACAGCAGTTCGTTTTGCCTGTGCGTTTTGCCTCTTGGCAATCGCGGCCAGCCTATCTTTGGCGCAGAGTACGAATTCCGGCGACATTCGCGGCACGGTGACCGATTCCAGCGGCGCGGTCATTGCGGGGGCGTCGGTCGTCTTAACAAATATTGATACGGGTGAGAGTCAGGAGTTCACTACCAACGACAAGGGGATCTACGATACCGTTTCGACGCGGCCCGGGAATTACAATCTGACTTTCACCAAGGCTGGATTCAAGAAGGTCACGCAAGGCCCCGTTGTGCTGCGGGTATCTGTAATCACCGTGGACGCGTCCCTCGGAGTCGGTGAAGTTTCACAAACGGTTCACGTAGAAGTCACGGGTGCGCCGCTCCTGGAGACCGAAACGGGCCAGCAGGGAACCATTCTCGAGGAAAAGACCATGAATGAGTTGCCCCAACTCGGCGCGGGCATCACCGGCAACGATTGGGCCAACTTCAATATCTTCCTTGCCGGAGCGTCGAGCGCCCCCTCGCAACCCTCTTCAGAAGGCAGTGGCGCGTATAACGCGGGCGACGCCATTTCCATTAATGGGAATCTCCCGAATTACGCCAACTTCCTTGCCGACGGCGCGACCGTGGTTTTGCCGGTGAGCGGCAACGTCGACAACTCCATCTTTGAAAGTATTTCGGAAGTTCAGATCACCACCTCTTCGTTCTCCGCTCAATACGGAATCGGCGGCGCGGTTTTCAACCAGATCAGCAAGAGCGGCAGCAACACCTTTCATGGCTCCGCCTTCGAGTATTGGCAGAATGACGTACTTAACGCTCGGCCCTATTTCAGCCCAGCAGGCGCGGTAAAGCCGAGTTTGCGGTACAACGAGTGGGGCGGCTCCGTCGGCGGCCCCATCATCAAGAACAAACTTTTCTTCTTCTTTGTCCGCGACAAAATCACCAACAAGGGCAGCGGTAATCAGCACTTCAGCACGGTGCCCACCCTCGCCGAAAGAAGTGGCGATTTCACCGGCCAGCCCACCATCTACGACCCGACGTCTGCAGGAATCGGTGGAACGCGCACGGCTTTTGCTAACAATATTATCCCCGCCAACAGGATCGATCCCGTGGCCCTGAAGGTTCTTTCTTTCTATCCCACGCCGAATTTTGTTGGTCCCAAACCAAATATCAACAACTTTTTCTCTTTGTCCCCGTCCTCCAACCCGAATCTTCGTTATTTCGGGCGCATCGATTACGATTTGATGAAGAACAATCGCGTAACGTTCTCCATTACCAACAAGAACAATCCGGGAAGGAACGTCAATCAGTGGGCCTGCCCGCTCAACTGCTTCTCCGGAGACATCGACGGTTACAACGTACAGCTCTCCGACGTCTGGACACTCAGCCCAACGATCGTGAACGAATTCCGTATGGGTTATACCAAGCAGGGCAACTGGTTCGTGCCGCAATCCCTTGGGTTCGATGCTGCTTCTACGCTGGGGCTTCAGTACTCGAAAGCGAATATTTTCCCGACGTTCAACCTTAGCGGCACTTGCTGCTCGTCTTTGCAGCCGGGCACGAACGCCATCTACATCGAGCACCTCTATGACCCTTCGGACGTGATGACCCTGATCAAGGGCCGGCATATCCTCCACTTCGGTGTGGAAGTTCTGATGGGCGACGGCAATACCACGCCGTGGGGTAACGTCGACGCCGGTCAGTTCAACTTTAACGGGTCGTATACACAGCAAAACTGCCCAAAGGTGACCCCACCAGCGGTCTCCACCTGCGTTCCAGGTGGTGCTTCCTTCGCCGACTTCCTGCTGGGTGATGTGAATCGCTGGAAGGCGACCAACCAGTCCGTGACGTACATGCGCATCAAGAGCCCGCAACTCTTCGTACAGGATGATTACAAGCTTCGTCCGAATCTCACCATCAACCTCGGCTTGCGCTATGAAGCCACCACCGGCATGAGCGAGTTGCACAACGCCATCGGCGGGTTCGATCCCAATCTCGTTAATCCCTTCAACGGGGCGCTCGGCTCGATGTGGTTTGGCGGCCAGATTGACAGAACCACCTTGCAGAAGCCGATTTACAACATTTTCCTGCCGCGAATTGGTTTTGCCTGGAGTCCAAGCATGTTCAGAAACACCACGATTCGTGGTGGTTTTGGCATGTACTCCTATAATTTCAGCGAAGACACTTATGGCGATGGACTCGGAAAAGGTTCCATCGGCACTAGCCAGGGCGACGTGACGGACGTAAACACCGGAAGCGGTCCCAACCCACTCATCTCCCTGTCAGCCTCTGCAGCAACCGCCGGCCCCATCCTGAACTATGTGGTAGGTTCGCCGGCCGCTCGGCAGCCTTTGACATATATCACACCGACCAATCCTCAAAGTGTAACTTATACGCCATACGACGTCCCTGTAGCCAAAATCAACGAATGGACATTAAGCGTCGAACACCAGTTCGCCCATGATTACGCGGGGTCCATCGCCTATGTGGGCAGCCACGGCAGTCACCTGCAGTTCCCGACAGACCTCAACCAAATCACCGACCCAACGGTGTTGGCGGCGGGCGTCACCACGAAGGCGCAGCGTCCGTTCCCGCTGTTTGGGAACCTCAACGGAAACCACTACAACGCAATTTCCAGATACGACGCCCTACAACTCGGAGTCACCAAGCGCTATTCCTACGGGCTAACCTTTCAGGTCAATTACGTCTGGTCGCACTTCCTGGACGACCAGGATTCGGCCGGATGGGGCAGCCGCGGCGGTACACAGCGCTGGCAGATCGGGAATGACCCCGCCGCCAACTACGGCAATTCCAACTTTGACGTCCCGCACGCCTTCAAGGGAATCGTCTCCTACGAGCTGCCTTTCGGGCATGGCAAGCAGTATCTCAGCCATCATGAAGTGACGAACCTTGTCGCCGGCGGCTGGCGAATCTCGGGAACATTCATCAAGCAAAGTGGCAATCCCTTCACGGTCATTGACGGCGGCCCGGATAACAACTCACAGTGTAACGGCTGCACACTCTATCTCAACCGGGTCAGCGACCCGTTTTCCAATGTTCCTGCAGGCGACTACTTCAATCCCGCTGCCTTCACGAATCCGAAGAAAGCCACCTTCGCCTTCGGGACAGAGGGTAGAAATACGTTGCGTGGGCCAGGCCTCAGCGTAGTCGACCTCTCCCTGGCTAAGGACTTCCGCTTTGGGGAGCGCTTCGGCTTTCAACTGCGAGCCGATTTCGTCAACGCGCTGAACCACCCCAGCTTCCAGCCTCCACACAGTGACATTAATAACCTGGGGAACTTCGGAATCATCGATAGCTCCCTCACGGCCGGAGGAACTACGGTTGCTCCGCGCAGCGGCCAACTTGGTGCCCGGTTTACGTTCTAACCTTCACCCCTAGTCGAGAGGAGGACGGCGGCACCTCGCCGTCCTCTTTTTTTCGTTAGCACGAAACCACGAAAGGGCTATTCACTCGCCGTATACTAGCGACATGCGGATAAAAGAAGGCAGTGTTTCCCTCTTCGGTGTACTCCTGCTTGCCGCCACTTCCGGCTTTTCGCAATCCGCTCCCAGCCACCAGCAACAAGTGGAAGAACACACTCGCAAGGCGCAGGAATATTTGAGAGAAAACAAACCCGACCTCGCAGTGCCCGAATTCAAAGCTATCGTCGCCCTCGAACCCAACAATGTCGACGCCCGCGGCAACCTCGGCGTCCTGCTGTCTTTCCAGGGAGCATACGCCGAGGCGATTCCGCAGTTGCGCGCCGCGCTGAAGCTGCAACCGGCTCTCTGGAAAATTCAGGCGCTGCTCGGCATGGCGGAAAAGCGGACCGGCGACATCAAAAGCGCGCTTGGCGATTTGGAAACTGCGTTCCCAGAGCTCAAGGAGCAAAAGATTCGCATTGAGACGGGGATGGAGCTGATCGACACTTATTCAAAAGCAGGCGATTTGGAAAAGGCCGCCGCGACGGTAAGCGTCCTCCGCGAACTGGACCCCACGAACGTTGAAATCGTCTACACCGCGTACCGGATCTACTCGGATCTTGTCGACGAATCGAGGCTGAGCCTTTTCGTGGTGGCCCCCAATTCCGCGCGCACCCACCAGATGATGGCCCACGAGCTCGCCAGGCAGGGCAAAGCCGACGAGGCCATCGCGAATTATCGCGAAGCTCTCAAGATCGATCCGAAACTTCCCGGCCTCCATTTTGAGCTGGCTGAAATGCTCAACAGTTCGACAATTCCCAATGGACGGCAGGAAGCGGAGAGCGAGTACAGAGCAGCCCTGGCGGTCAACCCGTTGGATGAAAAGTCCCAATGCCGGCTCGGCGATCTGGCGGCGTTACAGGGCGACCCGAAAGCCGCAAATGAGCACTACGAACGTGCCTTGAAGCTACAGCCGAACGATGCCGAAGCCAACATTGGTCTGGCGAAGACACTGATGTCCATGAATCAGTCCGGGAAGGCTTTGCCGCTGCTGGAGCATGCCGTCAAGCTGGATCCGACCAGCGCGGTGGCGCACTTTCGCTTGAGCACGATCTACAGGCAGATGGGACGTACGGCGGATGCACAGCGCGAGCTGGAGCAGTACCAAAAATATAAGGATATGAAGGAAAAGCTGCGGGAGCTCTACCGGCAGATGCGGCTGGTGCCGGAGAAAAAAGAAGAAGACGACGAGCCTCGCAATTAGTGGCTTTATTTGTGCTGTGCCCGCGTTCGTGCTGTGTCGCGTCTCACGCACGTCGCAAGGGACATACGCTGCGACAACAAGCCGGCTGGTGTTTTGCAGGAACGCGTAAATGCGGTCTTACCAAAATCAAGCAAGGGGCCTTTGCGACGATGAAGACGCTTCTTACATTTGCGACTGTGTTGTTTTCCGCTGGTCCGCTGTTTGCCAATTCCTACTACGCGGACCGCTTGGACGACGCGAAGGCCATCTATCTCACACGCGACGCGTTTACCGTCCACGGAGATGGCGTCGCCGATGATTCGGACGTCCTGCAGCAAGCCATCAACAAGGTCCAGCAAACGACCAACCAGGGGATCCTTTTCCTGCCGTCCGGCCGGTACCGCGTCACGAAAACCATTTACATATGGCCGGGAATCCGCGTCATCGGTTACGGCAAGACTCGGCCGGTCCTCGTCCTGGGCCGCGACACGCCGGGCTTTCAGGAGGGGCCAACGTACATGATTTTCTTCGCCGGCGGCCTGCCGGGCACGGGACGCTCTCGGCGGGAAGCGAAACCCGGCGCGAAAGAGACTCCTCCAGACGCTAGTCCGGGAACTTTTTACTCCGCGATGAGCAACGTCGATATCGAGATTCAGGATGGAAATGCCGGAGCTGTCGGAGTTCGCGCGCACTACGCGCAGCACTGTTTCCTCGCGCACATGGATTTCCACATCGGCTCCGGGCTGGCCGGAATTCATGATGGCGGCAACGTCGCTTATGATTTGCATTTTTTCGGCGGCAAGTACGGCATCTGGACGCGCAAGCCTTCACCCGGCTGGCAGTTCACGGTGATGGACAGCACGTTTGAAGGGCAAAGCGAAGCCGCCATCCGCGAACATGAAGCAGGCCTTACGCTCATCCGGCCGCAATTCAAGAATGTTCCCACGGCGATTTCGATCGATCCGAAGTATTCGGAAGAACTGTGGGTCAAAGACGCGCGCATGGAAAACGTCAGCGGCCCCGCCGTCATCATAAGCAATGAGAACGGCTTGCGCACCGAAATCAACATGGAAAATGTCATCTGCCGCGGCGTGCCCGTGTTCGCGTCCTTCCGCGAAAGCGGCAAGCAGTTCGCCGGTCCGCGCGAGATGTACGCCGTCAAAACGTTTTCGCATGGCTTCCATTACGACGACATCGGCGCGGTCGCTTCGATCCAGAGTGTCTTTGACGCCACTCCGCTGACCAAGCTTCCGGCGCCCGTGGAATCCGATATTCGCAACCTGCCGCCGATGAATACCTGGGTGAATGTTCTCTCGCTGGGCGTCCGCGGTGACGGCATTGCCGACGACACCGAACCGCTGAGGAAAGCCATTGCCGAGCACAAAACGCTCTATTTTCCCTCCGGCCAATACCGCGTCTCGGATACCATCACACTGAAGCCGGACACGATTCTCATCGGTCTGCATCCCAGCGTCACGCGAATCCTGATCGCCGACGGTACAGCCGCATTCCAGGGCGTCGGCAGCCCCAAGGCGCTGCTGGAAACACCCAAGGGCGGCACAAACATCGTCACTGGCATCGGTCTCTACACCAATGGCATCAATCCGCGTGCCGTGGCCGCAAAGTGGATGGCCGGCAGCAATTCGATGATCAACGACGTCCGCTTCCTTGGTGGTCACGGCACCGTGGAACCTGGTTCCACTGCCGAGGAGGCTCGCAAAGTTTGGCAGCAGATTTACAACAATACGCACACCGCTGATTCCAACATCAACCGGCGCTGGGACGGCCAGTATCCCAGCCTGTGGGTCACCGATGGCGGTGGCGGTACTTTCGTCGACATTTGGACCCCCAGCACGTTTGCGCAGGCCGGCCTTTACGTCTCAAACACCTCGACAAGCGGGCGCGTCTACGAACTTTCCAGCGAACATCACGTGCGCAACGAGGTCGTGCTGCACAACGTTTCCAACTGGCAAATCTACGCCCTGCAAACGGAAGAAGAGCGCGGCGAGAGCGGCTTCGCGCTGCCCCTCGAGATTCGCGATTCCAGCGACGTTACCATCGCCAACCTGCACATGTATCGCGTTGTCAGCAGCTATCAACCGTTTCCGTACGCCGTCAAAGTCATCCACTCGAAAAATATCCGTTTCCGCAACGTCCACTGTTATAGCGATAGCAAAGTTTCGTTTGACAATGCCGTCTACGATCAGACCCACGGCATCGAAATTCGCCAGCGCGAATTCGCCTGGCTGGACATTTCCGGCAACGCGCCAGGGCCGCGCACCGTCGAGCCCTCCCCGGTGCTCGCCTCCGGCGCAAAGATCGAAAAAGTTGCTGGCGGCTTCTTCAATATCGCCGGCGGCGCCATCGACGCTTCCGGTGACATCTACTTTGTAGACGCCAAGTGGCAGATGATTTATCGCTGGTCTTCCCGGACGCGCCAGCTCTCTGTTGTCCGCGACAATCCTATCGATCCCGTTCAGCTCGCCTTCGATAAATCCGGCAACCTGCTGGCTATTTCCTACCAGGGCGACGGAACCGTTTACGCTTTCAAGCCTGGCGCCGATTTTGACCAGCTCACTCTTCTCAAGCCGGAGCCAAACGCTCCACGCCCCGGGATGACTCCCGTACTGCCCGTCGATTACTGGCGCAATGAAAACGACTTCGCTGGAATGGTCGAAAAGAAGAAGCCCTATCAGTATGTCTCTCCGGACCACAGCACATTCATTCCCGCCGGCGAGGACTTTGTGACCGGCGAACTCTACTACGGTTCGAAAATGCACGACGTGCTGCGCGCCTTCGGCTTGGCTCCCATGCCGATTGGCGAGACGGTCTACGTTTCCGACGAATCGGAGCAGAAAACCTACAGCGCAAAGGTTGGCGACGATGGCGCTCTCACCAATGCCAAGCTCTTCGTCGATCGCGGCGGGGAAAGCGTCGCCCAGGACAGCGACGGGAACG